>ENA-OQKC01000857-OQKC01000857.1-human-gut-metagenome-genome-assembly--contig:-NODE-857-length-11791-cov-2.604938_pt1 | contig 11791 bp, 13 predicted proteins | sample MGYA00242774_ERZ504790 | MGnify/ENA primary metagenome ERZ504790 (study PRJEB26092, sample SAMD00036419) | human gut metagenome | host: Homo sapiens | study: EMG produced TPA metagenomics assembly of...
CAGGAAAGATGATTCCCGTAGATGATGCGTTGATGCGGGCCAAAGAGAATAATCCTACGTTTACCTGGAACAACGGCAGAATGTGCTGGAAGCGGAACAGAATGTGGACAAGACAAAGAAGAATCCCGTTTCAATGCCAGCTTTAATGCCAGTGTGGGCTTTAACCAGGTGGCGGATAAACTGGGAGATGCTTACAGGCATCCTTTGCAACAGGACTTGGTTTCTGTCAGTGTTTCTATTCCTTTGATTGACTGGGGGGTGAGAAAGGGTAAATATAATATGGCGAGAAATAATCTGAATGTGGTGAGGATTGCCGCCCGTCAGGAAGAACTGAGTGTGGAGGAAGAGGTGATTATGACGGTGAATGATTTTAATATTCAGCAGAGTTTGATTGCGAGTGCGGAGGAGGCTTTGGATCTTGCCGTAATGGCATACGAGCAGACACGCCAACGTTTTATCATCGGAAAGGCGGATGTGAATAGTCTTACTCTTTCGTTGAACCGCCAGCAGGAGGCGCAGAAAAATTATATTTCGGCTTTGCAGAATTATTGGTTGAATTATTATAAGATACGTAAACTGACGCTGCACGATTTTGAGTCCGGTTTTTCCCTTGCGGACAAGTTTGATTTTAATACAGGAATTTATCGATGAGTAATCCGCGTAACCTCTCCTCGTTTACCTTGATAGTGACATTTGTCTGCCTGTCACTGATAGGGGTGGATTAGTACCGCTGCTGCCGGTTAAGCTGGCGCCGTCGCGTACCTTGCCCGGTCTGACTGTTTCTTTCAGTATGCCCGGCAATTCGTCACGGGTTATTGAGGCGGAGGTTACCAGTAAACTGGAGGCGATGATGGCCAGAGTAAAGGGAATCAGGAAGGTGAACTCTACTTCGGATAACGGCAGCGGCTCAATTTCTTTGGAACTGGACAAGCATGCGGATATTGACGTTACCCGCTTTGAAGTGTCTACCATCATCAGACAGACCTGGCCTCAGCTGCCCGAGGGGTGAGTTATCCTCAAATCATACGCGACGTTCGGATGATAAGGCATCCAGACCTTTTATTACTTTATACACTGAATGCGCCTGCCAATCCTATTTTGTATTCAGCAGTATGCGGAAGAGAATATCAAGCCGGTATTGGGACAGTTGAAGGGGAGTTTATTAAAGTGGAACTGAATGGAGCTACACCTATGGAGTGGCAGTTGGAGTATGACAGTGACCAGCTTTCGCGTTTGGGTAAGTCACACTGCAGGCGTGTGCAACGGGCCATTAACCGCCATTATGAAAAGAAGTTCTGGGAGTCTGTTCTATTGTAAAAGGTAGCGGAGGGCAGAGAGTGGATCAGACTGGTACGTACATCTACTGAAAAAGAAATGGAATTTGAACCGGGAGCCATTCAACTGCAAGCCGAAGATGGAACGATGGTTACGCTGGATAAACTGATAAAGGTAAGGCATGTGGAAGAACGACCGCAAAGTTATTACCGGATAAACGGGCTGAATTCTGTCTACCTGTATATCACGGCCGAGGAAACTGCCAATCAATTAAATTTAAGTGGGGAAGTGAAGCACCTTATGGGTGAGTTGCAACAGAAGATGCCTCCGGGCTATGAGGTACATATCAGTTATGACGCTACGGAATATATTCAGAAAGAATTGGATAAGATTTATTTCCGTACCGGACTGACCGTATTGATTTTATTGCTGTTTGTAGCGTTGATAACACGAAATCTGCGTTATCTGTTCCTGATTGTGACCAGTCTGGCGGTTAATATATCTGTTGCCGTCATTCTTTATTATGCATTTGGTCTGGAAATGCAGCTTTATTCATTGGCGGGTATTACCATCTCATTGAATTTGGTGATAGATAATACGATAGTGATGACAGACCATATTCTGCATCGCCGCAATCTGAAGGCGTTTGTTTCTGTACTGGCGGCCACGCTGACTACTATCGGGGCATTGGTTATTATTTTCTTTCTGGATGAGAAGATACGTCTGAACTTGCAGGATTTTGCAGCGGTGGTCATTATCAATCTGGCAGTATCTTTGTTTGTTGCATTATTCTTTGTTCCGTCCATGATTGATAAAATAGGTTTGGAAAAGAAAAAGAGAAGAAAAAGAAGACGTTTTCTGCTCAGACCCACTTTTATGAAACGGTTGACTGTCTATTTTACCCGTTTCTATCAAGGGGTGATTTATTATTTATGCCGTTTCAGGGTGATAGCTTGCCTATTATTGCTGCTGGGGTTCGGTCTGCCTGTATTTATGCTGCCCGAGAAGATGGAAGGAGAAGGTAAATGGGTGGAATATTATAATAAGGTATTTGATAATCCTACCTTCAAGGATAAGGTAAAGCCGGTAATCAACAAGGCTTTAGGTGGCAGCCTCCGTCTTTTTGCGGAAAAAGTATACGAGGGAAGTTATTTCAATCGTGATGAAGGTGAAGTGGTGCTTTCCGTTTATGCTACGTTGCCTAATGGCAGTACATTGGAGCAGATGAATGTGCTGATTAAGAGGATGGAAACTTATCTGAGCGATTTCAAGGAAATCAGGCAGTTTCAGACGTATATCTATAATGCGCGTCAGGCTAATATCCAGATTTATTTTACAAAAGAAAATCAGCGGAGCGGATTCCCGTATACTTTGAAAGCTAATATAATCAGTAAGGCACTGACTTTGGGAGGTGGTAGCTGGAGTGTATATGGTTTGCAGGATCAGGGCTTCAGTAACGATGTGCGTGAGAGTGCAGGAAGTTTCCGTGTGAAACTGTATGGATATAATTATGACGAACTTTCTTATTGGACAGAACAGCTGAAAGAGAAGTTGTTATTACACCGTCGTATTAAAGAGGTTACGGTAAATTCGGAGTTCTCTTGGTGGAAAGATGATTATAGCGAGTTCTATCTGGATTTGGACAGGTTGAGGATGGCGAAAGAGCATATTACAGCCACGCAGCTGTTCGCCGCTTTGCGCCCTGTTTTCGGAAGGGATATTTATTGTGGTAACGTGTTGTTTGACAGTCAGACGGAGCAATTGAAACTTTCATCGGTTCAGGGACAACGATATGATGTATGGGGATTGGTCAATATACCCTTTTTTATTGATGGCCGTTCTTATAAACTGGCTGATTTCGCTACTGTCCGGAAGGGACAGTCACCTCAGAAAGTCGCTAAAGAAAACCAGCAATACCGGCTTTGTCTGCAATATGAATATATCGGTTCTTCCGAACAAGGTAAAAAAAACTGTTGAAGAAAGACTTGGAAGAATTTAATAAGATATTGCCTATGGGATATACAGCCGAAAATGAGCAGGATTACTGGTCATGGAATAAGAAAGATAACAAGCAATACGCATTGCTGTTGATTGTAATCGCCATTATTTTCTTTACGACGGCTATTTTGTTTAATTCCTTGAAACAGCCTTTGGCTATCATTTTTGTTATTCCGATATCCTATATCGGCGTATTCCTTACGTTTTATCTTTTCGGACTGAATTTTGATCAGGGGGGATTTGCTTCTTTTGTATTACTTTGCGGTATTACAGTAAATGCCAGTATTTATATTCTAAATGAATATAATGCGATAAGAAAAAGGTATCCTCTGTTATTACCGGTACGTGCCTTCACCAAGGCATGGAATTCGAAAATTCTGCCTATCTTTCTGACGGTCGTTTCTACTATTCTGGGATTTATTCCTTTTATGGTGGGAGATGGAAAAGAGGCTTTCTGGTTCCCTTTGGCAGCAGGTACTATAGGCGGGTTAGTTATGTCTATACTTGGAATATTTTTGTTTCTGCCTATATTCTCATTGAAGAAACAAAAAAGATAATAAAGGTTTTACTTTTCTTTTTCAATAGAAGTGTTTACTTTTGTTGTTACAAAAAAACGTTGAATAAATATTATCTAATACTCGCTAATCATGTTGACTCAAATTATTAACGGCAAGATTTTTACTCCGCAAGGTTGGCTGGACGAAGGCTCTGTACTGATACGGGATAATAAAATATTGGAAGTGACTAACTGTGACCTGGCACTGATCGGTGCAAAATTGATTGATGCTAAAGGGATGTATATTGTACCCGGATATGTGTGTATGCATGCTCATGGCGGTGGTGGTCACGATTTTAATGAATGTACGGAAGAGGCGTTTCGCGCAGCTGTAAAAGCGCATCAGAAGCATGGGGCGACCAGTATTTTCCCAACTTTGTCTTCTTCTCCTTTTTCAGAAATCCGTAAGGCGGTAACTGTGTGCGAAACCTTGATGAACGAGAAGGACAGTCCTGTGTTGGGGTTGCATGTAGAAGGCCCTTATCTGAATCCGAAAAGAGCAGGTGAGCAGTTTGCCGGGAAATTGAAGAATCCTGATAAAGAGGAATATACTTCTTTATTGGAAAGTACTGACTGCATCAAGCGTTGGGACGCTTCACCTGAACTTCCGGGCGCGTTGGAATTTGCCCGCTATTTGAAATCAAAAGGTATATTAGTGGCTGTGTCACATACAGAATCGGAATACGAGGGGATAAAAGCTGCGTTTGAAGCTGGGTTTACTCATACTGCCCATTTCTATAACGGTATGCCGGGATTCCATAAATGTCGTGAATATAAATACGAAGGGACAGTGGAAAGTGTTTATCTGACAGACGGAATGACCATTGAATTGATTGCCGACGGTATCCATTTACCTGCTACTATTCTTCGGTTGGCTTATAAGTTGAAGGGAGTGGAAAAAACTTGTTTGGTTACGGATGCTTTGGCATATGCCGCCGCTGATGGAATGGAAATAACAGATCTTAATGTGATTATAGAAGATGGTGTATGCAAAATGGCTGATCATTCTTCATTGGCAGGTAGCATAGCAACCATGGATGTATTGGTACGGACAATGGTAAAAGCTGGTATTCCGCTGGCCGATGCCGTGCGGATGGCTTCTGAAACTCCGGCACGGATTATGGGAGTGGATGACCGGAAGGGGGCATTGCAGAAAGATATGGATGCCGATGTGTTGATTTTGGATAGAGAACTGAATATCCGGGCGGCTTGGGCTATGGGCAGGCTGGTGGAGGATACGAATACTTTGTTTTAAAATAGAAGATAAAGGGAGAATTAGTATCCTTATTGTGTGGACAAGATGCCTTGACTGTTTCGGAAAACAATCAAGGTATCTTTTTTTCGGGTTTAACTCGTCATTATCAAGAGGATTTGCTACATTTGCAACTTGTTAAAATGAGAACCAAATAATAAAAAACGATATGAACGGAGATTTTAGAGAGGATTTGAAGAGAGCCTGTGAAGTGATGCAGAAGGGAGGAGTGATTCTTTATCCTACTGATACTATTTGGGGAATAGGTTGTGATGCAACTAATCCGGAGGCGGTGAAACGAGTTTATGATATAAAGAAGCGTGCTGACAGTAAGGCGATGCTTGTATTGGTGGACAGTACGGTAAAAGTAAATTTTTATGTTAGTGATGTACCTGCGGTAGCTTGGGATTTGATTGAGTTTACCACAAAACCATTGACTATTATTTATGATGGGGCACGTAATCTGGCTGAGAATTTGCTGGCTGAGGACGGCAGTGTAGGTATTCGTGTTACGGCTGAGGAATTCTCCAAACAACTTTGTTTCCGGTTTCGTAAAGCTATTGTGTCGACTTCTGCCAATATCAGCGGTCAGCCTTCACCTGCCAACTTCAGTGAAATCAGTGAAGAAGTAAAACAAGCTGTAGACTATATTGTGGAGTATAGACAAGATGAAGTGGGGCATCCCAAACCATCCAGCATTATCAAACTGGGTAAAGGGGGAGAAGTGAAGATTATTAGAGAGTAAAAAAAGGAATGGACGCAATTATAGACGAAAATAAGAAAAGTTGGTTACAGCGCTTTATCTTATGGCGCGAAAAGAAGATAAAAGAGAAACACTTTATTCTTATATTAAGTTTTCTTGCTGGTATTTTTACGGCATTGGCCGCATGGTTTCTGAAGTTTCTAGTAGAATGGATCAAGGAATTTCTGACTGAAAATTTTGATTCTACAGGAGTCAACTGGTTGTATTTGGTGTATCCGGTTTTTGGTATTTTTCTTACCGGATTGTTCATTCGTTATATTGTGAAAGATGACATCAGTCATGGGGTGACGAAAATATTATATGCCATATCCCGTCGCCAAAGCCGCATCAAGCGGCATAATACATGGTCGTCTGTGATAGCCAGTGCCATTACTATCGGTTTTGGTGGTTCCGTAGGTGCAGAGGCTCCGATTGTGCTGACCGGATCGGCTATCGGTTCTAATTTGGGAAGTGTATTCAAGATGGAGCATAAGACCCTGATGCTGTTGGTGGGGTGTGGTGCGGCAGGTGCTGTGGCCGGTATTTTTAAGGCTCCTATTGCAGGCTTGGTTTTTACTTTGGAAGTCTTGATGATTGATCTAACAATGGCATCATTGTTGCCTCTTCTTGTTTCCTGTGTCACGGCAGCTACTGTTTCTTATATTCTTACCGGTCCCGATGCCATGTTCAAGTTCCATATGGATGAACCGTTTCTGATGGAGCGCATTCCTTCGGCAATTCTGTTAGGCATTGCGTGCGGGTTGGTTTCTTTGTATTTTACGCGGGCTATGAATTCTGTGGAGAATATATTTCGTCGATATAGTAATCCGTATATCAAGCTGGCTATAGGCGGTGCAATGCTGAGCATATTGATTTTCTTGTTTCCTCCATTGTATGGTGAAGGATATGATACTATTAATTTATTGCTGAATGGCGTAACCAATCATGACTGGAATACAGTAATGAATAACTCTATCTTTTATGGGTTCGATAATTTGTTACTCGTTTATTTGGCCATGATTGTACTTTTCAAAGTCTTTGCTTCCAGTGCAACGAATGGCGGTGGTGGTTGCGGGGGAATTTTTGCTCCCAGTTTGTTCTTGGGGTGTATCACCGGGTTCATCTTCGCTCATTTCTGTAATGAACTGCATGTAGGTCCTTATATCCCGGAGAAAAATTTTGCCTTGTTGGGAATGGCGGGATTGATGTCGGGAGTAATGCATGCTCCGCTGACTGGTATTTTTCTGATTGCAGAACTGACTGGCGGGTATGATTTGTTCCTTCCGCTAATGATGGTATCTGTCAGCTCTTATCTTACCATTATGATATTCGAGCCGCATAGTATTTATTCTATGCGTTTGGCTAAGAAAGGTGAATTGATAACGCATCATAAAGACAAGGCCGTATTGACTCTGATGAATATTGACAGTGTGGTTGAAACTGATTTTGAGAAAGTGCGTCCTGATATGGATTTAGGTGAAATGGTTAAAGTCATTTCGCAGGCTAAACGCAATTTGTTTCCGGTAGTGGATGTCAATGGAGAACGTTTTGGGCATTGTGGTATTGGATGATATCCGTAATATTATGTTCCGTCAGGAATTATACCATCGTTTCAAGGTGGAAAAATTTATGATTTCTCCTCCGGCACGGATCAATGTTACTGATTCAATGGAAGAAGTGATGAAGAAGTTTGATGATACAAAGGCCTGGAACCTGCCTGTGATTAATGAAGAGGGAAAATACAAAGGGTTTGTTTCCAAGTCCAAAATATTTAATTCGTACCGGCAGGTGTTGGTTGATTTCTCTGAAGATTAAATAATGTAAGTATATGGAAAAGAAAGATTTGCGGATCGTATATATGGGTACTCCCGATTTTGCGGTGGAGAGCCTGAAAAGATTGGTTGAAGGAGGCTATAATGTAGTAGGTGTGATAACTATGCCCGACAAACCGATGGGACGACATGGCAGTGTGCTGCAACCTAGTCCGGTGAAAGAATATGCTGTTTCTCAAGGTCTGAGGATACTTCAGCCGGAGAAATTGAAGGATGAGGCTTTTATAGAGGAACTCCGGTCTTTACAAGCCGATTTACAAATTGTAGTTGCTTTCCGTATGCTTCCCGAAATAGTATGGAATATGCCGCGTTTGGGCACATTTAACTTGCATGCATCTTTATTACCTCAATATAGAGGAGCTGCTCCTATAAATTGGGCGGTGATAAACGGAGATACGGAAACTGGTATTACGACTTTTTTCTTGAAACATGAGATAGATACCGGTGAGATTATCCAACAGGTGCGCGTTCCTATTGCTGATACGGATAATGTGGAAATAGTACATGATAAGCTGATGTATTTGGGGGAGATTTGGTTTTGGAAACCGTGGATGCTATTTTGAATGGAAGTGTGAAACCTGTTCCTCAGGAAAGTTTGATCCGGCAGGAAACGGAGTTGCGTCCGGCACCGAAAATATTTAAAGAGACTTGCCGTATAGACTGGAATAAAGGTGTGAAGCAGATTTATGACTTTATTCGCGGGCTGTCTCCTTATCCGGCTGCATGGACCGAACTGTGTGTGGCTGATGGAACACGTCAGGTTTTAAAAATATATGAAACGGAGAAAGCTTTTGCTTCACATGAGATGAATATAGGCGATATCCGTACGGATATGAAGACCTATTTTCAGGTGGCTGTAAAAGATGGTTTTATTAATGTGCTTACTTTGCAGCTGGCAGGAAAGAAACGTATGGATGTGGCTGATTTTTTGAGAGGCTACAGAACTTCGGATAATAATAAGGTGGAATAAATGATAAAGGCTGTATCGAAAGATTTTCGGATACAGCCTTTTCGTTACAATAAGACAGACAAGGAGTTGTTAAGAATCATTTAATTTTTGTGTTGGATATACCTTTCTGTATGAACGGAAAGTTTGTAGATTTACTTTATTATAACTTACTGTAACGGTTTCTTCGCCATTGTTAATGGTATTCATTTTTATTTTAAATCCTTGTAGCTTACCCTCTTTATATCCGGGAACATACAATAAAGGGAAGGATACATAACCGGAACTCGGATATTCCTGTCTGTCACCTTCGGCATTGTGGCGTAATTCTACGGCCATATATCCGTTTGCGTCAGGAACAGTTCCTTCTGTGGCTACAAGGCTGATCCGATGTTTGATATTAGAGTTGAAACCTAATATTTGGAACATAAGGGTCAGGTGTGTCTTACCCATAATGGGAGTGATGAGGTTGATTCCATCATGTCCGTAAATATCTTCCTCATTTTCTTTTAATGTATCCATTCGTTTGGTTAAAATCTTCTGCAAGTAATCTATAGAAATAAAAGGTCCTTTCTTACTTGCATCTCCGGTCGGATTGTCTGCATTTATATAGGTATAAAAAATACGTTGCCCCGGATTATTTGTTTCAAAACGTGTTAATTTATCGGGATTCACTACGTATGCTACTCCATCATTATCGCTTTCTATCATTGCTTCACCGGGTATTTCGCTGGGGGTCACTACGGTTGCTAAAGCGGCGTTAAAAGGCATTCCTGCCTGCATGTCGTAGATGTCATCATCATAGTCATCCAGGCAAGATTGTATAAATGGAATCAGCATTACCATAATTATAACAATAACTGTCGCTTTATATTTTCTCATATTCTCTGTTTCTAGAATTGTTTCTATGGCTTAAATGCGAAGATAGTAAGTTTACTGCTTGTAAAAATGTTAAATCTGCTTAAGCAAAAATTTTATTCTTCCGGATGCAGTATTTTTGCAGTCTTATCATTTATCCAATAAAGAAGTGTCACAAACAATGAATGAAACAGAATTGGTGGAACGTTGCGGCAAGGGTGATAACCTTGCACGCAAGCAATTGTATGAGCGTTATGCCGGGCAATTGATGGCCGTTTGTGTTCGTTATACAGGTGATAGGGAAGTGGCACAGGATGTCTTACATGATGGATTTTTGAATATATTTCGTTCATTCAGTCAGTTTACTTATAAAGGAGAGGGGTCATTGAAAGCATGGCTGACACGTATTATGGTAAATGAAGCACTGGGCTATCTTCGCAAGAAAGCTTCTACAAATCAGGAAGTGATAGTCGAAGAGTTGCCCGATGTGATAGATGGAGATGAGGATGATTTTGAGCAAATACCCCAATCTGTTTTAATGCAATTCATTAAAGAGCTTCCGGATGGATATAGAACGGTCTTTAATTTATATGTATTAGAAGAAAAGGGACATAAGGAGATTGCTGAAATGCTAGGAATTACAGAACATACTTCATCATCTCAATTATACAGAGCCAAAACCTTATTGATGAAAAAAATAAATGATTATAGAAAGAGGATATAGGAATGAAAGAAAAAGATAAATGGATAAAAAATTTCCGACACCCGGATGGAGGGCTATTCGGAACCGGCTCCTGCTGATCTTTGGGAACAGTTGGAAAAGGAACTGGATACGGTTCCGAAAGTAATTCCGATGTGGCGCCGCTGGCAGGCTGTAGCAGCTGTTGCCTTGTTAGTGGTTGTGTCTTCATTGACCGTATGGTTTTGGCAGTCACCTTCTGCAACTATTTGGAGAACAGTCGGCAGAGTTGAATGTAATGCACGAACCCGATGAGTTGGTGCCGGGATCAATCACTCCTGAGCAACCTATGGCCTTGGTAGTTCCTGCTGCCCGCTCTGGGAAAAAACAACATGTAAAAGTTGGTGGGGTTGCTAAGGCAGAGGCATTGGCTGCCGAACAGGAGGTTTTGCTAAATAAAGAGGTGGAAGAGATACAAATAGAGGAAAATTATATTGAAGAGCAGAAAGAGGAATCTGTTATAGTGGAACAAAAACAGCAGAAACAGGCCGGCAGATCTTCCTATTCGGCTGCCAAAACGAATTACGCTTACGTGGCTCCTCATAGAAAGAAGGACAGAAACTGGTCGGTAGGACTTTCTACCGGTAATGGAACCTTTTCATCCTCGACTAGTATGGATGGATATTTGCCTTTGCCTAATGGCACAAGGAATGCAACAATGAATAGCGCTTATGGAGTGGAAACAAGGGCTGAAATTGATAAGCTGGTTCAGTTCAATAACTTGTCGGAAGGAAAGGATGCGCAGTCTGATATAAAATATCGTATGCCACCTGTTTTCTGCGAATTCCCACTGATATTCCAAACGATACCGATCCATCCCGCATCTCACTCTCTGAAAGCCTTTGCTTTTACAGCAATTTATGTATGCATTTTTAATTTTACATTGCAATAAACATTCATTTCTTATATGATACTATATATGTACAGTAATATTCAATATATATCCATTTATTTCGGAATTTTTATGTAACAGTTCGCTACTGTTCACAGGGTAATGTTCCGCGAGGTGTTTTCGTGTGTATTTCACACGAAAATCCCGAGTTATACGGCGCGACGTGATGAAAAGTGAACTTTTCACCACAATCAACGGCGTTTTTGCCGTTTCTGTGCATCATTTATTGCAGTTTGGCCGAAGGCTGAACTGTAACATATAATCAGCACTTTCTTATGTAATCCTTGCTATCTTTCGCATAAAATGATAAAATGACGGTAATTAATCCTTGCCCAGCGCTTTCTTACGATACAGATCGTGAGCCAGTGCCGCCCGGCAGGGTGTTTTTGTTGATTGGCGGTGAATAATGATAAATGAAAACCAGGACAGCTTCGGCACCTATGGGCTGTCGGACGATATATTGGAATCACTGAGGCTGCTCGGCTACGAAAGGCCCACTGAGATCCAGCAGCAGGTAATTCCGGCTATGCTGGAGGGAAAGAACGTGGTCGGGAGAGCGCTACCGGGAGCGGTAAGACGGCGGCGTTTGCGATTCCCATCTGCGATAAGATAATATGGGAGGAAAACCTTCCGCAGGCGCTGATTCTGGAGCCAACAAGAGAGCTGACGGTACAGGTTCAGGAAGAAGTCTTTCATATCGG
>ENA-OQKC01000858-OQKC01000858.1-human-gut-metagenome-genome-assembly--contig:-NODE-858-length-11772-cov-2.428081_pt1 | contig 11772 bp, 7 predicted proteins | sample MGYA00242774_ERZ504790 | MGnify/ENA primary metagenome ERZ504790 (study PRJEB26092, sample SAMD00036419) | human gut metagenome | host: Homo sapiens | study: EMG produced TPA metagenomics assembly of...
GGACGTCTTTGCGAACCGTGTCTGGAGCATATCGACAATAACTTCAAACCGCTCGACACCATCCAGAAAGGCGAGTTTGCCGATGTAACGGAAGACATCGTTTACCTGCTGCAGGTGTGCCGCCACAAGCTGGAGAACAACAACTACAATAACTTCGAGGAAGATATACACAAAGCCAACGACCTGAACGGCCAGCTCGCCCACCTGAAACGCGAAGAGTTACAGCGCATTCAAAGCCAGTCCGGCAGCATTAAGGTAAGCATGGTGTATCTGACGATGATACAGGAAGCACAGAATATTGTGACCTACTCCATCAACCTGATGAAGGTGAGCCGAAAATTCCAGGCGGAAGAGTAAGGACATTCCTTTATCAACCGAAAGTCAAGCGATATACATTTTGCTAAGAGGTTGTCAAAACTAAAATGAGCCTCTGAAAAGTTACAGATTGTAATTATAACCTTTAAAAGGGTCGTATCAAACTCCACTTTGAGAGTTATGATACGACCCTTTCCTCAATTCTTTCAGAATGTGCAAATTTCAAGTTAAAAATTTATCTCCTCAAAATTGAATTTTGGCACACTCCCTGTTTTTTTCCATAGAGTGCCGGAGCCTATTTCAGCCCCATTTTTTCCGCCCGTTGCAGCATAAACGCGCGGGCAGCTTCATACTCATTGGGAATGACGCCGTCCAATATGGCATCCTTAATAGCACTCTTCAATGCACCCACTTGCTGGCAGGGGGGGAGATTGAATGTTTTCATAATCTCCTCACCGCTGACAGGAGGCTGGAAGTTACGGATACGGTCGCGCTCTTCCAAGTCCTTCAGTTTCTGACGCACCAGTTGGAAGTTGTTCAGAAAGCGCTGCTTGCGCTCCATATTCTTGGAAGTGATATCGGCCTCACACAAGGTCATGAGGTCGTCTATATCATCGCCAGCCTCAAACAGCAGGCGACGTACGGCCGAGTCGGTCACCACATCATCCGCTATCACTATGGGACGCATGTGTAGCCCTACCAGCTTCTGCACGTATTTCATCTTCTCATTCATGGGAAGCTTCATTCTCCGGAAGATATCGGGTATCATCTTCTCGCCGATGAAGTTATGGTTGTGGAATGTCCATCCGGCACGAGGTTCCCAGCGTTTGGTCGCCGGTTTGGCTATATCGTGCAGAAGGGCTGCCCAGCGCAGCCAGAGGTTATCGGTCTTTTTGCTGATATTATCGAGCACTTCGAGCGTATGGTAGAAGTTGTCCTTATGCGCTCTGCCATTACGGGTTTCAACGCCTTGCAAGGCAACCAGTTCCGGGAAGATGAGCTGCAACAGGCCCGAACGGTCCAAGTCTATAAATCCTTTGGACGGGACGGGAGAGAGCAGAATCTTGTTCAGCTCGTCTGCAATGCGCTCTTTGGATATGATGGAGATGCGCTCTTTGTTGCGGCATAAGGACTCGAAAGTATCATCGTCGATATAGAAATTCAGTTGGGTGGCAAAACGGATACAACGCATCATGCGCAGAGGGTCGTCGCTGAAGGTGATGTCCGGGTCGAGCGGCGTGCGGATGGTCTTCTCCTTCATATCCGCCATTCCGCCGAAGGGGTCTACCAGTTCGCCGTAACGCTGACTGTTCAGGCAGACCGCCAAGGCATTGATAGTAAAATCCCCGGCGGTTCTGGTCGTCTTCCAGCGAGCCGTCCTCAACAATCGGTTTGACGCGAATCGTGCGTGTAGGACTCCTTACGTGCACCCACAAACTCCACTTCCGTGCCGTGATACTTTAACTGCGCCGTCCCGAAATTCTTGTAAAAACAGAAAGATGCGCGCCCGCGCCCCCAAACGCCCTGGCAAGCGCCTCGGCCATTGCAATGCCGCTGCCCACTACTACCACATCGATATCTTTGGAAGGACGCTGCAGGAATATGTCGCGCACGTAGCCGCCGACTACGTAGCACTCCAGTCCCAATTCATCCGCTGTTTCGGAAATCCGCTTAAATATGCTGTCACTGAAACGCTGCTTCAGTTCTTCTGTCGTCAATTCAATCATTTGTCAATAAATCATTTTGAGGGTGCAAAGATACGGATATATTTTTATTTTTGCCCCCACTAACATCAAGAATGAAAATTATGAAGAAAGCAGCATTCCTTGCGTGCCTCTGCTGCACGCTCTTCTCTTGCAGCAATGTAGAGAAAAAAGACAGGAGAGAAACTCCAGGCAGCCCGCGAAGCGTTTGAACGCGGAGATTACAGCGAAGCGAAGATTCAGATTGACAGCATCAAGATACTCTATCCGAAGGCCTTTGAAACACGCCGCGAGGGTATCGGACTAATGCAGCAGGTGGAACTGAAAGAACAGGAGAAAACGCTGGTCTACCTCGACAGTATGCTTCAGGAAGAACAAAAAGAGGTGGATGCCATCAAGAAGAATTATACTTTCGAGAAAGATGCCGAATATCAAAAAATCGGCAATTACCTGCATCCCTCACAAGTAATAGAAAAGAACCTGCACCGCTCTTACCTGCGCTTTCAGGTAGATGAAACCGGAGTGATGAGCATGACTTCCATCTATTGCGGCCCGCATAACATCCATCACCTCGCAGTGAAAGTCACCGCACCCGACGGCAGTTTTGCCGAAACCCCGGCTTCCAAAGACAGCTATGAAACGACCGATTTGGGCGAGAAGATAGAGAAAGCGGACTATAAACTGGGCGAAGACGGTAATGTAATCGCTTTCCTCAATCTGAATAAAGACAAGAATATCCGCGTACACTATCTTGGCGAACGTTCCTATGCCACTGTCATGACACCGAACGACCGCAAGGCGGTGGCAGCTGTCTATGAACTGGCACAACTGCTGTCTTCCATCACGGAAATCAAGAAGAATATGGAAGAGGCCAACCTGAAGATTGAGTTCGTGAAACGCAAAATGCAGGAAAGAGAAAGTAAGAAGACGGAGTAACAAATCTGAAGATATGCCGGTTACGCACTATTCAGGGTACTATTTTTAGGCACGGATTACGCAGAATTACGCGGATTACACGGAAAAAGAATAAAATAAATCCGTGTAATCCGTGCCTAAAAAAACATCAATCACTACCCAACACACCTCTCCTATAGATTAGGATTCGCATTCGTCTCCTTTTCCGGAATGGCATACAAATAATACACACTGTTTGGCACAAACTTCGTTCCGTCGGGAAAGGAAGTAAACCAATGACCTTCGGGGTTATATTCCCTATAAGTATCTCCCTGCTGCCAGCAATCGTACGTTTTCTCCGCTTCCTCTTTCGTCAACGGCATGCGTTCTACCGAACGTTGCGTACGGAGAATATCGGTAATGCCGAATCCCTCACCCCACAATTCGCGGCGACGTTCCAGCAGAATATCATCGACAAGCCGTTCCTGCGTCTTGCCTGCCAGGTCATAATCGGCAAGTCCGCGGGCATTACGCAATGTGTTCAACGGCTTCACGGCTTCCTCCAACCGTCCTTCACGAGCCAGTGCTTCCGCAGCTATCAGATACATCTCGGCGGAACGCATCACGACGATATCACCGGTCTGGTCGGCACGGATGCGGAACTTGCGATAACCCAAATAGCCTTCGCGCATCCACTGGAACAGCTCCAGACGGATATCCCCCGCTTCGAAAATGTCCTTAAAATGCGGGTCGGCCATAAAACTGTTATACGCATCAGGAGTCACCACATCAATATAATAGAAATTATAACTGGCGTCGGACTGACTCACAGATTGGGGATGCCCCCACATCCACTCGGTATTGGATATGTCGTTAAAGCCCATATACGTTTTGGCATCCGTCATCAAAGTATATCCTTCAGCCGCCTCAAGTGCAGCCCCGCGGCTTCATTCCATTGTCCGGTAAGTAAACAGGCACGTGCCAGCAATCCGTTGACAACGCTTACATCCGGTTTGAACTTGGATTTGTCGTCCGGACGGACATACCCTTCAAGAAGCTCCTTAGCCTTATTCAGGTCTTTGAATATCTGCGTATATATCTCTTTCCAGGGTAGCCTTCCCTTTGGGCTCTGTCGTAGAGGCGGTAGGTTCCGTATAAAGAGGAACAGCCGGTGCGGAAGGATCTTTCAGGTAAGTAAACTGGTAGTGCTGAGCCAGATGCAGATAACAGAAAGCCCGCAAAGCGTAGGCTTGCCCCTGGGAATGGCGGAAATCGGCCGTATTATCATCACCGGTCGCGGTAATGGAAATGGCGGTATTGCAATTGTCGATAGTCTTGTACATCAGATACCAGGCAAATGCGGTGCGGTTGTTGGCCGGCATCCCCACATCGTTAAACTGGTAGGATGAGTTGAAACCATACATCGGACGCGACACCACATCGTCCGCCATCATGTCGTCCTGCAACATCAGGGCACGATAGCCGATATTGGCATACGTACTGCTGTACTCAAACAAGTTATACCATGCACCGTTGAAGATACGTCCGGCATTGGAAGGTACGGGGACGATACCCGAATCTACGGCGTCCGTAGGTTTGTTGTCGAGAAAGTCTCCGCTGCACGAGGACAAGACGGATAATAATCCCACTGCGAGGATTGCTGTATTTTTAAGGAAAGTATTCATTGTTAACAGTGATTTAGAATGAAACATTAAGCCCGCCCGAAATGGAACGCATGGCAGGATAACGGTAATAGGTCAGTCCTGTGATGCCCTGCTCCGGGTCCAGTCCCTGATTCTTGGAGAAAGTCAGCAGGTTGTCCGCCTGTACAAAAAGTTGCAGGCTGTTCAGGCTGATTTTCTTTATCAACGGCTGCGGGAAGTTGTAGGACAGCGTGATGTTCTTCATCCGCAGATACGAATTGTTGAACAGATTGCGGGTGGAGTTGGAGTTCCAGTTATTGGACACTGTTTTCAGGGCCGGCACGTCCGTGTAGCGGTTTTCCGGCGTCCAGCGTTTCAGTATCTCGGTAGACCAGGCACGTCCCGGATTGCTTCCGTTGCTCCACAGCATCGTAACGTCACGGTCTACGATATAACCGCCTATGCTGTAGGCAAAGATGGCGGATAACTCAAAACCCTTGTATGAGAAAGCGGTGTTGAACCCGCCATACACCTTAGGGAGCGAGGATTTGTCCACATAGTAATAATCAGCCTGAGCATAGTCATTGGTGGTGGTGCGTCCGGTGATATTGCCCTGCTCATCCTTCACGTTCTTATACCACAGCGGGTCGCCGTTGTCCGGGTCTACCCCTGCCCATTCGCGCAGATAGAAGTCATAGACCGAACGCCCTTCCTTCAGGCGGGTAACTCCGGTAACGGGCATGTCTTTCAGCGGAAGGTCGGTCACCACGTTCTTGTAGTGCGTAAGGTTGACTCCCATACGCCACATAAAGTCACGGGTGTGTATAAGCATTCCCTTGAGGTCTATTTCAAAGCCCGTATTCTTTAAAGCACCTATATTCTCGTCCATAGAAGTATAACCCAGGGAAGTTGCCAACGGACGGGAATACAGCAGGTCTTTGGAACGGCGCTGGAAGAAATCGAACGAACCGGAGAAACGGTTATCGAACAATGAAAAGTCGATACCTACATTGAGGTTGAGGTTAGTCTCCCATTTCAAATCGGGCGTTGCAAGACGGTCGGACACCAAAGCATTCTCACCTGCCTGTGAAACGATAGAATACAGTCCGCTGCTGGCATAATACGTACCCAGGTTGTCATTGCCCTGCGCGCCATAACTGGCCTTTAAGGTCAGGGCGGAAAGCCAGTCGGCGGTATTCTGCATGAACGCTTCGCGGTCTATGCGCCACGAAGCTCCCAACGACCAGAAATTGCCCCAGCGTGTACCCGGTGCGAAACGCGAGGAACCGTCGCGACGGTAGGAAGCGGAGAAGAAATACTTGCTCCGGTAGTCATATTGGGCATTGATAAGATAGCCTAACAGTGAATAATCGATGCGATAGCCCGTGCCTGCGGTTACAAGCGAACCGACAGCCAGTTCCGGCATATCGGGCACAGCCATGTTGCTTCGTGCCGCCTGCAACACATCGTAACGGTAAGAGTAAGCCTCTTGTCCGGCAAGGATATTGAAGTGATGCTCGCCGAAAGTCTTATCGTAGGTCACGATGTTATTCCATGTCCAGGAGAAGGTACGGGTATATTCGCGGCTTGCTCCACCGCCCGTATTGACGGCAGGACCAATTTTGGGATTGGTATAATCCAGCGTATTGTAGTCTATCAGGTCGAAGTTGAAGCTGGTCTTGAATTTCAACCCTTCAAGGAAAGTGACCTCAAGGAAAGTACGTCCGGAGAACTCGTCCCGCATACGCTCGGATTTATCATTGGGTAAGGTTGCAGGCAGGTTCCAGTTGGCTGTAGCGCCCGACGGCCGGTAGGAACCAAAGTCGTAAATCCGCTTTCCTTCCGAGTCGAGTTTGTATGTACCGTCGGCATTCATCTCATACACAGGATAAAAATCGGGCATTAGACGTCCGGCGTTAATGACATTGCTCGTCTTGGCATCGGACGAAACCGGATAGTTCTGTATGGAGTGGGCATAGCTCATATTCACACCGCCACGCAACCAACGGGTTATCTCGCTCGAAATGTTGGAACGCAAGTTGAAGCGTTGGTAACCGGACTCAAGGGCAATACCCTTGTCGTTCAGATAGCCGGCCGAGAAATAGTACTGGTTGGTCTTTCCGCCACCGGAAACATTCAATCCGACTTCCGTACGCAATGCCTGTTGTTCCATTTCCTTCTGCCAATCCACATTCCAAAGCGGAGTAGCGCCGGCAAGCAGTTTGCCGTCCGTACCTACAGGTTGCGGATAGTTGGGTCCGTAGGGATTAGGGCCGCCGCCCATCAGCTTGCCTACCAGGTCTTTCGAGGCTTGGGCAGCTGCGGTCTGCGGAGTATATTTATCCGAATTCAGAGCATATTGGTTGCGCAAAGCTTCCCAATAGAGTTCGAAGTACTGATTGGTTCCAACACGGTCGTAATCGCGGATAGCCCGGTTGGAACCACCGAAGCTGGCATTGATGCTGACCGTGGTTTTCGAGTCGGTATGTCCCTGCTTGGTAGTTATGATAATGACACCGTTGGCTCCCCGCGAACCGTAGAGAGCAGCCGAAGCGGCATCTTTCAGTACCGTCAGCGAAGCTATATCTTCCGGATTAATGGAGTTGATGCTACCGTCGAAAGGGACGCCGTCCACCACATAAAGCGGGGCGCTCGACGCATTGATAGAGCCGATACCGCGAATACGTATTTCAGCATCCGTACCCGGCTGGCCGCTGGGCGCACTTGCCTGAAGTCCGGAAACCGTACCTTCGAGCGCACGCGACACATTGGCCACCTGCATCTTGGCAATCTCGCTCCCCTTTACCGTGGAAGCCGCTCCCGTAAAACTATACTTCTTGGCAGTGGCATAAGCCACCACCATCACCTCATCCAGTTGTTCGCTGTCCGGAAGCAATTCCGCATTGACAACTGTGCGTCCATTGACTTTCTGTTCTGTAGTTTTCAGTCCGATAAAGCTAAAGACCAGCGTACCGTCCGCCGGTACGGTAAGGGTATATTTCCCGTCAACGTCGGTTACCGTTCCGTTGTGAGTACCTTTCACCAATACCGATGCTCCCGGCAAAGGTTCTCCTTCCGACATCACAACGCCCGATACACGGATATCACCGTCTGCTGAAGCCTGTAATGCTGCCACGAAGAATATAAACAGTGATATTAACAAAAAGCGCAGTTTACTATTCATTCCGTTAAATTTTGGTTAGACTTCATTAACAAAAGAATAGAAATTTTGTTCAGAACCTGCTTAATTTTTGTTCAGCATTCTTTTGAGAATTCTTTGTGAGGATGTTTTTCCACAAGCCCTAAGATACAGTTATCTTTTCATTGCGGAAAGCCTACCATTCCAGTCGGGGAAGGTAACTGCTCAAGCAGTTGCGCAAGGTGCTCAATGTAATGGGCTTTACCAATACTTCCGAAGCACCGCTCTTTATGGCATTTTCACGGTCGGTAGAGAAAGCATAGGCCGTTTGCATGATAACAGGCAATGTTCCGCCTTCCCGGCGTATAATTTGCGTAGCTTCCAAACCATTCATTACAGGCATCTTAATATCCATCAGTATTGCATCCGCCCTGTCACGGTATTCACGAAACAAAGAGACAATCTCCTCACCGTTCTTCGCCCACATTATCTCACACTTTCTCCCTATAATAGCCTTTATCAACTTAAAGTTACTATCATCGTCTTCCGCAACAAGGATGAGCGGACGGTAATCTACCGATTGATTATCGATTTCCATAACCTGTATTATTGTTTGTCCGAGACAAAGGTATAAAAAATAATATATTTGCATTATCTTTGCACCTTATTTTTAAAAACGACATAATGATTTCTATTGACGGACTCGCCGTAGAATTCGGCGGCACAACCTTATTCAGTGACATATCCTTCGTAATCACGAAAAAGACCGTATCGACCCTCATGGGAAAGAACGGAGCCGGAAAAAGTACATTACTTAAAATACTCGCCAGAGTGCGGCAGCCCACCCGCGGCAAAATCTCCGCACCGAAAGATTGTGTCATCGCCTATCTGCCCCAGCATCTGATGACGGAAGACGGACGTACCGTCTTTCAGGAAACAGCACAGGCCTTTGCCCACCTGCACGAGATGGAAGCCGAGATAGACCGCATGAACAAGGAACTGGAGACCCGTACCGACTACGAAAGCGACAGTTACATGGAGCTTATCGAACAGGTGTCTGCCCTAAGCGAGAAGTTTTATGCCATCGACGCCACCAATTACGAAGAGGACGTTGAAAAGGCATTGCTCGGCCTCGGATTCACCAGAGAGGACTTCAACCGCCAGACAAGCGATTTCAGCGGTGGCTGGCGCATGCGCATCGAGCTTGCCAAACTGCTGCTGCAAAAACCTGACGTACTGCTGCTGGACGAGCCTACCAACCACCTCGACATCGAGTCCATCCAATGGCTGGAAGAGTTTCTTATCAACAACGGGAAAGCCGTCATCGTCATCAGCCACGACCGCAAATTTGTAGACAACATCACGACCCGTACCATTGAAGTGACCATGGGACGAATCTACGACTATAAAGTAAACTACTCCAAATACCTGGAGCTCCGCAAAGAGCGGCGCGAACAGCAACAAAAGGCATACGACGACCAACAGAAGTTCATCGCCGAAACCAAAGAATTCATCGAGCGCTTCAAGGGAACCTATTCCAAAACCCTGCAAGTGCAGAGCCGCGTCAAGATGCTGGAAAAGCTGGTACTTCTGGAAGTGGACGAAGAAGATACTTCGGCATTGCGGCTGAAATTCCCGCCCTCGCCGCGCTCCGGCAATTATCCGGTGATTATGGAGAACGTAGGAAAGACATACGGCGACCATGTCGTGTTCAAGAATGCCAACCTCACTATAGAGAGAGGCGACAAAGTGGCTTTCGTAGGCAAGAACGGCGAAGGTAAGTCCACATTGGTAAAATGTATCATGGGAGAAATAGAACACGAAGGAACGCTTACCATCGGACACAATGTACAAATAGGCTATTTCGCCCAAAACCAGGCATCCTTGCTGGATGAGAACCTGACCGTATTTCAAACCATCGACGACGTAGCCAAAGGAGAAATCCGCAACAAGATTCGCGACCTGCTGGGAGCTTTCATGTTCGGCGGACCGGAAGAGTCCATGAAGAAAGTGAAAGTGCTGTCCGGTGGCGAGCGTACACGCCTTGCCATGATTAAGCTGCTGCTGGAACCCGTAAACCTGCTAATTCTGGACGAGCCTACCAACCATCTGGATATGAAGACCAAAGATATTCTGAAACAGGCACTCATGGACTTTGACGGTACACTGATACTTGTGAGCCACGACCGTGACTTCCTGGACGGACTGGTGAGCAAAGTGTACGAGTTCGGCAACAAGCGGGTGACTGAGCACCTGAGCGGCATCTATGAATTCCTCGTAAAAGAAGAAAATGGATTCGCTTCGCGAACTGGAACGGTAAACTTTACATTAACTTACTTACCCGCAACAAACAAACAGTTCCTATTGTTTCATTGCCACAAATTCCTAATTACGAATGAAATGAAACAATATGACGCTATCATCATAGGGTTCGGCAAAGGCGGAAAACTGCTGGCTGCCGAACTCGCCAACCGCAACTGGAAAGTGGCAATCATCGAACGTTCTCCGCAGATGTACGGGGGAACATGTGTGAATGTAGGGTGTATACCCACCAAAGCGCTGATTTACGAATCGGAACAGGCCGAACGGCTCTACCGGGACGACTACGACAATCAGGCCAAATATTATGCACTCGCCATAAGGCGGAAAAACAAGCTCGTATCATTCTTGCGGGACAAGCATCACGAGCGTATCAAGGAGCACCCCAATATTACGTTGTATGACGGTATGGCATCTTTTGTATCCGACGATACGGTAAAGGTCGTCTCGCACGATAAAAAGGAAATTCTCCTTAAAGGAAAGGAAGTTTTTATCAATACGGGAGCTACCCCTATCCTGCCCGCCGTGAAAGGAATCGACGCAAGCAAGCATGTATTCACCAGCGAAACGCTACTCCAACAGAGCAAACTTCCCGGACGCCTGCTCATTCTCGGCGCCGGCGCTATCGGAATGGAGTTTGCCACCATGTATGCGGGGTTTGGAAGCAAAGTCACGTTATTGGAAACGGGCAGCCGCTTTATGCCCAAAGCCGACCGGGACATTGCGGAATCCATGCTGGAATCTCTGAAAAGGAAAGGCATCGAGATACGTTTGAACGCCTATGCCCTGTCCGTATACGACACTGCCGATGGCATAACATTGACCTATACGGACAATTCCGACAATACCCCCTATTTTTGGGAAGGAGACGCACTGCTGCTTGCCACCGGACGCAGACCGATGACCGACGGCCTCAACCTGCACGCAGCCGGCATACGGACCGACACCCGGGGAGCTCTCATCGTCAATGAACATCTTCAGACCACCGCCCCGCATATATGGGCTATGGGAGACGTAAGAGGCGGAGCCTTGTATGACTATTTATCTCTGGATGATTTCCGCATTATCACCAACCGGTTGTTCGGCAATAAAAAGCGAAAGACCGATGACAGGATTCCGGTTCCATATGTCATTTTTACAGATCCGCCGTTGGCGCATATCGGCATGACCGAAGAGGAAGCCGTAAAACGCGGTTATTCGCTTCAAGTGTCCCGGTTGCCGGCTGCCGCCATACCGCGTGCCCGTACCTTGCAGCAGATAGACGGTATGATGAAAGCCATTGTCAACGCACATACGGGACGCATAATAGGCTGCACCCTGTTTTGTATCGATGCGCCCGAAGTCATTAATTTAGTATCGCTTGCCATGAAGAATGATTTGCATTACAGCATTCTGCGGGATTTCATCTTTACGCATCCCAGTATGAGCGAAGGATTAAATGATTTATTCAAGGCTTTTTAGCATCTTGAGTTTGGCAGTTAAGTGATTAACTTCTATCTTTGCGACCAATCAAAGAGAGAGGGATGAAAACGAAAAGGTACATTGCATACTTTCTGTTCTTCATCAGCATGATTATGCTGATAGTACCTGTCATTCCTCATCATCACCACGAAGACGGCATAATCTGCATGAAAAACGACCTGCCGTCCGACGGGTGCTGCCAGCATCAGGGCCCTTGCAGCGAACATTGCTGCTGCGACACCGGATGTATGACCACCCATTTTTTCCAACAGACACCCAACTCGGACAACAGTAACCT
>ENA-OQKC01000859-OQKC01000859.1-human-gut-metagenome-genome-assembly--contig:-NODE-859-length-11750-cov-3.200637_pt1 | contig 11750 bp, 8 predicted proteins | sample MGYA00242774_ERZ504790 | MGnify/ENA primary metagenome ERZ504790 (study PRJEB26092, sample SAMD00036419) | human gut metagenome | host: Homo sapiens | study: EMG produced TPA metagenomics assembly of...
GGACGCGGATATCGACGTGTCCAGCTCGCACACGAATCTGGCGTTGACCCTGCTGACCGAACACAAGTTGGAGGACGCGCATTGGCATGCAGCCAAGGCGCTGGAAATCTATCGCACCGGCCATCTGGAACATTCCGCGCATTATGCCTCCGCACTGGCGGGCTTCGCGCAGGTGTGCTTTGCCGAGAGACGGTATGCGGATGCGGTTACTGGATACCGGCATGCGCTGGCCGTGATCGAAGAATGTTACGGCAAGGACACCGATTACTGGCGTATCACCGCCGACAATCTGCGGCAGGCCGAGGAAGCGGCGGCGCAGGCCGGGGTGACGGTTGACAATGCGGGTGTTGCCGGCGGTGCAGGCACGCCACCCCAGTCCGGATCGCGGCTGTCGAACAGCCCGGCACAGGGCAAGACCGGTGCGGACGCGACATCTTCCCCATCCACCGTTTCGGTGTCGACCGGTTCTGCGGGCGCGGCCGAGGCCGTTTCCGCATGCCCGGTGTCCGGACTGAAGCTGGCCCGCGCGTTCTGGACGCAGATGGGCAAGCCGATGATTGCGGCGAAGTATCCGCAGTATGCCGGGCGTATCGCCGCCGGTCTGGTGGGCCATGGCTCGGAATGCTACGGATTCGATGATACGTATTCGCAGGACCACGATTTCGGCCCGCGCTTCTGCCTGTGGCTTACGGATGAGGATTACGCGACCATCGGCGAGCAACTTGAGGCCGATTACGAGGCACTGCCGCGCAAGTTCAGCGTGGATGCGCAAGGCCGCGTGACGTTCGAGGCACATGCCAGATCCGATGCTTCCGGGACATTCCCCTCCGCAGGTGCAGGCTCCACCGTCATACCCGATGCGACAAACGCACCCACCCCCGGCACCGCTACGGACGATACCGCTACTGCCGAGTCAGGCGCGGCGTCCTCTGATGTGGCGGAAGCGATGACGACTCCGATTGATGCACCGCTCTCCCCCGTCACGCCGCGCGCACAGGGCGCGAATCGCCGTGACGGCGTGTTCCGTATCGGTGACTTCTTTGAGTCGATCACCGGGTATCGCACTGCGCCGGCGCAGACCGCGCCGCATGAGTGGCTGATGCTTCAGGAATCGACCTTGGCCGCCGCCACCAATGGCGAGGTGTTCGCCGATCCCACCGGTCTGTTTTCCAAGACGCGCCAAGGGTTCAAAAACATGCCAGACGATGTGCGGCTCGCGCTGATTTCCAAGCGATTGGGCATGATCGCCCAGGCCGGTCAATATAATCTGCCGCGTTCGTTGAAGCGCGGCGACGGCGCGGCCGCATGGCTGTCCATCCACGAGTTCGTGCAGGCCACCGCCTCGTTGGTGTTCCTGGTTAACGTGCCGATGGTGGTGGGCTATATGCCGTATTACAAGTGGCAGTTCGCAGCATTGCGCAAGCTGTCTGGCTCGATGTTCGCGCTGTTGCCGAACGTGGGCGAACAGTTGGAAACCGTGATGCGATTGAGTTCGGCAGCCTGCTATGGAGGGGCCGGATTCGGCGAAGGCGGCAAGGGCGCGGCTACAGCAATCGAGAAAATCAACGATATCGTGGAGCAGATTGCGGCGGATATCGTCAAGGAACTCAAACGCGAACACCTGACCACGTCCGGCGAGACCTTCCTCGAATGGCAGCGCCCGTATGTCGAGGACCACATCGCCTCTGATGATCCGGTGCTTAAAAGTTTGTAGATTCAAGCTCCCTCTGTCACGGCTTCGCCGTGCCATCTCCCTCATCAGAGGATTAGTGAAAGGAACGTCGATGACCAACGAACTGACTGATGATGAACTGCGCGAGGCTATTGTGCGCCATGAATGGGATCAGTTCCAGCGCACCAACAATGAGGGTGGACGCGCGGCATGCCAAGGCAACTGGCCGGTGTTCCACCAGATGCGGCTGGCCCAGTTCCTCACATGGGAGCGGCCATTACTCACCAGCTATGCCGCTGATCTTGACGCGGCCGACCACGTGGGCCGCAACCTCGTGACCGAAAAATACGGCCGCATGATGGCCTCCACCGCGCCGGAAGATTTCACGAAGAACATAGAGCCGTATATTCCGCGTCCCTCTGAAGAGCGCGTGGCCCGTCAGGAACAGGTCATCGCCCAGCAGGTCGCCTGGGCCAAGGATTTCCGCGAGCGCTACCCCAAGCTCGGCGAGGCGATGCGCGTACTCACCACCACCGAAGACACACCATCTGCCACCTCATTCGAAACCTATCTGCGCGGCGAGCTTGGTACGTATTCCGAACGGACCTTCCAGCTCTACGAGGTGATGATTAGCGAGCGCGCCGCAGCCAGCCCGCAACGCAATATCACTGAGGAAACCTTGTTGCACACAGTCCAGCTCGGCGGTTTCGACACCTTGGAGGAGGCCGAAGCCTCCCAAGCGTAATACTCAGCCATTCACTGTGTACCGGACACCCCGACTGATGTACGTCGGCCGGCCACACCCAGGCCAACGCAATCTGCCGATCGCCCCACACCCAGACCACCAACGCAGCTTGCCCGCCAGCCCCCATTGACCGGCGCACATCGGAAGAATTACAGCGAGAATAGGCCCCAGAATGCCAGTGTCATCAGTGTGGTGAGAGTGCCGAGCGCTACCATCACGCATATGACGCGCCGTACACCGACGATATCGGCGCGGCAATACCAGACACGTTCCATTTCCCACGCAAACAGCACCACCAACAGCATGGTCGCTATTCGCAGCACCACCCATCCGACGGCAAACAGCCGCGGTTGAGGCATAACCAATACAGCCGATACGCCTACGGCGCTCATATAGCCATACAACAGCACGGTAATCACCATCACCGCTGTGCCGATACCGGCAGATAAGCCGGCAATGCCGTGCAACGTACGCTGTTGGGCGGCTCCCAGCCCACTCGGCGTCGCATGCATGGCCCGCACAGTCGCCACACTACGTCGCCCGGCCAGCAACGTCTGTAGCCAAGAAAACACAGTCAAGCCAATACCTAATATCGCCGCCATCACGATCAGCACGGGCCCTGCCACCATCAGACCGGCCAGCACGCCGAGCGAGCCGACGATACCGGATCTGGTACGTTGCGGCGCGACGAAGCGCTGGTGAGGTGTCGCACCGGCGACTTGGGGCGTTGCCCATCCATCGGCTTTGGTTCCGGCAGTCACACCGTTCACCCAATTTTCCAGCGCTTGCGTATAGCCTTCGGCCAATGGCAGGTTCGGGGTGAATAAGCCCTCACCAGCCCGCATCTGATGGTTGCCGGCGAAATAGCGTACGGTGACGTTCTCGTTGCCGGACTTGTTGGCCGTGGCGATGATCCGCTGCGCCCCCTGTTCGATGGGCATGGCCGTATCGTAGGTGCCGTAGTTCACCAGCACCGGCATGGTGAGGGATTTCAGATACCGGTCGGCATCAAAGTCGGCATAGGCCAGATCGAATGGCGCGTAGTCCAGCGACATCAATTTGGCCATGTCTTTGACCACGGGCTTGGGCGCGCCGGCCTCATGCGTATAGGCGCTGACAGCCATGGCCATTTGCTCACGTCCATTGAACACCGGTGCGGATGTAAGTATGGCAAAGGCAATGTCTTGCCGTTTCGAGGTTAGAATCGTGGCGATCCAGGTGCCTTCGGATTCGGCGTAGATGCCGGTTTTGGCGGGGTCCACGCCGCTTATGCCACGCAGCACGTCGAGCGAACGCCCGTATTCGCGAGCAAAACGCGGGTAGTCGCGATGCAGCACGGTGTAGTTGTCGTTGCGCTTGGCCGGCACCAAGGTCACGATGCCGGCAGAGGCCATGGCGTTGGCGATATCGCCGAAATCCTCGGCACCGCTGGTACCGGACCCGTGAATGAACAGACAAGCCGGGCGTGGCCCGGGAGCGTCGACCGGTTCACGTAGTACGGCGGGTAGCGTGACGCCGTCGCCGGTCTTGATGGATAGTCGGGTTTCACGCGTACGATATCGCCCCTCGTGGGGAATGTTCGCATGGGCAGGGGTGATGGTGGTGTCGGCAGAAGCGATAGCGATGTGCTTGGTGTAGGGCCGTGTGTTCCATTGCGGCATCATCGCCCAGCCAAGTGTGGCGAATACCAGCGTCATCGCCATCGCGGTGGCGATGACGCTCGCTACCCGCCGCGCCGAAATCCGTTTCATAGTTACTATGCCTCCCCCCATCAGCATAGAACGGTCGGCTCTTATCGGTCGGCTCCCGTCATAATGTGCTTCTACTGGGACCGTAATGCAATGGTTGTAACGCTATTTTCTCTTCTTGACGGCACCGACTATGGCCCATACAACGGCCACTATTACCAGAATAAGTCCCACTACGGCGCAGATAATAGCCGTCAGCAATTGCGGATTCGGCGAGAACAGCGAAATCATCCGATCCGGAGATATGCACCCGAAAACCAGCGCGATCACGCCGATAATCACGCCTAATAGTCCGAATACCACAGTAGGCGCGCTGATGCTCTGTTTCTGGATGTTCTTGGCACTCTTGACATCCTTAGCATTCTGGACGTTCTTGGCGCTCCCCCCAGGCTGGCATGGTTTGCCGGCGGTCTGAGACTGCTCATAGGAAGGTTGCGCTGAAGATGCTGCGTACATCGGTACATCATCGGCAGATGGAATCGGCCCGCCATCCCCCTCCACGGCATCGGCAACTGCTTCCAGGGCAATCCGATCTGTGGATGGTTCGATGGGCGATGGAGAGGCAGTTGTCACCTGCGTATCCACATCCGAGACCGACGCATCCGCATGATCGTCGGGGACGGGTAGCACAGCCGTTTTATCATCATCCGCTGCGGATGGCAGCACCGTGGTATCGGTTCGGTCATCGACGGTCACCATGGTTGTGGTCTCGGTGGTCTCGTCGGTTTCGGAAGGTATGGCCGTGGTCGGTGTCGCATCCTCGATGGAGGCGAATTCCTTGGTTTCATCAGTCATGATTCCATCTCCTGGTTGTAACGGCTTGATCATTCCGATTGCCCGGTTGTGTTCTTGCTTGTGCTGTTGCCGTCGTATATATCGGCAAGCGGCTGGAACGTGGAGCCTTTCCAATCGGAGGCGTACACCACGTTGACACGTGCTTCCACCGCATAGGGAATATTGATTTTTAGTTCTGGGCCGTTGTCCGGCATGGCGGATCCCTTATCCAACCATTCGTAATCAGGCCCATTCATGGGATTGGTGGTACTTTCAGCTTCGAAGAAACCAAAGCTTAGACCCATGTAGTTGTTGTATACCATCTCGTATTTGCCGCCGACGTCACTCGAAGTGGAGTAGTAGGAGTCGGCGGTGCCGAAGGCGTAAGTGCAGGAATCCGGCAGAACGATATGCACTTGCGCCTGTGTTGCGGCTATGGTGATGGTACCGACCGGGCAATTACTGATGGAAGTTTTGCCATCCAGCATCTTCACCGTGTGCGGTCCATGTGTCTTGTCCCAATCGGACCAATCAATGATTGCCTGATCGGTGTTGTAGTTTTCACCGCTGAACGCCACACCTTGCTGCAATGTTTCAAACGTGGCATCGCTGGCATCGGCAACGAAGATGCCATCCTTTTGCACATCGTTCATGCCGTCGCTGTTTCTCGCACTGACAGATTGGCTCAGTGAAACAACAGTATTGATGCCGCTGGCACCAAGATCACGGTAGTACACGCCATACGTGCCTGAAACGATGGTCATGCAGAGCGCGCATCCACCGGCAACCAGTCCGAGAGGAATCAGACCACCGGTACGCCGTCCTCTGAATCCGAGAATGATGACCACCAGCCCCATCACTATGCATACTGCGGCAATCCAGATGGTGCCCAGACGCATAATGCCGATAATGCCCATGTCGTTTACCCAAATCAGTCCCATCAGACCGGCAAAGGAGAGGAAGGTAAGGCCCAGTATGCTCAAGACCACGATTGGGCCCGCCGGCTTGCGGCGCTTGGACTCGGTGGGGGCATAGGCCGTCGCATTCATACGGTCGGGGGCAAACGGCCCGTTGGGTACTGTGCCGGGCATCGCGCCGGGCACAGTACCCGGCATCACGCTGGGCATCGACTGATAGACAGGCTGTGAAACAGGCTGTGAAACACTAGTCTCGGTTCGTGAAACAGGTTGTGAAACAGGTTGCGGAGCTGAATACAAAGGAGATAGAGGGACCGGTTGCGCGGCTGGATATGAGACAGGCTGTGGAGCTGGATACGACACAGGCTGTGAAACCGGTCGCGGCGCAGATGCCCCGAATCCGTACCCTTCCTGCTGGCGAATGCCGCTTTTGGCCAACAACCATAGCGCTAAGGCGGCGAGCGCAATACAAACCCACCCCGCACCTGGAATCACGATTGCCACGGCGAGGAACAGGAAGCATCCAAGACAATTCCAGTCCCATTGGCCGGCAATGAGGTCCTCGGCCAAGATGTGCCCATCGCGTACATCCGGCATCAGAAACCAGCCGAGTGCGTACAGAGCTGCGCCAAAACCGAAGAACAATGTACATACAATCACCAACGCACGTACTAGTGTGGGGCTCCAGCCAAGCCGTAAAGCGATGCCGCTGCATACGCCGCCGATCCACCGGTCATCGCCGCGAACCAGTCCACTGGATCGCACCCAAGTGAAGAAGCGTCGCGATGTCTTGTTTTTTTGCGGACCAGGCTGCGGTTGTGGCTGATACGGATTCGCGTTTGGATTGCTCATGATTCCATTACGCCGCCCGACCACTGCCACAACGCTCGGGGAACACCCTGATTGTTCCCTGAACACCGGGTAAAACCCCGGCCGCAACGCCCTGAGCGCGGCACAATAGGAGTATGACGTCATCTCCCGAACCATTGCTGCCTGCGCGCATGCCGTTGATGCGCCCCCGGCAGGGCCGTTGGCTCACCGGTGTGTGCAAGGGCATCGCCCTGCACTTGGGCATCGGCGTGGCATGGATTCGGATTGCGTTCATCGCTCTGACCTTCCTCTACGGCGCAGGCATCATCGCTTATGTATTCCTGTGGGTGTTCATGCCCGCCGGAGACCCGGTGACGGCTGCAGCTCGCACAGTGCCCGTTGATCAGGCGCCGCTTGCGCGAGGCAATCAGCCACTTGCCGCCCATGACGACGAATCGGCTGCCGCACCGGAATCATTGTCCGAGGCCATCCAACGTGCTCCGAAACCGGCCGTCGTGGCATTGGCCGGTTTTCGCGTTGATGGCCACCGGACTGCTGCTCACCAGCACCGGGGCGGATGCCCAGATTGTGCTTCCGCTGCTGGTAGGGTTGGGCGGCATCGCACTGGCATGGATGAATCTTAGTCCGCGAGGCACGCAGCTGTTGTCTATGTTGGGCGGCATCGCACTGATTTTCATGGGATGGGCATTGTATGTGCATAATGTCAGCATTCCTGGGTGGGGCACCTCTCCTCGACGCATTGTTGCCAGCGGATTCATGATGATCGTCGGTATCGTGGTGGCGGTGATGCCGTGGGCGAACGCGATGCTGCAACGACTCACCCACGAGCAGGCATTGAAGGAGCGCGAAGAGGAGCGCGCGGACATGACCGCCCATCTGCATGATGGCGTGCTGCAAACGTTGGCGCTGATTCAGCTGCACTCCGAGGAACCGACCACCGTATTCGCCCTGGCGCGTAGCCAAGAGCGCGAGCTGCGCGAATGGCTGTATCAGGAACGTTCCACATCGGATCGTTCGGTGGGAGCCGGATTGAAGCAGATCGCCGCCGAAGTGGAGGACGAGCACGGCAAACCGATTGAGGTGGTCACCGTGGGCGACGCGCGGCCGAGTGCCCAGACCGATGCGCTGCTGGACGCCACCCGTCAGGCGTTGGTCAATGCGGTCACGCATGGCGGCGAGCCGGTGTCTTTATATTGCGAGGCCAGCGACACGATGGTTGAAGTGTTCGTGCGCGACCATGGCGAAGGCTTCGATATGGACGCCATTCCGCCCGACCGGCTGGGCATCCGCGAATCGATTATCGGCCGCATCAAACGGCGCGGCGGTACAGTGGAGATAGTGTCCAGGGCCGGCTGGGGCACCGAGGTCAGAATGCATATGCCAATCGCGCTGAAAGCGGCGCAGGGAGAACATCGATGAGCGAGAACGAGACAGCCAAGATTCGTGTGGCCGTGGTCGATGACCATGAGATGTTCCGTGCGGGCGTAATCGCCACGTTGCGTGATTCCTTCGATATCGTCGGCCAAGCGGCGGACGTGCCCGGTTCGGTGGCGATGATCGCACAGACCAAGCCGCAGGTGGTGTTGCTGGATGTGCACGTGCCCGGCGGTGAAGGTGGCGGCGGTGCCGAGATCCTCGCCAAATCGCGGCCCTACTCCCCTACCACCGTGTTTCTGGCATTGTCGGTTTCGGATGCGCCGCAGGATGTGGGGGCGGTGATTCGCGCCGGTGCCCAGGGCTATGTAACCAAGACGATTACCGGCGCTGATTTGATTTCATCCATCAAGCAGGTGCATGAGGGCTATGCCGTGTTCTCGCCAAAACTAGCCGGTTTTGTGCTTTCGGCCTTTCAGGGTGTGCCGGCGGCGGGGTCTGATGGCGGCGCTGATGGTGCGGCACGGGCTCATGATGAGGAGCTGGACCGGCTGTCCGCCCGCGAGCAGGAGGTCATGCGGCTGATCGCGCGTGGTTACACGTATAAAGAGGTGGCGGCCGAACTGTTCATTTCGATCAAGACGGTCGAAACGCACGTGAGCTCGGTGCTGCGAAAGCTTCAGCTTTCGAATCGCACCGAGCTCACCCGCTGGGCCGCCGATAGGCGCATTGTGTGATAAACGACAGATGAGCTCCCTCATCAGAGGGAGCTCATCTGCTCATATCACTCGGCGTCGCGGAAACCGTTGGGGTTCTTGGTCTGCCAGTTGAGGGAGGAGGCGGCCATGTCGTCGATGGTCAGCTCGGCCTTCCAGCCAAGCTCCTTCTCCGCCTTGGAAGCGTCGGCGTAGCAGGCGGCGATGTCACCGGGGCGACGCGGCTTGATCGTGTACGGAATCGGATGACCGGCGGCCTTCTCGTAAGCCTTGATGACCTCAAGCACGGAGTAGCCGTGGCCGGTGCCCAGGTTGTAGACGAACACGCCTTCCTTGTCGATGTGGTCAATGACGGCCACGTGACCCTTGGCCAGGTCGACCACGTGGATGTAGTCACGCACACCAGTGCCGTCGGGCGTGTCGTAGTCGTCGCCGTAGACCTGGACTTCCTTGAGCTCGCCGACCGCGACCTTGGCCACGTACGGGGTGAGGTTCGCCGGAATACCCTTCGGATCTTCGCCCAGCAGGCCGGACTCGTGTGCGCCGACCGGGTTGAAGTAGCGCAGCAGCACGATGGTCCAGGACGGATCGGCCACATGTACGTCGCGCAGAATCTGCTCCTGGAACAGCTTGGAGGTGCCGTACGGGTTGGTGGTGCCGCCGGTCGGCGTCTCCTCGGTAATCGGCAGTTCCTTCGGCGTGCCGTACACGGTGGCGGAGGAGGAGAAGATGATCTTCTTGACGTTGTGCTTCTTCATCACCTTGAGCAGCACAAGCGTGGAGTACAGGTTGTTGTCGTAGTATTCGATCGGCTTGGCCACGGACTCGCCCACGGCCTTGAGACCGGCGAAGTGAATGACCCAGTCGATGTTGTTTTCGGTAAAGACGCGTTCCATAAGCGCCTCATCGCGCACGTCGCCGTCGTAACGCTTGACCGGCTTGCCGGTGATTTGCTCGACGCGCTCAAGCGCCACGGGCGACGAGTTGCCGTAGTTATCTACGGAAATAACGTCGTAGCCCTTGTTGAGCAGTTCGATGTCGGTGTGGGTGGCGATGAATCCAGCACCGCCCGTAACCAGAACAGTAGTCATATTCCCTCCTTTGGAAGGACTTGCCTTCGGTTTTTCCTTCAGTATTGAGCTTACTTCACTTGACCTGTTTCACCTAGCGGCAAAACCAAGGCTTTCGAGGAATGTTTGCGTGGTGGCTTTCTGCTTGAAGACGGCCGTGTTGCCGAGGATGCGGTAGCAGACGCTGCCGAGCTCGTCACGTACGGCTTGGTGGATGGCCTCGCGGTCGCGGTTTCCGGCCAATGTTTCAGCGAGTTCGCCCCATTCGAGACTGAATTCGCTGACTTCATCGGGCAAATCGCGGCCTTCGGCGAGCGCCTCTTCGACAATGCCGAGCTGGTCGACGAGCCGTCCGGGCAGAATGAACAAGCCTTGGGCCTCGATCAGTCCGATCGGCTCCTGCTTGACCGGCCAGTATTCGGGGTGTGCATGGAAAATACCTTCCGGGTACTCGTCGCTGATCGCATTGTTGCGGAAGATGAGACTCATCTCATAGCCGCGTTCGGTGATGATCGCGCTGGGCGAGAGGGCGGATTGGCGGTTGCCATCCGCGTCATGGCTGGCGATGCCGTTCGCCGCGTCGTCATAACCGACCCATGCCTCGCGGATGATGTCGGATACGTCGATGATGCTCTGGCGACTCTTCGACACCACGCGCACGGCGGTGCCGGGCCAGTCAAGGATTTCAACCACGGCGTCCGGATAGTCGGCAAGTGTGAAGGCGGCCCAAGTGGCGGCCTTGTGCATCGGCAGCAGTTCGCCGCCGCCCTGGTAATGGTCATGGGCGAGCACCGAGCCGCCGATGCGAGGCAGCGCGGCGTTGCATCCGAGGAAGTATCCGGGGAAACGGTCCACGAAGTCGAGCAGATGGCCGAAGGTGTCGCGGTCCACATGCATCGGCGTGTGGTCGGTGTTCACGCAGATGCCGTGCTGGTCGAAGTAGCCGTAGGGCGAGAACTGCCAGAACCATGACTCGCCGCCGAGCGTGACCGGCAAGGTGCGCAGCGTGCGCTTGTCACGTCCGGCGAAGCCCTCGTTCTCATGGCAGATCGTGCACTTCGGGTAGCCGCCGGCCACGGCGTTGCCGGCCGCCGCCTTCTTCATGTTCTTGAATTCGGGTTTGGCGAGGTTGATGGTCACCGTCAGCCTGTGCGAGTCGAAGCGCGGGTTCCGGTCGAGCTGGGCACGCTTGACATAATTGTTGGCCACACAGTAGTCGTAGAACCATTGCATGGCGGCCATGCCGCCATCCCGGTGCTCGACGAGCAGGAATCGGTCGTCGAGATCAGCGGGGTTGGCGGAGAGGATGCCCATGATGGTGTCGGCGTAGGCCGGGCCTTCCTCCGGCTTGAAAAGGCCGGCGGTTGTGGCGGCGGCGCGGAAGGCGGCGAGCAGGGGGTCGGGGGTCTTTTCGCCATAGGGGGCCTGGCTTCGGCTGCCAACAATGTCTTGGACTACGTCTGACACTGACGCCGCCGACGTTGTGGTTTTGGGTCCGGGGTAGGAATCTAGGCGGAAGAGGGCGAAGATTTGGTTGCGGGTCCAGTCTGCGTTGCGTGGGTCAAGGTCAAGATGGGCCAAGGCATAATCGATCAGGGCGTCGATGCTGGCGTATACCTCGGTCAGCTGATCGTTCATTGCTCTGCCTCCATCATGCTGGTTCGGGTATGGTTCGGCTGACGGCTCACCTGGCAGCCTCCATGATGTCGGCTACGATGGCGCGGGTTTCGCTGGCCTTCTGCTCCATCTCCTGCACGAGTTTGATCTGGGTGCGGGTGCGCACCAGATTATGCTCGGGGTACTTGGTGGCAAAGTAGATATCGCCTTCCAAGTAGTCGGCGAGAAAGCGCATGCCGCATTCCATGGTGAGCAGGTTGCCGCTGAACGGCAGCAGTTCGGCCTC
>ENA-OQKC01000860-OQKC01000860.1-human-gut-metagenome-genome-assembly--contig:-NODE-860-length-11738-cov-2.652312_pt1 | contig 11738 bp, 9 predicted proteins | sample MGYA00242774_ERZ504790 | MGnify/ENA primary metagenome ERZ504790 (study PRJEB26092, sample SAMD00036419) | human gut metagenome | host: Homo sapiens | study: EMG produced TPA metagenomics assembly of...
CAGATTACAGCGGTCAAAGATACTTAATAATTCTTGTTTCATAGAGACTATTTTCCTCACTTTTGCAGAACATTAAGATGATAAACCGATAACAAATGATAACTACACATCCCATACGTTTCGTATCTTTAGGCCCCGGAGAACCGGATCTGATTACATTGAAAGGACTCAAAGCACTGCAAGGAGCCGATTGCATCTTCTGTCCGGCCACCATGACTCAAGACGGCAAGTCCTCTTCACGGGCACTCTCCATCCTGAACACTCTCGGATTCTCGGACACCGTACAGTGTTTCCGGCTTCCTATGGACAAGGACAGGACACTGGCATTAAGATCTTATGAAGCTGTATATGAAAGCAGCAAAATACTCCGTGCAGAGGGACAAAACGTCGTAATTGTGGCCGAAGGAGATGCGGGTCTTTACTCTTCCATCCACTACATCTACGACAAGCTGCAACAAGACGACATCCCCGTTGAACAGATTGCCGGTATTCCCGCTTTTATTGCTTCCGGAGCGATGGCGGGCCTGCATATTGTCAGTCAGGAAGAGCGGCTGATCGTGATACCGGGTCACGTCACCGCCAAAGAACTGGACGACTACCTGAAACATCAGACGGTAGTGGTCATAATGAAGCTATCGCAATGTATAGACGAGGTACACCAATGTATAATTAACCATCCGGAATACCAATACCACTACTTTGAAAATGTAGGGACCGAGAAGGAATACTACTCTTGCTCCACCGAAGAACTTCGGGAAAAAAAGATACCCTTATTTCTCGGTAATGATTATCAGATTCGGATAAGGGTACACCTCGTTAAAGTTCCCGACCAATCACATACCAGCTATACATCCCGGCACATACGAGTTGTACAACTCGTACATCACCAGTTGCACAACTCGTCGTGTACCAGTTGTACATCTCGTCATGCACCAGTTGTACAACTCGTCGTGTACCGGTTATACATCTCGTACATCTTATCTTACCATGTAATGATGCTAAAGTAAGCCGGATATATTCACTCACCTTTAGCCTGAGGGCAAAGGTACATATTATATCCATGTGTTGTGTGTGCTAATTCGCACAATTTTTGTGCGTATATGCACACGAAAGCAATAGGGAATAAAGATGCAAACTACTAATAAACAAAATATTACACGTATGGCACGGCTTTTGAATGGTTTATAGAAAAAGGAATGCACAATGAACTTGAAAACGATACTTATCATTGCCGGATGCAGTTATATCTTTCCGGCAACTGCACAGGAACGCACGATGGAGCTCTCGCTGGACGAAACCGTAAAGCTTGCCAAGCTTCAGTCACCCGACGCACAAACCGCACGCCACAGTTTCCGCTCAGCCTACTGGAACTATAAATATTACAGGGCGAACTATCTGCCTGCCTTGAGCCTGACCTCGGACCCGAACCTGAACCGGGCTATCAATAAGGTAACACTGGGAAACGGAACCGTGAAGTTTGTAGAACAAAACATGCTCAGCACCGACCTTACTCTGAATTTAACACAGAACATTCCATGGACCGGCGGTTCACTGTTTGTGGAAACGGCAGCACAACGAATGGATATCTTCAGCGACCACACGACAGCCTGGCAGACTTCACCTATTAATATAGGCTACCGTCAGTCGCTCTTCGGATATAACAGCCTGAAGTGGGATCGCCGCATCGAACCGGTCCGCTACCGGGAAGCAAAGAAATCGTATGTAGAAACACTGGAACTGGTGGCCACGCGTGCTACTCAAAAATTCTTTAACCTTGCCACCGCACAGAGCAATTACGAAACCGCCACTACCAATTACGCTAACGCAGACACACTCTATCAATATGCCCAGGGACGCTACAACATCGGTACCATCACCGAAAACGAAATGCTGCAACTGGAACTGAACAAACTGACCGAAGAAACCAACTGCATGAATGCCCGCATCGAAGTGGAAAACTGCATGCAGGAACTCCGTTCCTACCTCGGCATCCAAGAAGACCTCCTTATAAAGGTGAGAATAGACAACCGCGTGCCCGACCTGCACATCGACCTGGATGCCGCGCTGATGCTTGCCAACGAAAACAGTCCGGAGATACAGAACATGCTACGCCGCAAGGTGGAAAGCGAGAGTGCCGTGTCGCGCGCCAAGGCCAATGCCGGACTGAAGGCAGACATCTACCTGCGCTTCGGCTTGACACAAACTGCCGACAAGCTGAAAGATGCCTACCGGAATCCACTGGACCAGCAGTACGTCAGCTTGGGCATTACCCTCCCAATCCTGGACTGGGGGCGCGGAAGGGGACAAGTACGCGTGGCCCGTTCCAACCGAGACCTTGTCTACACGCAGGTAGAGCAAGACAAGACGGATTTCGACTTGAACGTACGGAAACTCGTAAAGCAATTCAACCTGCAGGCGCAACGGGTAAACATAGCCGCCCGCACAGACCATACAGCCCAACGACGCGCCGAAGTAGCCCGAAAACTCTATCTGCTCGGCAAGTCCTCGGTACTCGACCTCAATGTATCCATCACGGAAAAAGATACGGCCCGGAGAAGCTATATAACGGCTTTGTACAACTATTGGAGTTTGTACTATGCACTGAGAAGCATCACGCTATATGACTTTGAAAAAGAGAGGCCACTGGCAGAAGACTTGGAAAGGGTTACTAATGAAGAATCTATACAGTAATAGAATCGTGGAATAGTTTTAGTAAAAGCTGGCCGGAGATTTACTAAAACTCCGGTGACGATTTACTAAATCTCCGGTAAAGTTTTAGTAAAACTCGGAACCCTTATTCAGAAGTACTTCTGAAGGGGGTATCTGAAAAGTAAAAAAAGAGTATATAAAATATTGCATTATGGATATAAAACTTGAAAAGAAACCCTGGTACATCCGTTACCGCTACTATCTGGCGGGAGGCGTTGCCTTCCTTGCCTTCCTGATTTATGTAGTCACCCTTTCGCTGGGTCCCAGCAAACTGCGTATCGAGCAAGACAACATACAGATAGCCGAAGTCAAGAACGGCAAATTTATGGAATATGTAGATGTGGAGGGAGTGATTCAGCCCATCCTTACCATCAAGGTCAATGCACGTGAAGCCGGAAGCGTGGAACGCATCATAGGAGAGGAGGGGAGCCTGCTCCGGCAAGGAGATACCATCCTCGTCATGGAAAACCCCGACCTGCTGCGCAGTATCGAAGACCAGCGCGACGACTGGGAAAAGCAGCTTATCACCTACCGCGAAAAAGAAATTGAAATGGAGCAGAAAAGCCTGAACCTGCAACAACAAGCCCTGCAGACCGATTATGACCTCAACCGCCTGCGCAAGAGTTTTGCCCTTGACAAGGAGGAGTACCGCATGGGCATCAAGAGCAAGGCGCAGCTCGAAGTTTCCGAGGACGAATACAACTATAAAGTGAAAAATGCCCATCTTCAAAGGGAAAGCCTCCGTCATGACTCTGCCGTCACCGTCATCCGCAAAGACCTCATCAGGAACGACCGCGAACGGGAACGGAAGAAGTATGAACGCGCCTGCGAACGGCTCGGCAACCTGGTGGTGAAAGCTCCCGTCGCCGGCCAGCTCAGTTTTGTCAAGGTGACTCCGGGACAGCAGGTCGCTTCCGGTGAAAGCATTGCGGAAATCAAGGTGCTGGACCAATATAAAGTGCATACTTCCCTGAGCGAATACTACATCGACCGCATTATCACCGGATTGCCTGCCACCATCAATTATCAGGGAAGAAAATACCCGTTGCGCATCACGAAAGTGGTTCCCGAAGTCAAAGACCGCACGTTCGACGTAGACCTCGTCTTCACCGGTGACATGCCCGACAACGTACGTGTAGGCAAAAGCTTCCGGGTACAGATAGAACTCGGCCAGCCGGAGGAGGCGCTCGTCATTCCGCGCGGCAACTTCTACCAGAGTACCGGAGGACAATGGATTTACAAACTGAACGCCGCAAAGACAAAAGCCGTGCGCGTGCCGCTTGGCATCGGTCGCCAAAATCCGCAACAATACGAGATTACGGAAGGTTTGCAGCCCGGAGATTGGGTAATTACAACGGGATATGATACCTTTGGCGAGGCGGAAGAATTGATAATGAAATAAAACTACGCACTATGAGACAAATAATCTTAGCCATCAATGCATTGCTGAAATTCAAAGCATACACCCTTATCAATGTATTGGGACTGGCGTGCAGTTTGGCTTGCGTACTCACCGTAGCCCGATATATCCACCAAGAAAATACAGTGAACCAATGCTTTCCCGAATATAAACGCATTTGCCTGATAAAAACCTCTACCAGCAGTGGTGAAAACTTCTTGGGAGGCTACCGGTCGGGATTGGAAAAGGATCCTGCCGTAGAACAATTTACGGTGATTTATCAAATATCGGATATGCCCGTTCTGTTCGGTGAACAGGAAATTGCAGCGAACGCTTTTTCCGTAGACAGCACCTTCTTCAAAATCTTTCCATATAGGGTGATTGCCGGAAGCGGAAGAATAGTCCGCCCGAGGGATGTTGTCATCACCCGTTCTTTTTGGAAGAAGAAGCTGGGAGGGAAGAATGCCATAGGCGCTACTTTCAAAAAACACAAAAGGGAATAAATTCACTATTATAGGAGTGGTGGACGACCCCGATACCAAGACATCATGGATGCCGGATATATTTATGTCGGATGAACTGGACGAATTCCTTTTTTTCGACCCTATATACGCCATGCTGATGGCACCGGATACAGACATTGCACTGCTGAATAAAAAGTATTCAAAAGAACACCCCCGCAGCAAATGGAGCACTTATGAGACAGTACGCTATCAGTATTTGCCTTTGAAAGATTTATATTACGATAAAGACCACGGAAAAGAAAACAAGAACTATCAATATGGCAACCAAAGCTATGTCCGGGTATTGATGGTAGTAGCCTTCCTGGTAGGTATCATAGGGCTGCTGAACTTCATCAACATCTACACTGTCATCATGTCCAAGCGGTCAAGAGAGTTTGGGGTGAAAAAAGTGTTCGGTGCAGGCAGGACAGACATTTTCCTGCAAATATATGCCGAGAACATCTTATTGACGGGACTGGCATTACTCCTTTGCTGGGCTTTAATAGAAATAACCAGGTTTTTCTTTTTCCATGAACTTTATATACCTACCACAACAGACTCCGGCTTTGACCGGAAGGTCTCTGCCATCGTACTTTTAGGATTGCCATTGCTGACTACTGTTTATCCGTTCTTGAAATACACATGTAGCAGACCCGTCAACTCCATACGCGAGCTGGCATCTTCACGCTTTTCCACACGGTCACGCATGATATTACTGTGTTTTCAATATGTCGTAACCATCTTTATAATAACCGTTTCTCTATTCTTTGTACGGCAGTTGGAGTATATGCTCTGCGCCGACCTCGGTTTCCGCTCGCACGATGTGATAACTTGCCGGATGTATGTCGATAAATTGGGCTTATATAAAACAACTAAAGAGGAGGGATTGGATGAAGGAAAAAGACAATATATAAGTAATGCTTTGGTCAATAAACGAATGAGTGAAAGCACTCTGTTTGAGCATTGGAGCAGAGGAAACGACTTGCTGTTCACCGACTTCCGTTTTGACAGTTTTGCGCTCAACAGAGCCGAAAACGGTTTCCATCCGGCATTATCTGCACATTTAACGACCCACTCCATGGCAATATACGATTTTCAACTTGTAGAGGGGCGCCTATGGAACGACTCCATAGATGAAGCGTTCACCAAAAACAGTTTCAAGGTAATTATCAACGAAACCGCTAAAAGAGTCTATGGAATAAAAGACATCACCAAAGACAAGCTGCAACCTGAAGAACCACACTACGCCTCAAGCAGCTTACCGGATTTCTACAATCCACCTTGCGAGATAGTAGGGGTCATAAAGGATTTCAATGTTCGGCACCTTTCACAATCCATCCAACCGGTTGTCATCTATTATCACGATGCAAGCATAGGCGGAATTTATACTGTTACAGCCTCGTATAAGCACGAGAATAAAGCCAAAGTCATTGATTTCCTGCGCCGCTTATACGAAGAATCTACGGGAAGAACCGACTTTGAATATACGCTGATAGAAGATGAACTCCAAAAGATGTATCGTGAAGACCGTCAAGTGGTGAACATTTATACGCTCTTTGCCGGAATAGCCATTTTCATCTCTTCATTGGGATTATTGTCAATATCCTTGTTCGATATTCGGCAACGTTACCGTGAGATAGGTTTACGCAAAGTGAACGGTGCGCAAGCAAAGGATATTTACCCCTTACTCATTAAAAAGTATCTCTCGGTCATGGGAGTCGCCACTTTGCTATCCATACCCTTGTCATGGATTGCCATTACCCTCTATTTGCAGGATTTTGCCCACAAAGCCCCTTTGACATTCGACTTGTTTGCCGTAGCAGTAGCCATAACAACTGCCATCTCCTTGTTGACTATTATTAGGCAAATCAGCAAGGCTGCCAACATCAATCCGGCAAGCATTATGAAAAACGAATAAAAGACACGAATATGAAACTCATACTATTATATATCCGAACATTAAGTAGGTTTAAAGTATATACGGTAATCAATATTATCGGACTGGCACTGAGCTTGGCTTGTGTCATTATTATATTCCGCTACGTGAAGCAGGAAAATGATGTAGATTGTTATAGTCCCAACAAAGACCGGATAGGCATCATGGTGCAGGAATACAAAGATGACAACAATAAAACGGCAGTTATCGGAGGTCCCCTCGAAGATGCAGACATAGAAGCGATGTCCACTTTCGTATGGTTCAATAAAGACTATATCATAAAGGAAGAAAAACATATTGATGTAGAAACGATTGTAGCAGACAGCTTGTTTCTAATAGTGACTGATTTTCCCATGAAATATGGAAAAGCCGAATCATGGGCGGCGTCTCCACAAACCGCCTTTATCACAGAAGAGCTGAGTGAGAAACTATTCGGGAACATAAATCCTATCGGCAAAACCATTGAATACTCTACCGGTGACCCTCTTACGGTGACCGGAGTTATCGGCAAAGACAGAGGGAAACGCTCGCTTCATTTCGACTTGCTTGTTCCTGAAACATTGCAGAAGGATTGGGAGTTCCGTTTCCCGATGAAAATGGCATTAATTCATAAAGGGGCCTCCTTTACGAAGATAAATGCACGGCATGCAGCGTTCCGGCAATCTCCACGTGCTGCGGATGTTGAATTCAGGTATCAACTGCTTCCCATGCGTGAAGTGTATTTTCATCCAGCCATTTGATGTTTGGCAGGACATGCTGCAAAGGGGGAATTTTACCACAGCTACATCTATTGGCACTTGTTGCTGTACTAATTTTAATTGTAGGCATCTTCAATTTTATGAGTCTTTATACGGTTGTATTATTGAAACGAAGCAAAGAATTCAGACTAAAGAAGGTTTTTGGAAACAATTCAGCACAGCTATTCTCCCAACTATATATCGAGAATTTATGTCTGACACTTGTATCATTATTTATAGCCTGGTTCCTTGTCGAGATTTCCGTCTTTCCCTTAAATAAATATTTTGATGTCATTCAACAACCTAATGGTATATTTGACATAGGAATAACCATAGCTATCCTGATTTTACAGCCATTGACAGCTTCAATCTATCCGTTTTTTAAATTCAAATACAACACGCCTATCCATTCATTACGGAAAATAGGCAGTGGTGAAAAATCGTCTGTTGTAAGAAACCTCTATCTGAGTATTCAGTATATCGTGGCATTCATTCTAATAGTTGTTTCCATGTTCTTCGCCAAACAACTGTATGAAATGACTCATATAGATTTAGGCTATGACACAGACTCTATCGTTAAAGTCCATTTTGAACGCTATGAACGCAAACAGCCTACCACTGAAGCAGAATATCTGAAACAGACCTCCTTGCGCAAAGCCTCCAAAGAAAATATATCCACTGCAATGAATGCCTCTCCTTTATTCACGGCATGGAATTACTCTTTATCCCCTTATGAATATTTCACAGAATCTCCGGTACTTTTCCGTAAGCTCGGAGAAGCCAATTTCAAACAATTGTATTGCATTCCCATAACAGAAGAAGAAATAAGATTTCATGGCTTCCGTTTATCCCAGGGACGTTTATGGGATGCCGACATCGACCATGAAGGTGAAGCAAAACTGATTCTCAATCAAAAAGCCATGCAACTCTTCGGACTCGAAAGCGCAATCAATGCCCGGCTGGAACCCCAACAACCTTTATGGCCGCGTAGGGATTTGAGCCCTTATCAGATTATAGGTATCGTCGAAGATTTTTTATTGCGGACATTTATCCCAACCGGTTCTTCCTATAGCTTTTATATACGGTGAAACATATCTTTCACAAATTCCTTTGCAAGCTAAAATTGCTCCAGGACATCAAAAAGATGCCGTTGCCTTCCTGGAAAACCTACACAACGACAATGCTGATGGAGCCTTCAATTATACTTTTGCAAAACAGGAAGTTGAGAATCTCTATAAGTCAGACAAGCAAATAACTATTACCTATTCCTTTTTCGCCTTTATGGCCATTCTAATATCCTCAATAGCTTTGTTTGGATTGTCCTTATTTGACATACAACAAAGATACCGGGAAATAGCTATACGAAAAGTACATGGCGCTACACATAAGGAAATTTTATTGTTATTACTCAAAAAATACATTATCATATTAGCAATGTCATTTTTGATTGCCATTTCTATATCTTATTGGGGAATAACCATTTATCTGAAAGATTTTGCCTACAAAGCCAACATCAGCAGTTGGTTGTTCATTATTGCAGCAATCATCATATCATTAATTTCCATATTAACATTGGTTTATCAAGTAAAAAAGGCTGCACGACAGAATCCGGCGGAAGTAATCAAAAGCGAATAATACAATAATGATACTATTATGATAAGACATTATATTAAACAGCATTCAGAAACCTATAAAGTACAAGGCACAGAATATCATCTCTATCATCGGACTGTCGGTAGGTATACTTTGTTTTAGTATCTGCCTATATTGCAGACCGCTATATAAATTCTACCGACAAGTGCTTTACCCACTGGGAACGCATTGCAGACATAAACCTATACACTCCAGCAGAAGAACCTTATTCCGGAACTCCCGCTACGTTGTTTGAGAGTCTGCGCCAATTGCAATTCCAAGAAGTAGAAGCATTTACTTTTGTTGCCTATCCCCGCCCACGTAGCTACAATGTGGAAACTATCGACAAGGAAGAACTGCCTTACGAAGATTTATATGCTATGGAAGTAGATACAGCCTACCATAGCGTGTTCACCCCGGAAGTATTACAAGGTTCATGGGCTGTAGCATCGCAAACTCCCAATGCCGTGATACTGACACGCTCTCTGGCACACAAAATATTTGGTCTCGGAGAGAATCCGATAGGAAAGCGAATGACCTTAGCACAACGGCTTTTCTCTTCACCTGATACCACACCACGAACAGGAGGTACCATCTATACCATACAAGCGATAATAGAAGATATTCCATTGAATACCAGCCTTAGCTTTCTCCAAAAGATTGATATGTTAATCTTGAACGACAGCGAAGGACTTATACAATTCGATGGACGAGACAGTATGACCGGTGGACTTACTTTTGCTCTTCTTCGTCCGGGCAAAACATCCGCGCAACTTGAAGCAAGTTTCCGTGCAATGGACTTGAAGCACACAATATTCAATGAGAAAATACCGTATCAGCCTCGAATTTCGGAAAACTTTTTCGGGAGAAATCCGTTGCCCCTTACTTTGCCGGAATCACATTCATTGTCGGCCTTTTGATTCTACTGACTGGTCTACTCAACTTTTTTCATTTTTGACGGGGAGTTATCTGAACCGTTCGCACGAGTTCGGCATTCGTAAAGTGAATGGAAGTAATGGCAACAAACTATTTTGGTTACTTTTTACCCAAGCCATTATCATTTCGTTCATAGCCTTCTTATTGACTTTCTGTCTGATAGAAATATTTACCCCTTACCTTTCATTCTCTTTATTTGATTTCACATTAGTCATTGAACGGGACCTATTATTGATACAGACAATAGAATATATGGACAGGCGTTATTTTACTATGCTTATTACTCTGCTTGTTTACCGTATGGAGGATGAAGCATGCCTCCATCCAGTCAAGTATTTACAAGAACAAATCCAAACGCCACAAACAGAAGATACGAAATTGTCTTTTGGGTATCCAATTTTTCATCTGTTGGTTATTCATAGTCTTTACAGTCGCTTTATATTTGCAGGCTAACAAGACCGGTTCCACACTGTTCAACACACTGACAGAAAAAGAAAAGTCCGAAATCATCAGTATTCCTATGGATTACCGTTTTATGAAAAATGACGAAAAGCTTGCTCTCATAGAGCGCATCAGTCAACATCCGGATATAAAAGATAAAATGCTGACAGATATTAATTATCTGAAAGGTATTTCGGGAACAAGCATGCAGACAGAAAAAGATAACCGGGAAAGTAGCCTTGAAGTCAATATAATGAATGTTCCTAATAACTTTTTCGAGTTTATGAATATCCCCATTCTCTCCGGGCATGTCCTGAAGACAAATAGTGACATGGTAGCAGACCGTAAATTGGTAGAACGTATAAAGAAGGATTTACTGGGAACCACCTTGTACAATTATCAAGATAGCTACACGGTATGCGGCATTTGTTCCGATTTTGTAGCCGACACTTACAATCAGAGCCAGGGCTTCGTCTTTCTGCCTTGTGATTTCAAATATTATGTAGGTCATTGCTATTTGAAGTGTGTACCCGGAAAAGCAGAAGAAGTAGAGGCTTTCGTTAAGAAAATGCTGGAAGAGAATCTTCCACCGAGTATACAATTACACATTTCGACCTTGCAGGAAGACATTCACCAAGCGCAAGCCATCGAGAACAACATGAAAGGGATAATCTTATTCTTCTCATTTGTCAGCCTTATAATCACTTTATTAGGCGTCTATTCGGCAATCACACTGGATACGGAACGCAGACAAAAGGAAGTGGCAATCCGTAAAGTAAATGGTGCAGGATTGAAACAGATTATCATATTGTTTGCCCGTACGTATATTTATCAGCTTGTACTCTCGGCAACAATGGCATTTCCTTTATGTTATGCCATACTGCAGTTATGGAAAAACATGTATATCGTATTCTTTAATGATGGCCCGCTATTTTGGATTTCAATCTTCATAATCGTAGCTGTCATTACTACTCTGACTATTATTTTCCGTATTCTGAAAATAGCAAGGACAAATCCGGCAGAAGTCATTAAAAACGAATAAGAAAATATATTTACCTAAAGATTATGACCATACTTACAATTATGGGGCACAGAACGAAACGTATATTGAGGATTGAGCGGAAAGAATATCAAACCTATTGATATACAAAATGTTATGCAAAATATGAGTGGATGGCTCTGCAAAACGAAACGTTTACGTGGGTTTAATTTGCAGCTACATTTAGGTGCTTTTTAGGCATACAGATTTGCAGATAGGTTTAATTGGGTTTACATAAGGCTTACATGGTTGATTCTGGTGGGGGAGTGAGTGGCAGCTGCGGCTGCTTTTTTTGTGCCTGATTATTTGATATAATGCTGCTTAAATTATTCCATATAATAGTTATTTGGTATATTTGCGACAAAATATTATTAGTTATGGCAAAGGTAATACATATACATTTGAC
>ENA-OQKC01000861-OQKC01000861.1-human-gut-metagenome-genome-assembly--contig:-NODE-861-length-11723-cov-2.971973_pt1 | contig 11723 bp, 9 predicted proteins | sample MGYA00242774_ERZ504790 | MGnify/ENA primary metagenome ERZ504790 (study PRJEB26092, sample SAMD00036419) | human gut metagenome | host: Homo sapiens | study: EMG produced TPA metagenomics assembly of...
ATTTAACTGGATAGTGAAAGCATATTTATGATCTATTGTTTGCTTCATTACAATTCTAAGCCATGTTTGTTCTCCTTTGGTGGCAGTTTGAATATCAAGTTCTTCTTGAGCATCAGTATGTTTTCGTAGGACAGATAGAATATGGTCGGCTTCAGAAAGGCTGATAGCCGGTAACTCACTTAATTTTAACTTGTCAGAATTGTTTTCCTCGTATGTAACGCTTCTGGCTCCATACGTTTTTTCCAGGAGATACGTTGAAACTGAGTTTTCAACGGGGTCATTACCATCTGCAGAGCAGGATGCCAAACTCATCATGACGAGCATGGCAATTATTAAATGCATTGCCTTCATAGAACTATAATTTTTTATTGTTTTTTTGATTATGTGAATGATTGACCCATTATCATCCGATACAAAAGTAGGTATTCTTTTCATGTATCCAAATTATTTTCAAGCTTTTTTGATGAAAACACCCTCTTTTTGATGAAAATACCTGCTATGTTGGAAAGAAGGAGTTGTTTGGCTATATAAGGGGGTGTTTTTATCATGATGAAAGGATTTTCATTTATGGATGGAGAAAACTCCGTTGGTGTTCCATTTGATAGTTGGAATGTTTCTCATTGAATGGATGTTCTGTTTTTGACGGAAATAGGAACTAAGATTGTTTTTTGTTCATTCTGTATTTTGCCGAAACCACCTCTTAATAAAGATTAATTTGCCAATATCCTGTTAAAAGAATAGCCTCTACCTTTGTGATGTAAAAAATAACTTAGCTAGAGAGAATTGAATATGGTAATACGAAGATTTTTATTTTCATGGGTGTGTCTGCTGGCTTCTTCCTTATTTATGTATGGACAGGTGGCTGTTAAGACTAATGTGGCGATAGATGCCGTCGCCATACCAAACTTAGGAGTGGAAGTAGGGTTGAGCAAGAAGCTTACAGTGGATATTCCGTTTTATTATAATCCCTGGAAATACAGCGATAATAAAATGCTGAAACTGGTGATGGTACAGCCCGAGTTGCGTTATTGGCTTTGTGATAAGTTCAATGGTCATTTTTTCGGTTTCCATTTAATGGGAGGAGCATACAATACTACCGGTATTGATTTGCCGTTTTCTTCTTTCGATGATTTGAAAGACTTCCGTTATAAGGGACATTTTTATGGCGGCGGTGTCAGTTACGGTTATCAGTTTGTGCTGGGACGCCATTGGAATCTGGGCGCCACCATCGGTTTGGGTTATGCTTATGTGCGTTATAAGAAATATGAGTGTGAAGAATGTGGAGATATGTTGGAGAAATCCAACAAGAATTATTGGGGTCCTACTAAGGCTGCTCTGAATCTTATTTATATATTCTAAAAATTACGGATTATGAAACTTATATGTTATATACTTCTTATATTATTGATACCGGCTATTCCGGTAGGTGCACAGACATTATCAGGTGGTCAGGTACAAGTCAGCAATCAGTCAATCCTGATTAGTGATAATGGACAGGTGATGATAGGAATGGATATCACGTTGCCGGCTGCAATGGAGCTTTCTTCCAACTGTGTGGCAACTCTGACTCCGGTTTTGAAGACACAGGATAACAGTTATAACAGGATTTTGCCTGCTATTTGGGTATATGGGCGTATCCGTTCCATCGTGCAACAGCGTGAACGCAGTATTCCGTCGGATGCATATACCATTCTTCGTCGTAAGAATGGAACGGAACAGACTGTAAATTATTCAGCCCGTATTCCATACGAGAAATGGATGAATGGTGCAGAACTGGAACTGCAGGCTGCTATACGTGGCTGTGCCGATTGTCAGAAAGAAGAAAACAGTGCCTTTATAACTCGTGCCAATTTGGAACGCTATGTGGTAAAACCTGTCGTGGCATTCGTTTCTCCTGCTGTCGAGGCTGTGAAGAATCGTGCCGAGGAAGGACGTGCTTATTTGGATTTTCCGGTAAATCAAATGAAGATTTATCCTGATTATCATCGTAATCCATCCGAACTGGCTGCTATCAAACATACGGTGGATGTAGTGAAAAATGATGTCAATACTACCATTACTGAAATAGCTATTGTGGGTTATGCTTCTCCTGAGGGCAGATATGCGGCCAATGCGCGTTTGGCTCAGGGGCGTGCTGAGGCATTGAAGAGTTATGTAATGAATGAGTATGGCTTTAAAGCGGATTTGTTCAAGGTGAATTCTGTACCCGAGGACTGGGCCGGACTGCGTGCGTATGTGGCTAAGAATGATTTACCGCTGAAAGAAGAGATTTTGTCCATAATAGATAAGAATGAGAGCGATTTTGACGTGAAGGAGGAACGCATTAAGGCCTTGGATGGTGGAAAGGTATATGCCGCATTACTACAGGATTGTTATCCGGCTTTGCGTCACTCTGATTACACTGTACGTTATGTAGTTCGCGGATTTGATGTGGAAGAGGCAAAACAGATTATAAAGCTCCGTCCCCAGCAGTTGAGCTTGCAGGAAATGTTTCTGGTTGCCCAAACATACGAAAAGGGGAGTGACGAGTTTAACGAAGTGTTCGATGTGGCAGTGCGCATGTTTCCTGATGACCCAACAGCGAATATAAACGCTGCCGCTATCGAACTCCAACGGGGTGACTTGCAACAGGCGGTACGTTATTTGGACAAGGCCGATGCACAGGCGAGTGCGACGCTGAACAACAGAGGCGTACTGAAACTGTTGCAAGGGGACCTCGACTCTGCTGAGAATTATTTCAAACAGGCACAGGCCAAGGATTCCGTCGAAGCCGGAGCCAATTTGGAAGAAGTGACCAATAAACGTAAGGATGAAGCAATCTTTGTAAAATAAGACATATAGACAAACAGTACAATAAAAGATGTTAGAAGAAACTTGTTCTTTGCGAAAAGCGCAAGGTAAAATCCGGGGTAGTGGAGTCTATTCCCGGATTTTGAATTAAAGTTCAGCGCATTAGTGTCCTCACAGTGTTTTTAAGTTGAATTTTACATAATCTGTCGGTTGGGGGCTTTATGGAATATGTCGGAAGTCGAAGTTCCGGCAGTGGCAAAAAAGATCAAGACGTTTTTTAAAAAGCTCGCCATCTTTTTAAAAAAGCTCGCCGTCTTTTTTGAAAACGACTTGATCTTTTTAAGAAATACCCTTGTCTTTGAACATGTAGTATTTATATACGTACGCATAAGCCTATATAATTGTATAGGTCTATGGATATGTACGTATGTGAAGGAATGTGTACTTCTTGATGAGAGAAACACTTGCTCACTACATTTTTATGTTTTTACGGGTGATTCCCACTTTAGATTTGGCTTCCGCATATGTTGTATGAGGGCGGCTTTTATGGAGGGATATTTTGCTGAAATGCCACACTGTCCGATCTGTTTGATGTAGTGAAAAAAAAGTACATGTTATCCTTGTTTTTTCTCGTTTTTTTTTAATGGAAAAATGTAAGAGGTGATTCTTTCAACGTGTAGGGTATTTCATTCACGTATGATGGAAATGCCCTGTAAAAGACGATATAAAGTCATTTTGTCAAAGATACCAATCTATTTTGTCGAAAATACCGATTAAGGTTTATACGATTAACCACTTACCTTTGCTGTGTTGACAAACAAGAATGGAAATTACAAAAATAGTTTATAATTTAAAAACTTAGGATTATGAAGATTAAGGGATTATTATTAGGAATGTTGGCATATGCTGCCATGGTAGCATGTACGAATGAGGACATTGTGAAAAACAATGTGAATCAACCAGAGAAAGTGAAGGGTAACCTTTCATTAGTGATAAGTTCTACATCAAACTCATCACGCGCTGCTGATAATGAAGAAAGCGGTGTAACGGATCCAGGTATCAAAGGTGAATCAACTGTAACAGATGCCGTTATAATTTTAAATAGACTAGATGAAAATGGAAATCTTACTAAAGAAGAATTCGGTGGTTATTTAACAAAGGCACAATTGAATGAAACTACGGCTAGTGGAGAGACCATTTATAATCCTTTCTTTACATTGGCAAATTCTGGATGGTATAAAGTGCTTGTTGTGTTAAATCCGACTGAGTCAATAGAAGCTATTGCCAACAGCCAACAATCGACTGATAAGTCTAAGTATGAACAAATTGCAGAAAGTTCTTATACAACAACTGGTGATATAACAATAGCTGCTGCCGGTCAATTTATGATGGTGAACAAAAAAGAGATAAAGGTAGACGTTTTATCCAACAACTATGAAGATCCAACAATAAAAGAGGTAGAGGTGGAACGTGTTGTTTCAAAGATAAATTATGTAATTGCTAAACCAAATAACTTATATCCTCTTACAGTACAAACTACTGATTATGCCATTGCGGAAACTACAAGTGGTTACTATATATATCCCGATAATAAAGCCGTTCGTTTGACAGGTTTGCATAAGGCAAAGAATTTGGATAATGATAATTCTGATGTTTGGATACATGAGGGAACAGATGGAACTGATAGAAGAGCTTTTATAAAGACAGAAAAAACTTATGGTCAGACAGGTGAACATATTTTTACTCTTCTTGAGCCGTTCCCCAAATTTGAATATTATACTACATCTACTGATGGTAAGCTTGACTGGACAGTGAAACTGGATAAATACGCGTTGGTGAATCTTTCAAATTCTGTGTATACGGCAAGACATTTGACGGATGCGAGCTGGGAAAACTTCAGGACTTTAGGCTTGTTAGGTGTAGACAATATGGCCTATATGGTTGATCCTAATTCAAAGAATAAGAATAATGTAACAGATTACGACCAAGTTTTTGGATCATATTTCTATAACGCATTGAAAAATGTAAATGCGGATAAAGTTGATGAGGCCAGCGATGATAGCCAAGTTTATTTCCAAGATCTTCCCACTGCTAATACTGACATTAACGATAATGAACAGGTAGGTCATCGTTTGGCTTATTGTTTAGAAAATATTGTGAAAAAAGAAAAGCAAGTACCAGCTTTAGTGACTGGTATTATTTTCCGTGGTCAGATTGGCGATGAAACGGGTGAGCCTGTTGGTACCATTTATAAATGCAATAATAAATTTTATACATCTATTGATGCTGTAAAAGCTGATAATGGTGCAGATGCATCTTATGATACTTATGAAAATGGACATTGCTATTATTATTCATCTGAAATTTGCCACAATAAAGGAGATCAGTATATGGATAAGGCAATCATGAGAAATAATATCTATGTACTGAAAGTTACTGGATTCGAGAATATCGGTGGTGCAACAATAACAATAGATCCTAGCGGTGAAGAGAGTGATAATAATTTCTATTTGCAATTGAATGCTAAGATTATTCCTTGGATTGTACGTTTCAATAACATTGAGTTCTAACAAACACTATGACAGCCAGGGGAGGATTCATCTCCCTCCCCTTTATACCTTTCTATATTCTAACATTATAAAATGACCAAAAGCATGAAAACAGTAAAAACATTCGCCCGACAATTCTCCTTCAGCCTGATGATGGCCATGACATTGGGAAGTGCCGTTGTGTCGTGCGACAGCATACTCGGTGAAGAAGAGGTAGATTGCTCTGTAGAGTACAGAGTGAAATTCAAGTATGATTATAATATGAAGTATGCCGATGCTTTCTCGCGCGAGGTGGGGACTGTGACACTTTATGCTTTTGACGATAACGGCAAGTTGGTATATCAGAAGACAGAAGAAGGCGATGTGCTGGGAGAAGAAGGATATACCATGAAAGTGGATTTGGAACCGGGTGACTATCATCTTGTCACTTGGGCGGGACTGAATGATGAGGCTTCATTCTCAGTGCCTTTGGTTACGGCAGGGGAATCCTCGCTAGATGAACTGCAATGCAGGATGGATCGTCTGTACAGTCGTGCGGCTGATGGAACGGCTGTTGTGAACAGTAAACTTTCTGCGTTGTGGCACGGTGAAGTGACCAAGCAATCTTTCTCGCGGGCAGCAAGCTCGCAGGTAGTGACTGTGCCACTGGTGAAGAACACCAACACCATACGCATCATTCTCCAGCAAATGGACGGAGTGACTGTGGAGGTAGATAAATTTGAATTTACGATTACAGACGACAACGGTTTGATGAACTATGATAATAAGCTGCTGGAGGACGAAACATTAACATATTATCCCTATTACCGTATGCAGGGTGGCACGGATATGGGAACACGTGCCGATGGAGATGCAGAGGACAGCAATATCAGCGTAGCTATTGCACAGATTACCGTAGGGCGTCTGGTGGTTGAAAATAATCCCCGCCTCACCATAACCAACAAGGAAACAGGGGAGCCTGTACTTTCCATACCATTAGTGAAATACTTGCTGCTTACTGAAGCAGAAGGACATGAGATGACCAATCAGGAGTATCTGGATCGCCAGGACGAATACAATATGACTTTCTTTTTGGACGAGAGCATGAAGTGGATTAATACTAGCATCATTATCAATGATTGGGTGGTACGCTTCAACGAACTGGACATGTAATAACGAAACTAAAAAAGCAATCTATGAAAAGAGGTTTATCCTATATAGTGATGGCGGTGTTCTGCGGACTGTGCTTCTCGTCGTGTGCGAAGGACGAGTTGGCGGCGAAGGCTGGGGGGGACGGAAGAGCGCCGGTACGTCTTGCATTGTCTCTTTCGGGGAATTCTTCCAGAACGGTTGACGCGCCCACGGCAGATGGTAATTGGGATTTTACCACTCCGGAACAGGGGACTATTGTGGAAGGCGATGTGTATGTACTAGTGATTGATGCGGTTACTCAAAGACTGAAATATTTGGTAGAGGATTTGAGAGTGATTAATGATTATGCCGACCAAAAGATACTGGAAGGGACTATGCAGAGGACGATAGGTAATGAACAGGTACGGTTGGTGGTTCTCGCCAATTTGAATCAGAACCAAATTCAGGGAGTCAGTGAGGGAATGCAGGCATATCTTAATACGATGGTAGGCAATACTGCCGTTGAAATCTATAATAAATTGGTTTATAATTACACTGGTCCGACCCCGTGGAATCTGGCCGAAAGGCGTCTGCCGATGTGGGGGATCAGTCCCGCTACCGGTGTCCCTCCTGCAGGACCAAGCTTAGAGTGCAAACTGTATAGGGCAGTGGCTAAGGTGAGCCTTTGGGTGAACGGGAAACAAGGGCTTCAAGATACAAAAGGCGATTTTACTATTACCGGCATCACGGTGAATAACGCTAATGATAAAGGGTATTGTGTGTCACAAGCTACGTTGAGCCCCGATGAAACAATTCAGTACCAAAGTCCTTACGTAACAGGGTTGTCGATGAAGCCGCAGAACTTTGTTTATACGGGACTGAATGTGACAATGGCTTATGAGGATTTGATTTATTTGCCGGAACAAGAAAATAACGACAGCCGGGCAGTATCCTTGGATGTGACTTACACATATGGAGGTGAAACCAAGACAAAAACGATCGAAGTTCAGAAAAGATGGGGTTGGAGATCGGTTTGAGGTGGTGCGTTAACCATGTGTATATATTTAATATAAAAGTGACCGAGACTCCTGCTGGAGGCGGTTTGAAGACGGATGTGGAAACTTATGTGGCAGATTGGGATGAAATATTGCTTAGCCCGGGCTATGAATAAACAAAAGGAGGAAAAATGAAGACAATAAGACTGATAATGATGTTTTTCATCATTTGTATGTTGGGTGCTTGTACGGCAGAGGAGTTAGCCGGTCCGGAGTCCGGAGTGGAGGACGATGCTCCTGTGGTCATAGCAATATCACCAGCCGATATTACTTCTGTGAACATGAACAGCAGGGCTGCCGGAGATAACTCCATATTCTCCGTTATTGATGATGTGAATGTAAAAGTGAATTATGGAGGAAATACGGTAACCGTCTATCTGGTTAAGAATGGGGATTCGTTCGAAGTTTCCGGTAGTGTGGAGAATGGTAGTGCAGGGGTCGTTTCTTCTAAAACAGCAGATGGAAAAGTATATATCCACATCAATGCCAAACAAGGCAACCAGGCTGTAAGAGTAGAGGTTATCGCTAATTATGGACGAAAGATTACTTTGTCATTGTGGCAGAGTGTTAAAGAGAGTTTGATTCAGTGGCCGGTGGATTTTGATGAAACATCCGCTTGTCTCCTTTACGGTGCATCCGAGCAGTTTATCTATACCGAGAATCCGCATGAGGGGGCTCAAGGTGGTAATAAAGGTTGCTATTTGGCTAAAGTTTCTTTGAAACGCCCGTATGCTATGATTAAAGTAAATATCAATACTTCCGGGCTGGACAACGAAGTGACCTTGACGCCCCGATCAGTACAATTATGTAATGTGCCTAAGACTTGTACCTTGGCCTCGGATAATAGTATAACGGATTTTACTTCTTTTGACAAGGAAGGACAGAAGTATGACTTCCCATCCGGTTCGTTGCTTACGGGACCAAGTGGAAATGGCGAAACTCAAGTGATGTCCGAGCGTCTTTATCAGTTTGAGAATAAACAGACGGTTCATGCCCAAAACTGTACGGATGCCCAAAATGGTAATGAAAAAGCCAAAACCCCGAATCGTATCAAAAATACGATGGAGGCAGGTAAAGAAGTGTATGCTGCATTTACCGACTATACAGACAATGAGAACTTGGGTCGCAGATGTTCATACATCCTTGTTACGGCGGATTATGAATATAAATCGAGCAGTGCACATGTAAAGGGAACTATTAGTTACCGACTGTTTTTAGGTAAGAACATATCGTATGATTTTGATGTGAACAGAAATACCATTTATAATGTTACGCTTCATTTGCGCGGAGCGGGAGGTGTGAAAGAATCGGGCTGCATGGATGAGAACGGTGTGATCAACATCTCGGGAAACACGAAGGATGCTCAATGGAGGGTAGACAGCGAATTGTCTGACTTGTTTATTCAGTTCAATGAAGGGCAAGATTATAATATTGACGGACATTTGGTGAAAATCAAAGTGGTGAGTACCGATAGGCAGAAATGGCAAATCAAAGTGGATGATTTTGATGGCGTTTCTGGAGACTATTGGGTGATGTTTGAGTCTGATATGAGTTGGATTACTCCTAGATATGATGAATACAATGTGATACAAAAGGAGGGAACGGCAGAGCTTAGAATGTATTTAAAGGGATACGCTGATCAAAAAACGATTTGGGAGAAAGAATGGAACTCAGAGAAGCCGTATCGTTCGTGCAATATTTATGTGCGTAAACTGGATGCGCAAAACAAGCCTGTTGCGGGCAGCGAAATGAAATATCCTATCAAACAATGGTATCCTATCCAGATTACAGAACAATTGTATGTTGACAGAATAGACCGTTTTGCTGTTGGCGGTCTGCCCTGGGGAGACAATGGGTACACAACGAACCTGACGGACGGACAGAAAATAATAAAGGAGTATTATAAGAAGATAAATAAAGAACATTATTCCAGTGACAATGATGAAAGAAGTGTAATGGATAATGCGATAGGTGTGGCGGTTAATTCCAGTGGTAGTTCTACTCCTGTCACATCGGGTAATAGCTATACGGTTTTTTATCATTTCTCTTTGCCCGCAGAAGCAGAGTGGCAGCAAATAAATGGGGTGATTACCAGTTCCGGTATTAAGTATAATAATTGGTCAGGTGTGCCTTATTGGACAGCTACGACGGAGGGAAATCAGTCAAAAGTATATATTCCGGGGCAGGGAGTGTCAGAAAACAGGTCAAGAAATGAGTCGCATCGTTTCAGGCTGGTATGGCGATATAATAGCTTAGGCTATTATTAAGTATAAAGGAGGATGTTATGAGCAACCTGTTAGAAATCATGGACAAGAAATCATGCGGTAAATCGGAAATTTATATATCTGAAGAAGACGGACGTTGGTACGCTTGCTACCGTTCTGCTCATTTGTTGAAGAAACTTAATGAGACGGTATTGAGAGGTGTTATGCTGGATAAGGTGGAAGTCGATTTGAATAAGTTACTGAACGGTCCTTGGATTGTGGTTCTGTGCTCGGACAATGAGATGATACTGATTAAAAACGAGTAATCTATAAAATTATGCGCGAGATAATAATGATGTTGGAAAGAGAATTAAGCAATGATGGCTTGATATATATCTATCGGGAAAGTGACGGTAAATGGTATGCCTATGAACAGTCTGCTTTTTATTTGAGCCGGATGATGCTTGAGCTTTCTTTAGACCGTTATGTGATGGAAAATGCTTTGTGGCTGGCAAGGGCGGAAATTGATGTAAACCGGATTACCTTGGGATAAAGTTATCAGTCATAGCCAATCCGAATATGTATTGCACTATACCCCTTATGATGGGTTCCATGAGTGGCTGGTTGAAATAAAATAGCGATAGTTTAAAAAGTGTCCAGTCCGAAATTCATGAAGAAACGGTTTCGGACTGGGCACTTTTATTCATCGGATGAAAAGAAATCGGGTTTACAATTTCATTCAATGTCAGTTGGGCAGCCTTTGCTATGATGTTCGAAGATATGCTGAAAGATGCGACAGTAAAAGAGATAGAAGATTATTTTTAAAATAAATCGCTCTAATTCATTGTGATATAAAAGATAATGTCTATCTTTGCACCCGCTAAATGAAAATTTTATATATCAAAAAATCTAAGAATTATGTATTTAGATGCAGCTAAAAAACAAGAAATCTTTGAAAAGTACGGAAAGTCTAACACTGATACTGGCTCAGCTGAAGCGCAGATAGCTTTGTTTTCATACCGTATTTCTCACCTGACTGAGCACCTGAAGCTCAACAGAAAAGATTATAGTACAGAAGAGCTTTGACTATGTTGGTAGGTAAACGTCGTGCTTTGCTCGACTAACCTGAAAGCTAAAAGATATCACCAGATATCGTGATATCAATCAAAGAGACTCGGCTTGCGTAAGTAATCACTTACTGCGAACTAAAATTTAAAAGCCGTTTCCTCTCTATGGAGGTAAACGGCTTTTATTTTTTATCTTTCTCCCTTGCTTGGATATAAAATTTCATTAATTTTGCAGCAAAACGTAATTAAATTATAACCTTTTTACCGGGAAAATACATTCAACATTATGGATACAAGCAAAATCGTAGGAGAAAAAATTAAATCACTCCGTGAGAACAAAGGAATCTCAAATAGAAGAACTTGCCGAACGTCTCAGGATTTGGCCATTGAACAAATAGAACGTATCGAAAACAATATTGACTTGCCTTCATTGGCTCCACTTATCAAAATAGCCCGCGTATTGGGCGTACGTCTGGGCACTTTCCTCGACGACCAGGACGAAACAGGTCCGGTAGTCTCACGCAAGATGGAAGCTACAGACACGATCAGCTTCTCAAACAACGCCATCCATTCGCGCAAACACATGCAGTATCATTCACTGTCCAAGTCAAAAGCCGACCGCCATATGGAGCCGTTTATCATTGATGTGGCCGCTACGGACGACAGTGACTTTGTACTCTCCTCACACGAAGGCGAAGAATTCATCATGGTCATGGAAGGTGTCATGGAAATCAGTTACGGAAAAAGCACTTACCTGCTCGAAGAAGGTGACAGTATCTACTATGATTCCATCGTCCCCCATCACGTTCATGCTTATGAAGGCAAGCCGCCAAAATCCTGGCAGTAATCTATACACCCATTTAATGATCAGCAATGATCGCTCTACACATTACTAAAAACATGCAACTATACGAAAGACACTCGGACAATGGCTTGAACATTGGGCCG
>ENA-OQKC01000862-OQKC01000862.1-human-gut-metagenome-genome-assembly--contig:-NODE-862-length-11722-cov-2.770763_pt1 | contig 11722 bp, 7 predicted proteins | sample MGYA00242774_ERZ504790 | MGnify/ENA primary metagenome ERZ504790 (study PRJEB26092, sample SAMD00036419) | human gut metagenome | host: Homo sapiens | study: EMG produced TPA metagenomics assembly of...
ATCATCACGTCTGACGTGGACTTCTACTGGATGCATTTCAAATTGCCGGATGCGCGCATGCTCCCCGATGACGCGGGTCTGCCGCAGGACGACCATTGCCTGTTGCTGCCCGATGAACGCACCCTGCCCGACCCCGACCGGCTGGCGGTGATGTGTGGGCAGCTCATCGACATCTATGCGCGATTCGGCCCGTATTCCAACGCTTACTGCGATTACTTCGCCACCGGCCTGCTGCTGGAAGTCAGCGCGCAGGAGCGGCTGAAGGCGGACTTCGCCACCCATCGTACGCTCGCCGGCTACCGGGGCGACGGCAAGCCCATCACCAGTGCCGACCGCGTCCGGCAGCAACAGGAATGGGCCATGCATGTCGATTCGGCCGGTGCCGCTGGCGATCCGTCCGGCCTGGCGCCGATGCTGGCCATCCGCTCGTGGATTATGGCCAATGCCTTCGACGACATCACCGTGGCCAAAGTGGCCGCGCGCTTCCACTATTCACCCAGCTATCTGACCGCGATGTACCGGCGCGTGTTCGGCGTGGGTGTGGCCGAGCAGATCATCGAATATCGCATCGACCGTGCGCGCGAACTGCTCAGCTCCGGCGCTTCCAGCGTGGCGGATATTGCGCGAGAAGTGGGCTACGCCGATTCCAAGTACTTCATGCGCGTCTTCAAGCGCCGCACTGGCCTGACCCCCGGCCAATACCGCGACGCTTTCCCCGCCCGCCTCTACAACACCGTGTGATTAGGGAAGGTCATGGTCCTAACCCTAGGAAAAGTGCGCATGGGCGCCACTACCACGTGGGAGCGCTGGGAACGGTTTGACGCATGCCGAAACCTCGCACGTCACGCCGCACGGCACTTGGGCAGTGGGCGCGGCAGTCGGGAATCGCCGCCCTATTTCGGCGTTTCAGCGTTACCTGTTTGCCGAACCGACAGTGGACTCGCGCGGAACCAGTGTGTATCCAATGGTGGCGCGCGTGGCCGGCATGCCAGCGGATTCGTCGGACCTGCCGTCGCCCTGGTCGCGCTGCTCCACGCGGCGGGTGATCATATCAAGCGCGAATTGGGCGAGCTGATCGAGATCCACTTGGACGGTGCTCAGCGTCGGTGTGGTGTACGAGCCGGCCGTGGAGCCGTCGAAGCCGATGACTCTCACATCGTCGGGCACGCGGATGCCGTAGTCGGCAAGGCCTCGGATTACTCCGAATGCGGCATAGTCGTTAATGCAGAAGATGCCATCGATGGCCGGGGTGCTTCCCTCTGCTTGCGTGGCGTCCGAGGAACAGGACTCAGCAGTGTCATCAGCCGATTGTGCGCGAACCGCGAGCATCGCCTCGGCGATGGCATGACCGGCTTCGATGCCGCTGACGCTACCGTAACCAATGAAGTTCGTCGATTCGTCATACGGCAGCCCGGCATCGAGCAACGCGCCGCTGGCCCCGCGCAGGCGCAAACCGCTGGAACTTTCCACGTGCGCCAGTTCGGTTCGTGGCGAATATCCGTCGCCGACGATGGCGATGCGGTGGCATCCGCATTCGATGAGATGCTGCACTGCCGCCCGCGCGCCGTCCTCGTTCGGGAAATTCACTGTATCGAACGTGGGCGTTTCCTCGCAGGCGTCAATCAGAACCAGCGGTCGGCCGTGGTTGATCGCGGAAAGCGGCACACCGGCATTCAGGCCCGAAGCGTGGATAATCTCGCCGTCGAACAACTGCCCGGAGAACGGGTTGTTGGCCAGCGCGTGTTTGGCGGCATCCGGAGAGTACCGGGTTTGCTCCACGAACGGCGTCAGCCCGCGCTCGGTGGTTTCGGTGACGAGCGATTCGACGAGTTTGGAGTAGAACGGCGAATCGAATTCGTTGACGATGATGTGGATGATGTTGCTGCGGCCGGACTTCAGCATGCTGGCCGTCAGATTGATGCGGTAATCAAGCTTTTCGGCCACCGCCAGCACCTTAGCGCGAGTGGAATCCTTAACACCCGGCTTGCCGTGCAGCGCATTCGAGGCGGTCATGGGGGAGACCCCGGCGGCCTTCGCTACGTCGCGCAATGTTGGTTTGCCGCTCGGCATAACGTCACCTCATGTTTCGCCTGTGATGGGCATTGGATCATGCCCGTAATGCTTCCAATGGTTGTAACGGTATTCACAACATCGTGTTTTGGCAAATGGTGGCTGTGTGCCGGAATCGCTGAAAATGCTGCGCTTGGGCGATGACGCGCCGAGCGTAACATGCGCTTGCTTGATATCGTTCCGGTGGAAGAATATGTAACGGTACATACGTCGGTGTGCCAAGAGGCCATGAAGTTCATCGTACGTTGGGATGGGACTCTCCGGGGGAGTGGCGTCACTCTTCATCTATCCGTACGTGCGCGATGCCGATTGGTTTGCGGCTGGCGTACCGCCGTATGGCAACTTATGCGAATATCAACGAAAGCAGGATACGATGACGGATCTTCCGCAGAGCCTTCCTCAGGCATGGCGTCCGCCGATGGGCTGGAACAGCTGGGATTCCTATGGCACGACCCTCACCGAAGACGAGCTGCTGGCCAACGCGCGGTTCATGGCTGAACACCTGAAAAGCGCCGGCTGGGATACGCTGGTCATCGACATCGACTGGTACGACCCGACCGCCCGCGCACATGGTTACAACGACAACGCGCCGCTGATTCTCGACGAATACGGCCGTCAGCTGCCTGACCCGGTGCGTTTCCCGAGTGCTGCCGGCGGCAAGGGATTCGGCCCGCTCGCCGCCGCCGTCCACGAACTGGGCTTGAAGCTTGGCGTGCACATGATGCGCGGCATCCCGCGTATCGCTGTGGACAAGAACCTGCCCGTATACGGCACCAACTACACCGCCAAGGACGTGGCCGACCTCGACCACGTGTGCAAGTGGAATCCTGACAACTATGGCCTGAACCAATCCCACCCGGGGCGCGCAGGCCTGGTATGACGCGCAGCTCGATCTGTTCGCCTCCTGGGCCTCGACTTCCTCAAGGTCGACGACATGCAGACCCCGTTCCACTCCGACGAAATCGCCGCCTATCATCGCGCCATCGCCAAAGCCGAAGCCAAATACGGCCGTTCGATTGACCTGTCTCTCTCGCCCGGCGGCTGGGTGGCGACGAGCTACGTCGACTTCCTGCGCGAGAACGCCCAAATGTGGCGTATTTCCGACGATCTGTGGGACCGTTGGGAAGACATCTACCAGCAGTTCGCCCGCCTGGCCCGCTGGGCGCCGTTCCAGACCACCGGCCACTGGGCCGACGCCGACATGGTGCCGTTCGGGCACATAGGCCTGCGCGCCGAACGCGGCGACGACCGCCAATCCCGCCTTACGCTGGACGAGCAGAAGACACTGCTGGCCCTATGGTGCATGGGGCGTAGCCCGCTTATGGTCGGCGGCGATCTGCCCACCAGCAACAGCGACGCCATCGCGCTGCTGCAGAATCCCGCGTTGCGTGAGGTGCTTGCCGGCTCCACCAATAACCGCGAGACCGTGCGCGAACGGATTTTTGGCAAATGGTGGGATGAGAGCACCTACCGTGGCGAGTTCATCGTCTGGTCCGCCGACGCAGCCGATTGGGCCGATGGCACACGTTCCGCGCATCACGGCGGCCATTACGCCGCGCTGTTCTGGACCGGCAGCGACACATACGAGATCGGCCGCAACATCCAGCTCCAATCCATCGTGGGGCTTGACGCCCGCAATGACGATTGGACACTCGCCCGATCTGTATGCCGACGCGCCGGGCGAGCCCGCCGACGTGCGTCTTGAAGGCGTGGGTGCCGACCGCGTCATCACCGGCACGATTCCGCCGCACGGCGTGCTCTGGGTGGCCCTGGACCGACGCTGAAACCGAACCTGCCTCCGCCAACCAACCTCCTGAACCGACCGCCCGAATCGTATGGAGAAACCTGCCATGAATGCGAACATCGCAAACGAACAATCCCCGGTAGCTGTTCCGCCCGCAAGTTGGTTCCTACGTGCGTTCGCTGGCGTTCTGACCTGTAGGCTGTCTGTCTCTGTCTGTTCGTTGTCTTCGCCTTGCTTGCGTTTTGTACGTTTTATCTGTTTCGTGAGTTTCGTGCGTTCTGCGGATTTCACGCGTTTCGCGCAGCGCCGCACGCTGATCACAATTCAGCGTGCGGCACTTTTGCATATCTCACGTGTTGCGGGAGATGCCGATTCCGTCGCACAATACGTAAAACGTGAATGAACCACTCACTATGCTGGGTTGTTTGAGCGTGATATGACATGCGCCACTTTCCCGGGAATGCGTTGCGAATTGGACCTGTTCGGAGGTGTGCAGCGACGCATTCCGGGGAATGTTGCGCTTAGAGAGCCGCGTATCGTTGCTAATGCGGGGAACACGCAGAGTTGCGGGCCGTTGCGATTAGACGCAGGCTGTCTAGACTAGTACGCGTTTGCGAAAGTCGAACGTGCTTCGACCGATGAAGGAGAGCTTCGGTCATGCGGCCAATGACAGGCGCAGTGCGAAGCACGGCTGATCGTGAATCGCGGCGGCAGCGATTGCCGCGTGCGGCGCAGGAGCATGCCGCACCATACCACAAGCAAACAATCCCCAAGAAACGGTGATCTCCTCACATGTACGTCGATCCGGGAATCAATACCAGCGCAAGCAATCTCAAATGGGTGCTGCCATACTGCAAACCAGACCTGCCCCGCGTGGTAGGCGCGCTTCTACTGTTCATCGCAAATAACACGATGGCCCTGACCATTCCGATTCTGTCCGGTATCATCGTGGACCGCGTCATCGTCGGCGGACATGCCGACGAACTGCCACGTCTGTGTGGACTGATGATCCTCATGACCATCATCCGCGTGGGCGCGCGATACGGCTACCAGATGTGGATGGAGCGTTTCGGCCAGAACTCGGTCTACCGCCTCGTCTCCGACGAATACGAGAAGCTGCACGAGCTCGACTTCACGTATTTCAACCACACACGCACCGGCGACATCATGAGCCGCCTGACCTCCGACACCGACGCGATCCGCCACTGCCTGAGTTGGGTGAGCTATCAGATCGCCGACTGCGTGGTCATGTTCGTGGGCGCCCTGTGCGTGATGTTCGCTATCGATTGGCGACTCGCGCTCGTCCTGGCCTGCGTCACGCCGTTCATTTTTGTGCTCACGCGCGGCCTGTCCACGCACGCTCACCCGCTGTTCTTCTCCATCCGCAACTCGCTGGCCTCCCTCAACTCCATGGTCGAAGAGAACATCGAGGGCAACCGTGTGGTCAAGGCATTCGTGCGCGAACCGTACGAGACCGAAAAGTTCGACGAGCACAACGACGATTACATGCAGCGCAACATGGCCCTGGCCTACAACTCGCGCAAGTACATGCCCTGGCTGGACGGCCTCGGCTTCTCGCTGCAGCTCATCACGCTCGGCCTCGGCGGCTTTCTTGTCATCAAGGGCTACATGACCCTCGGCAATCTGGTGAGTTTCAACTCCTTCCTGTGGATGATCGACGGCCCGGTGCGCCAGTCCGGCTGGCTCATCAACGACTGGCAGCGATTCAACGCCAGCTGCATCAAGATTCGTAAGCTGCTCACCGAACAGCCGCGCATCGTGGAGAAGCCCGACGCGGCCGAAGCCGTCAAGCAGGCGGTCACGATCGTCGAGCAGGTCAAGCGCGATGATGAGGCTACCGGAGCGCCCGTGGCTTCCGGAACATCCGGTGCCCAGCAGTCCACCGAACGCAAGTTCTGCCCGCTGCACATCAAGGGCGACATCCGCTTCGACCACGTCAGCTTCGCCTTCCCGGACGACCCGGAGACCCCGATCCTCAAGGACCTCGACTTCACCGTGCCCGCCGGCTCCAAGCTCGGCATCCTCGGCGAAACCGGCGCGGGCAAGTCCACGCTCGTCAGCCTCATCTCCCGCTTCTACGACCCGACCGTTGGCCATGTGCTCATCGACGGCATCGACGCACGCGACTGGCCGCTGGCCACCTTGCGCTCGCAGGTGTGCATCGTGGCGCAGGATACGTTCCTGTTCTCCGACACCATCGGCGGCAACATCGGTTTTGGTGCCAGCGATGATAGCGACGACCGATATATCCAGAAAATGGCCCAGATCGCCGGCGCGGACAATTTCATCAGGTCGATGCCGCAGGGTTATGACACCGTCGTGGGCGAACGCGGCGTGGGCCTGTCCGGCGGGCAGAAGCAGCGCCTGTCGCTGGCCCGCGCGCTCGCGGACGATCCGTCGATCCTGATTATGGACGATACGACCTCGGCCGTCGATATGGAGACCGAGGCGGAGATCCAGAAGCACCTCAAGGAGATGGACGGCGGCAAGACCATCGTCGCCATCGCCCACCGCATCTCGTCGGTCAAGGATTCCGACCTGATTCTGGTGCTCGAGCACGGACGTATCGTCGAACGCGGCACCCACGCCGAACTCGTGGCCGCACACGGCCGCTACTGGGACATCTACCACAAGCAGCTCGGACTCCAGTCCGGCGCCGCACAGGGTTTTTAGAAGAGGACTTATGGCACAACGCAATACATTCCGCGAGGATGAGGAGCTGGAGGAGTCCATCAACCTCCACGACATCGCTCGCGTCGGCAAATATCTCAAACCGTATATGGCACAGGTGGCGCGCATTCTCGTCGTCGTCATCTCGATGAGCTGCATCGTCGTCGCCGTGCCGTACCTGACCAAGATCATGATCGACGAGGCGATCCCGAACAAGGACCTCGGCAAGCTCGGCATCCTCGCTGTGATCCTCGCCGCGCTGATCGTGCTGTACGAGTTCGGGCTGCGCTACCGCACGGTGGCGATCACGCGCGTCGGCCAGCTCATGCTCAAGGACATGCGCCGCGATATCTTCACGCATATCCAGACGCTGCCCTTCAGCTACTTCGATTCGCGCCCGCACGGCAAGATCCTGATCCGCGTGGTCAACTATGTGAACACGCTTTCGGACACGCTGAGCTCCGGTCTGATCAACGTGATCTCCGACGTGTTCACCTTCGTGATCACGCTGATCGTGATGTTCGTGATCGACTGGCAGCTGGCCCTGTGGAGCTTGATCCTGTTCCCGGTGCTCATCATCTGGGTGCGCGTGCTGCAGATCTTCCAGCGGCGCGCCTTCCAGAAGCTCTCCAACAAGCAGAGCAACCTGAACGCCTACATCCACGAGTCGATCGCCGGCGTGAAGACCACGCAGACCTTCGCGCAGGAGCAGGCCCAGTTCAGGACCTTCCAGGAGCAGCAGGGCGAGGTGCGTTCCGCGTGGATGCACGCCGTGCACATCCAGTTCCTCATGTGGCCGGGCGTGCAGACCATCTCCGTGATGACCATCTCGTTCATCTACTTCGTCGGCGTGATGGGCTTCGGGGGCGTGAACGTGACCACCGGCGTGCTCATCGCGTTCGTCGGCTACGCGAACAACTTCTGGAATCCGGTGATCAACATCGGCAACTTCTACAACCAGCTCATCACCTGCTCGGCGTACCTCGAGCGCATCTTCGAGACGCTCGACGTCACGCCGGAGATCCGCAACAAGCCCGACGCGGCGGACCTGCCGCAGATTCGCGGGCGCGTCGACTTCAACGACGTGGTGTTCCGCTACGAGAAGGACGGCCGTAACATCCTCAACCTCGTGGACTTCCACGTCGAACCGGGGCGCACGATCGCGCTGGTCGGCCCGACGGGCGCCGGCAAGACGACGATCATCAACCTGCTGTCGCGCTTCTACGACGTGTCCGAGGGCTCGGTGACGATCGACGGCTACGACGTGCGCGACGTGACGCTCGCATCGCTGCGCCGGCAGATGGGCGTGATGCTGCAGGACACCTTCATCTTCTCCGGCAACGTGCGCGAGAACATCCGCTACGGCAAGCTCGACGCCACCGACGAGGAAATCGAGGCGGCGGCGAAGGCCGTGCACGCGCACGAGTTCATCATGGAACTGCCCGACGGGTACGACACGGTGGTGGAGGAGCGCGGATCGACTCTGTCGGCCGGCCAGCGCCAGCTCATCGCCTTCGCGCGCGTGCTGCTCGCCGACCCGCGTATCCTAATCCTGGACGAGGCGACGAGCAACATCGACACGCGCACCGAGGAGGCGATGCAGGCCGGCCTGCAGCATCTGCTCAAGGGGCGCACGAGCTTCATCATCGCGCACCGCCTGTCGACGATCGAGAACGCGGACGAGATCTTCTACATCGATCACGGCCAGATCGTCGAGCACGGCTCGCACGCGCAGCTGCTCGCCGCCAAGGGCGCGTACTACCGCCTCTACGAGTCGCAGTACGCGATGATTCGCGTGGCCAGCGGGGCACCGGAAGAGTGACGAGATGTTGCTTTAAGTATGTTTCGTGATGACATTATCGGTAACGATAAACACTGTGAAATATGTAACGGTACGTGTGAAAAACATGCAGTCGTGATTGGAATACGTTCTGGAAAATGTTGAAATAGAGCGAAACGCGCTGAAGTCGGCACGGGGTTGCTGAGTGTGGCAGATAGTTTAGAATATGTACCGTTACATATTTGATGTGCAGAAGATGCTCGCATCTTCTGCACGCGGGTGAAATCTGGGGAGTGGTTTGGCGATGGCAGACAAACTGGTAGCCACATTGGACAAAGCTGGTGTACGCAAGATCAGCACGGACCTGTGGGGCGTGTTCTTCGAAGACATCAGCTATTCGGGCGATGGCGGGCTCAACAGCGAACTCGTGCAAAACGGCGCGTTCGAATACAACCGTGCGGATAAGCCCGAGTGGAGCAACTACACCGCTTGGCGCAAGATCGTGCCCGCCGGCTCGTTCGCCGCATTCGGTGTGGGGGAGACCGCGCCGGTGGCCGAAGAGAACCCGCATTACGCGATTGCCGAAATCGGCAAGGTGGGCGGCGAGCAGACTGCTGACTCGGCTGTGTCTCGGGCCGATTCGGCCCTATCCCAGACGGATTCGGCTTGTACCCCCGCAGCTCCCGCTCTGGAAAACCTCGGTTTCGACGGCATGGTGTTCCGCGCCGGCGAGACCTACGATTTTTCCATCTGGACCCGTGCCCACGGCAAAGCGCTGCCCGTGCAAGTCGCACTGATTGGCGATGATGGCAAGCCGCTCGCTGCCACTGTCGTGACCGCACCCGCCTCCAATGCTTGCGGCGAATGGACCCAGCTTCGCGCCGAACTGACTATTACTAGCGCACAGGCCGACCCGCAACCCAACGCCGAAATCATCGCCCACCCAAGGCGCTCTCCGCCTGACATTCCCCGAACCCGGCACCATCGACCTTGACTTCGTCAGCCTCGAACCGCGAACCACCTATAAGGACCTCAAGCATTTCCGCCCGGATCTGGTCGAGGCGCTGGCCGACCTACACCCGCGCTTCATGCGCTTCCCGGGCGGCTGCATCACCCACGGACTGGGCCTGAACAACATGTATCACTGGGACCGCACCATCGGCCCGGTGGAGCATCGCCCGCACAACTTCAACGTATGGGGCTACCACCAGTCGTTCCGTATCGGTTTCTACGAGTACTTTCGCCTGTGCGAGACCATCGGAGCCAAGCCGCTGCCCGTGCTGCCGGCCGGCATGAGCTGCCAGAACACCAGCCAGGGCCCGGTGCCTGTGGCTCAGGAAGACATGCCCGCTTACATCGACGAAGTGCTGGGCCTCATCGACTTCTGCAACGCCGATTCGGCCACCAACAAGTGGGCCGCCAAGCGCGCCGCAATGGGCCATATCGAGCCGTTCAATCTGGAGTATCTCGGCATCGGCAACGAGGACCTGATCGACGACGTGTTCAAGAACCGCTTCCAGCAGATTTTCGACGCCGTCAAAGCCGCGCACCCCGAAATCACCGTGGTCGGCACGGTCGGGCCTGCGCCGAGCGGACAGGACTACGAGCAAGGTTGGGCGTATGCGCGCGAGGCCGGCATTCCGATCGTGGACGAGCATTCCTACCAGTCCTCCAGCTGGTGGTTTCACAACCTCGACCACTACGATCACACCGACCGCAAGGGCCCGAAGGTCTACCTCGGCGAATACGGCTCCTGGGACACCCAGCTCATCAACGGCTTGTCCGAAGCGGCGTTCATGGGCCGCATGGAATTGAACGGCGACGTGGTGCACATGGCGTCCTACGCGCCGCTGTTCGCCAAGAACGGCCACACCAGCTGGAATCCGGACCTCATCTACTTCGACAATGAGAACGTCTACCGCCCGTACAGCTACTGGGTGCAGCAGATGTACGCCACCACCACCGCGGACACCGCTTGGCCGGTCTCGCTTGACGGACCCACCACGTTGCGTCGTGACTTGCCGAATACCGTAAGCCTGAAGATCGATGGCGGCGCCCACGCCGATTTCGCCGACTTCTCTCTCGAGACGGCCGATGGCACGCATATCGATCTGCCGGACGTGAGCTACCAAGGCAATGGGCCGGTGTCTCTTCCGGTACCTGAGGGTCTGGCGGCCGATTCATACACCATTCGCGCGAAAGTCACCTATTACGAAGGCATGTGGGGCGTGCGAATCGCGTCCGGCGACGTAAACGGCAAGAACTATAACGGTACTTCGCTTGGCCGTGGATTCAGCGTGCAAGTAGTGCGCGAAGGCACCGGTTATGCACTCGCCGGCACGGGAAACTTCAATGGACGCCGGTAGCCCCGGAACTACGTGGGATGTGCGCATTGAGATTGGCAATCGCGGCGAGCAGATGCGACTGTACATCGACGGCGCGCTGGTCGCCGACGGCCATGAGACACCGGACGAGCCGCGCCGGACCGTCACCGTATCCCGCGATTCGACGGCTGGCGTGACTTACTTGCGTGTTGTCAACGCGCTGCCTGAATCCGTAGACGTGGACTTGGCTCAGGTGCTTGCTGCGCTGAATGTGCCTGATTCAGCCAAGGCTGTAGTTGAGGCAACCGTGCTTACCGGCAACGATCCGTATGCAGGGATTCGGGGAGAGGAATCACCGACTTGCCCCACCTCGCACGAAGTCAACCTTGCTGACGGTACATACACCGCTCCTGCTTGGTCGTTCACCACGCTTGCCGTACGAGGCTAACCCAATCATTCCGCTCGGTGATGCGCGCAATACGTGTGACGGCTATGCCCCGGAATCCGCAGTAAGGACGGTCGCGGCGATCGCGCCGGTTGCCGGGGCCGAGTGGAAGCGGTACTACGACGATGTGACGTGGGATCCGGACGAGGCCAAGCGCCGCACCAAGGACGACCCCACCAAGCCCGAAGTCGAGCTCTAGCCCGTTGCGGCTGCAACCGTGCCGAGCATCAACGTGCCGATCCGTCGTGCAGCCTGATATCGTTCCCTCGCTTTCTCAACGGACATACAGCCGATTCGGATACGGAAATCGGCTGTATGTCCGTCAGAGGAAGGGAACAGAGAAAGGGGTTTCAGCCCTCGATGCGGCGCCCCAGATTGCTTGATTGCCGCCGATCGCGGAGAACGTCAGCGTCGCCCGGCCATCGGTCTCCCTCGGTAGTACGGCGAACACGCCGGTGTACGTCATGCCGTCGATCGTGATCGCCATGTCGCTGTCGCAGCAGTGCACGCCGGCCGGCGTCGCGCCGAGCATCCGCCACGATCCTCGCGACACGGGGCCGTCGGTCGACCGCGGCAGGTTCGCGTCCGGCGTATCGAAGAAGTCGACCACGCCGCCGCTGGTCACGCGGCCGTCCGGCTGCAGCGTGATCGTCTCGGGCAGATTCACG
>ENA-OQKC01000863-OQKC01000863.1-human-gut-metagenome-genome-assembly--contig:-NODE-863-length-11717-cov-5.530975_pt1 | contig 11717 bp, 11 predicted proteins | sample MGYA00242774_ERZ504790 | MGnify/ENA primary metagenome ERZ504790 (study PRJEB26092, sample SAMD00036419) | human gut metagenome | host: Homo sapiens | study: EMG produced TPA metagenomics assembly of...
ATGTATGCTCTTTATGCAAACGATCAATTAGTTCGTGTAAATTCATAATGTCCAACTCCTTTTCTGGTCTATAAGAAATATAACATATAATAGAAGAAAAGCCAAAGAATATCGTTGGTACAAAATAATAAAATTGCAACTTTTCATTGAGTGTGATAGAATAAAAAAGTTAATCTTGGCATGCTTTATAAATGCCATGGAAACTGATACAGAAAGATACTAGAAAGAAGGATATAAATGAAGCGCGAAGATGTGAGAAATATTGCAATCATTGCCCATGTCGATCATGGTAAGACAACATTAGTAGACGAGATGTTAAAACAGAGCGGAATCTTCCGTGACAATCAGGAAGTCGCAGAGAGAGTCATGGACTCAAATGACATCGAGAAAGAAAGAGGAATCACGATTCTGTCTAAGAATACAGGAGTTATGTATAATGGAATCAAGATCAATATCATCGATACACCGGGGCATGCTGACTTTGGTGGAGAAGTAGAACGTGTACTGAAGATGGTAAATGGTGTTGTATTAGTTGTTGATGCATTTGAAGGACCAATGCCACAGACAAAGTTTGTATTAAAGAAAGCATTAGAGCTTGATCTGTCTGTGATCGTATGTGTCAATAAAGTAGACCGTCCAGAAGCAAGACCAGATGAAGTTGTCGATGAGACATTAGAACTATTAATGGAATTAGATGCAGGGGATAAACAGCTTGACTGTCCATTTGTATTTGCATCAGCCAAAGAAGGATTCGCAACATTAGATCTTGATGGTGAGAAGAAAGATATGAAACCATTATTTGAGACGATCATTGAACATATCGAAGCACCAGAAGGTGATCCAGAGAAACCATTACAGGTATTGATCAGTACGATCGACTACAATGAATATGTTGGACGTATCGGAATCGGTAAAGTAGATAATGGTGAGATCGCGGTCAACAAAGAATGCATCGTAGTGAATGCTCATGACCCAGAACGTAAAGAAAAAGTCCGCATCACAAAATTATATGAATTTGAAGGACTTGATAAAGTAGATGTAAAGAATGCACAGGTAGGATCTATTGTAGCGATCTCAGGAATCTCAGATCTGTCAATTGGAGATACGATCTGTGATGTGGATGGAGCAGAAGCAATTCCATTCCAGAAGATCTCAGAGCCAACGATCTCTATGCAGTTTATGGTAAATGACAGCCCTCTTGCAGGTCAGGAAGGTAAATATGTTACATCAAGACATATCAGAGACAGATTGTTCAGAGAATTGAATACGGATGTCAGCCTTCGTGTGGAAGAAAGTGAGAATCAGGACAGCTATAAAGTATCTGGACGTGGAGAATTACATTTATCTGTATTGATCGAGAACATGCGTCGTGAAGGATATGAATTTGCAGTCAGTAAAGCAGAAGTATTATATCATTATGACGAGAATGGTAAGAAATTAGAGCCAATGGAGATTGCCGTCATTGATGTTCCAGAAGAATTTACAGGGGCAGTTATTGAGAAGTTAAGCCAGAGAAAAGGTGAACTTCAGAATATGACAGCAGCCAATGGAGGTTATGCAAGACTTGAATTCTCTATCCCATCCAGAGGACTGATCGGGTATCGTGGAGAATTTATGACAGATACAAAAGGAAATGGTATCTTAAATACACTGTTTGATGGATATGGACCATACAAAGGGGATATCCAGTATCGTAAACAGGGATCATTGATCGCATATGAAGCAGGAGAAACGATCACATATGGTCTGTTTAATGCACAGGAGAGAGGTACTTTATTTGTAGGACCTGGTGAGAAAGTATACGGTGGAATGGTCATCGGACAGACTGGTAAAACAGAAGATATCGAGATCAATGTATGCCGCAGCAAGAAGCTTACAAATACACGTGCTTCAGGATCAGATGATGCATTAAAATTATCTCCTCCAAAGATCTTAAGCTTAGAGCAGGCATTAGAGTTTATCGATACGGATGAATTACTTGAGATCACTCCAGAGAATATCCGTATCCGCAAGAAGATCTTAGATCCAACAATGAGAAAACGTGCAAAATTCTCATAAGATCATGCACGGTATGAAAGCCGTTTAAAACATGTCGAAAAAGTGTGACTAACTTTGTCGAAGGATTTTTCTTCTAATTGTGTCAAAATTGGAATACGATTTAAAGTATACTAATAGAACACAAGAAGGGAGAAAGAGTATGACAGAGCAGGGAATCAATCATAATCAAGTGGAGGTTTGCGGACGTATCAATTCAGCGTTTGAATACAGCCATGAGATTTTCGGAGAAGGATTTTATACAGTCAAACTTTTAGTAAACAGATTGAGTGAAGCAACAGACGAGATACCATTATTAATATCAGAGCGGCTCGTTGATGTGACAAAAGATTACAAAGGAATGCTTGTAAGAGCTTGCGGCCAATTCCGTTCCTTCAACAAGCACGAGGAGAATCGTAATCATTTGATCTTATCTGTATTCGTCAGGGATCTGGAATTTATAGAAAGCATGGATGGAGTCAGACCGAATCAGATCATTTTAGATGGATTTATCTGTAAGCAGCCAGTATATCGGATGACACCGCTGGGAAGAGAGATTTGTGACATCTTGCTTGCAGTGAACCGTTCCTATGGCAAATCCGACTACATACCATGCATCTGCTGGGGAAGGAATGCGAGATTTGCAGGGAATCTTGAAATCGGTTCAAGAATTCAGCTGATCGGAAGAATTCAAAGCAGAGAATATCAGAAAAGAGTTTCAGAAAATGAACTGATCAGACGAGTTGCATATGAGGTATCAGTAAACAAACTGGAGTTTCATGAAAAGGATGAAGAATAGTTGTATTTATAGTATCAGAAATGATATAATATCCTAAACCAAATATATTACTACAAAAGGAAGATTCTTTGAGGTGAAAAGATGGAAGGACGAGTGGAAATATACTGTGGCCAGGGCAGAGGGAAGACATCCTGTGCGATCGGCCAGTGTGTGAAAGCAGCCGGGCAGGAAAAGCAGATCATTATGGTTCAGTTCCTGAAAGGAAAGGAGACCGAAGAATTAAGCTTTTTCAAACGTTTAGAACCAGAAGTACAGTTGTTTCGTTTTGAAAAGTACGAGAGATTGTATGAGGATCTGAATGAAGAAGAGAAGAAAGAACAAGATCATTTTATTTATAATGGATTAAAATATGCACATAAAGTCATAGATACAAGACAGTGCGACATGGTCGTTTTAGATGAAGTGCTTGGACTTTTGGACCTTGGACTATTAAAGACCGAAGAACTGGTGGAGATGTTAGAAAATCGTAGTGATGACCAGACGATCATCATGACAGGACGGCAGATTCCAGAAGCATTGATTCCATATGCAGATGCAGTATATGAGATTAGTACGATCAAAGAATCTTAATGTTGATGCTACATAGGATGATAGGAGGAAAGAAAAATGTCAATTTTTACAGGTGCAGGTGTTGCATTAGTGACACCATTCAAAGAAGATTTATCGGTGGATTATGATCAGTTAGAGAAATTTATTGATTTTCAGATCGATAACGGAACAGACAGTATCGTTATCTGTGGAACTTCAGGAGAGGCTTCTACAATGTCTCATGATGAGCAGATCGAAGTAGTCAGTGCATGTGTTTCTCATGTCAATGGAAGAGTTCCAGTTATCGCAGGAGCAGGAGCGAACTGCACAGATGAAGCACTGAACCTTGCCAAGAGATCAGAGAAAGCAGGAGCAGACGGACTGTTAGTCGTAACACCATACTATAACAAAGCAACACAGAAAGGTTTGGAAGAATATTATACAACAGTTGGTAATTCTGTAGACATTCCAATCATCATGTACAATGTGCCAGGAAGAACAGGAACAAACATCCAGCCAGCTACCGCAGTGAAGATCGCGAAGAGTGTTGATAATATCGTAGCGATCAAAGAAGCAAGCGGAGATATCGGTCAGGTAGCAACTCTTGCAGCATTAGCAGACGGATGCTTAGATATTTATTCAGGAAATGATGATCAGGTTGTACCTCTTTTAGCATTAGGTGGAAAAGGTGTCATCTCTGTATTATCCAATGTAGCACCAAGAGAAACTCATGATATGGTAATGAAGTTCTTAGAAGGGGACGTCAAAGGAAGTTTAGATATCCAGTTAAAATACATGGATGTGATCCATAACTTATTTAGCGAAGTAAACCCAATTCCTGCAAAACGTGCAGTAGCAGAGATGGGATATTGTAAAAATATCGTTCGCCGTCCATTAACAGAGATGGAAGAGGATCACGCACAGGTATTAATTCAGTCAATGAAAGAAGCAGGAATTCTTTAAGGAGTTACAAAAGATGGTTAAGATTATGATGCATGGCTGCAATGGAGTCATGGGACAGGTGATCAGCAAGATCGTAGAAGAGACAGAAGGAGCTGTTATGGCATGCGGTGTTGACCGTGTGGATGATGGGCACAACGATTATCCTGTATTTACAGATATCAATGCGTGTGATGTAGAAGTTGATGCGATCATCGACTTTTCCGCAGCACCAGCCGTTGATGGCTTACTGGATTTTGCAGTAGAGAGACAGATTCCAGTTGTGTTATGTACAACAGGATTAAGCGATGAACAGTTAGAAAGAGTTCATGAAGCAAGTAAGAAGACAGCAGTTCTTCGTTCTGCGAATATGTCATTAGGAGTTAACACATTATTCAAAGTATTAAAATCTATGACAAAGTTATTAGCAGATGCAGGATTTGATATTGATATCGTGGAGAAACATCACAGAAGAAAGTTAGATGCACCATCTGGAACAGCAATCGCGCTTGCAGAAGCTGTCAATGAGCCGTTGAATAACGAATATGAATTCGTATATGACAGAAGCCAGAGAAGAGAACAGCGTCCAAAGAAAGAGATTGGAATCTCAGCAGTCCGTGGTGGAACGATCGTTGGAGAACATGAGATCATTTTTGCAGGACAGGATGAAGTTATTGAGTTAAAACATACTGCATACAGCAGAGCTATTTTTGGAAAGGGAGCAGTCAGTGCAGCTCTTTATCTTGCAGGAAAAGAAGCAGGTATGTATGATATGAGTGATGTGATCGGATAGGATCATATTTTAAAGAAAAGATAAGAAAAGGGAATGAAACAACAAAATGTTAGTTTCATTCCCTTTTTCTGCATCAGAAGTTTTTGTAAAAGTACCTCGATCAATGCACTTTCTTTGCTTTAGGATAGATGAGTTCCATTTTCTGGTCGTTATAATAGGTATCCAGATATCGTTCAAAGAAATTAGAAGCAGGTATTTTTTTGTCACGCTGATCATAACGAATCAAGGCAGATAGTGACATGAACATATTTAATACCATGAAAACGACAATGATCCATGTAAATACAGTTCCAAATGCAATCGGAAGTTTCTCGATCAGATTGGATAAGAAAGGATAAATCCTCTTAAACCAGACAACGGTTGCAATTCCCCAGAAGAAACAATAAAGAAGATTGATTCTTCCATTCAAGTTAAAAGGCATTTTACTGTAATCCCAGAAAACCTTTCCAAAGACGATTTCACTTAAAACGCTGCAGAGATATTCATAGGCACCGCCAAGAAAAGTACCAGTTAAAAATAGAAAGCTGTCTGAACGATCTTTATAGCGGTATAGAAGCAATGTAACACCAGCAAAGGCAAATCCCCACACAATGCTAAAAGGACCCCATACAAGGCTGCTTCTGCTCATCCAGACGCCCATCTTCAAACGACAGAAGATCGTTTCAATGATATCTCCAAGCAAAGAACCGATGGAAAATAACAAAAACACCTTATAAAAACCGCATCCCTGGGCAAATACACCAGTCTTTGGGATCGTTGGCAGTTTTAATTTACGCTGTGGATAAGCACGTTCAACACGACGATCCACATAAGATGTTATCAACGAACTCAATTTCACGCTGATCTTTGTAAGATAAGCATCCGCAGATTCCCAACGTCGTTTATCGATATTTTTTCCAAAGACAACGATCGTGGTTGCTAAAATATCAATGATCAGGACTGCAAGAAGGATAAAAATGATAAGATGCCGGATAAATGGCGGGATCAGATGATAAAATTTAAAGAGCAGTGGATTGACAAACTTTACTCCGATATATCCTAAAAGCCCCCAGAAAACCGAATGGGACAGGCAGATGTAGCCATCAAGATTCCATTTATTTTTGGAATAATCCCACCAGCGTTCATGGTAAAAATGTTCAATAAAATGTCCGCCAAACCATTCAATGACTGTGGCATCGATCATGGCGGCAGCAAAGATCCATAGGCCGGTCATCTGATGCGTATTGATCGTAATAACGATAGCTCCGATTCCATAGGAAATACAAAGCGGTGAGTTGATAAAACCACGGTTTACCAAACGTTTCTGATGAAATGCTGATTGTACCACTTCTAAGATCCAGCCGATAAATGAGTAGATAAAGAAGAGAAAGCTTAGCAAAAATAAAGTTTTGATCATCATTTGTAAATGTCTCCTTTTGTCGGATTTTGTATTCAGTATGTATAAGTATATGGAAAAATGATAAAAAAGGCAAGAAAATAGAAAAAATCTAAACGAAAATTTGACAATATATTAACGTGAGAAATAAAAAAATGATAAACTTACGGGTAAAAACAGATAAAAAAGAATGAATATAAATATATTTATGTTTAAATATAACAAAAAGAGTGTTATAATAATAACGAGATGTTGATATCAAATGGTATTTTGACCATGGTATCATGATGAGAAATAGAGTTGATATGGAGGGAAATATTATGGCAGCAATTATTGGAAGTCCAACACGCTACATTCAAGGTAAAGGAGAGATGAAGAATCTTTGTTCTTATGCAGATAAATTTGGAAAGAATCTCTTTATTCTGACGAGTGCATCTGGAAGAAAAAGAGTAGAACCGGCGATCAATGAAGGAAATAAAGACAGCAATCTTGTTTATGATGTATTCAATGGAGAATGCTGTATGACGGAGATCAACCGAATTATAAAGATCGTGGAAGAAGCAGGAAGTGATGTGATCATTGGAATTGGCGGTGGTAAGATTCATGATACATCAAAAGCGGTTGCCTATTATACAAAGAAACCAGTGATCATCGTGCCAACGATCGCATCTACGGATGCACCATGCAGTGCATTATCTGTTATCTATACAGATGAAGGTGTTTTTGAAAAATATCTGTTCTTGCCATCAAGCCCGGATATGGTCATGGTAGATACCGATATCGTCTGTAAAGCACCAGTAAGACTGTTGATCTCAGGAATGGGAGATGCTTTAGCGACATATTTTGAAGCGAGAGCATGTAAAAGATCTGATGCAAGTAACTGTGTTGGAGGTAAATGTACATTGGCAGCAATGAATCTTGCTCAATTATGCTATGATACATTAATGGAAAATGGAGTACAGGCAATGATAGCAGCTAAAGAAGGAATTTGTACAAAAGCTGTGGAGAATGTTATTGAAGCTAATACTTATTTATCAGGAATCGGATTTGAGAGTGGAGGATTAGCAGGGGCTCATGCGATCCACAACGGATTTACAGCGATTCCAGAAACACATAAGATGTATCATGGAGAGAAGGTGGCATTCGGAACACTGGTTCAGCTGGTATTAGAAGATGCGGGAGAAGATGAGATCATGGAAGTGATTGATTTCTGCAGTGAAATTGGACTTCCTGTAACATTAAAAGGATTAGGAATCGAGGAAGTGAAACCAGAGCAGATCATGGAAGTGGCACGTCTTGCATGTGCACCAGATGATACAATGGGGAATATGCCATTTGATGTGCAACCAGAAGATCTGTATGCTGCGATCATGGGTGCGGATGCTTTGGGCAGATATTATACGGAAGAGTAGAATTGCTGATTATTTCATAAGTATAGATATGTAAAGTATGAGATCCCCTGAAAGGTTGATCGACCTTTCAGGGGATTTTTGAAATTAAATAGAATTACACAAAAAATCAGTAAATAACATTTAGGAATTTTTTACTTTTTATATCGTACTGACAGGAACGGTGACATTAGAATTTAATATAGCACAATCCTTTGTATAGATTTACTGACAACTTCTACACTTCCTCCATGTGCCTCTGCGATCCATTTCACCATAGACAAACCGAGCCCGCAGTGACTTCCTCCTGTTCTGGATTTATCCGCACGATAAAACCGTTCCCATATATGAGGAATATCCCCCTTTGAAATGCCGATGCCATGATCTTTTACTTTTCCGATAATATCCGAATCATTATGCACGGATAAACTCACTTCTATATCCCGTCCTTCCCCGTATCGCAGCGCATTAGACAGAAGATTTATCATCATTCTAATGTACAGCGTCTCATCAACTTCCGCCCATATTTCAGGTTCAATGTGACATATGATCTGACCGGCGTTTCCTTTTGATTCAGCAAGAAACTGTTGTTCACCGACGATCATTTCCGTCAGTTCACTTAAATTAACGTTTTCTTTCTCGATCTGCTGACGCCCCTGATCGGCTCTTGATAAAAACAGAAGCTGCGCGATCAGATCTGACATATTTTCCGCTTTCTGTTCGATCAGTTTCACCTGTGCTTTTTGCTTTGGCTTTAACGCTTCATCTTTTAAAAGCTGACCGCACTGAGCCATCATAACGCTTATCGGCGTTCTTAATTCATGCGAAACGTCCGAAGTGAACTGCTTTTCTCTTTTAAACACGGCTTCCAGCTCATCCAGCATCTCGTTAAACGTCTCCGCAAGGATATAAATCTCATCTCTGTTTTTTTGTATCTCTTTTCCTTTGTTTCTCTTACTGTATCGATATTGTCAATTCTTCTCGAAAGATCCGCATCCATCCGTATCTTACACACAGTATCCGTAATATCTTTCACAGGCTTAAGCGTTCTTTTTGTGAAGCGATATCCTACGAACGCTGTCGCTGCGGCAAGCAGCGGAAGAAGAATAAACGCGATGCGAAGTATCGTCTGAAAACTCTCCTCCGATTCCGTCACAGATATCACTCCGCGTACATATATCTCCTTACCTTCTCCCGGTCTGAAAAAAAGATCGTATATATACCAGTCTTCTTCTCCTGCCTTATCTTTAATCTCTCTTACTTCTCCATCCAAAAAGTCCGGCTGCCGATCGAATCCCCCGGGAATCTTTCCATATAAAAAATATCCGGTTGAGTCATACATGGAAAGATAGACTCCGTTTTCCACAGAATAAAAATCCGAATCAATTTTTAATTCTCCGTCCTGCATTTCAATTTCTTCCAGACTCTCCTCTACTCTTCTTTCCAGTGACATTTTCGTAGACGCAAGTATCTCACGTCCACTCAAAGAAAACAATATTCCAAGAACCGTTCCGACAACCACAAGAATAAATATCGTATATAAAAGAGTTAATTTTATCTTTAAAGAAACTTTTTTCATTCTTCCTCCTTTAACACATAACCGACTCCTCTTACTGTATGAATGAGTTTTTTCTCTCTTCCGTCATCAATTTTTTTCCTCAAATACCGGATATACACATCTATAACATTTGAACTTCCCATATAGTCATAATTCCACAGATGCTGCTCCAATCTGTCTCGTGAAAGAACAATTCCCGCATTTTGGACCATATATCTCAGCAGCGCAAACTCTTTTCCCGAAAGTCTGATTTCTTCTTTACCTCTTATTACTTTATGCGTATCAAGATGTACTTCCAGATCCGCAATCGTGTAACATGTTTTCGGCATTTCCTCCGGCTTTCTCAAAAGCACCCGTACCCGGGCAAGCAGCTCTTCAAATGCAAACGGCTTTACAAGATAATCATTTGCACCTGCGTCAAGCCCTGCCACCCGATCTTCCACACTGTCTTTTGCAGTCAGTAATATAACCGGTGTAGAATCCTTTTTCCTCCTCATTTCCTTCAAAACGGATAATCCGTCTTTTTTCGGCATCATAATATCAAGAATTACCGCATCGTATTTTACGGCAGTCAAATATTCCTCGGCTTCCTTCCCGTCAAAACATGAATCCACACTATAATACTCATCTTTCAGACGCGCTGTTATAATTTTGTTCAGGTCCTTTTCATCTTCCGCAAGCAAATTCTCATTTTATCAACTCCCTACTACAATACTTCGACCTTTCATTTCTGTTTGTCTTATTATATGAAAATCATCGGATCAAATCAATTCCCTCTTTTCCCTTGACAGAAGGCATCGCGACTTATATTCTGAAAACATCAGAGAAGATATAAAAGGAGCCGATTTTATGAATTCAAAAACACAAGTGAAAAGCTTATCCAATTTATTGAAAACAGCCCATCAGCTTTTCATACGGTAGAAACATTAAATTTCTTCGTTTTAAAAAATAATTTCTCGGAATTGTGTGAGAACAAACACTGGCACATAACTGCCGGAGGAAATTATTTTGTGACACGAAATAATTCATCACTGATCGCATTTTCCATTCCCGAAAATCCACTTGCAGGAATGCGTATTATCGCAAGCCACAGTGATTCACCGACTTTTAAAATCAAAGAAAATCCCGAAATGGAATGCGGTCATCACTATGTCAAACTAAATGTAGAACGCTATGGAGGAATGATTTACGCACCTTGGCTCGATCGTCCGCTTTCTATTGCCGGAAGAGTGATTATTAAAGATAAAGAAACAAATAAATTACAATCGAAATTAATAAACATCGACAGAGATCTTGTTTTAATTCCAAATCTCGCAATTCATATGAATAGAGATATTAACAGCGGATATCAATATAATCCACAAAAAGATCTGCTTCCTCTTTACGGCAATCTTTCTGCAAAAGACACTTTTATGAAACAAATCGCCGATGCAGCCGAAGTGTCCGAACAGGACATTCTCGGACATGACCTCTTTCTTTACAACAGACAAAAAGCAAGCATATGGGGCGCTTCCAACGAATTTGTATCTGCTCCGCGGCTTGATGATCTGCAATGTGTGTTTGCCTCTGTTGAAGGATTTCTTGCAGGACAAAAACAAACTTATATGCCGATTCTCTCCGTTCTGGATAACGAAGAAGTTGGAAGTCAGACAAAACAGGGAGCTGCATCTACATTTTTATATGACACACTTACCCGCACTAACTCCTGTCTCGGACTTTCTGATGAAGACTACCTTATTCGGCTTGCAGACAGCTTTATGATTTCCGCAGACAATGCTCATGCGATCCATCCGAATCATCAAGACTGCTCTGATCCGGTCAATCATCCGTATCTAAACGGTGGGATCGTCATTAAATTTAACGCAAATCAAAAATACTGCACAGACGGATTTTCTTCTGCGGTATTTCGTGATCTGTGCCGCACAGTCAATGTTCCTGTCCAAACATTTGTCAACCGTTCCGACATGGCAGGAGGATCAACTCTCGGAAATATATCTAACACCCAAGTTGCAGTCGACACAGTCGATATCGGGCTGCCTCAGCTTGCCATGCATTCTCCCTACGAGACGGCAGGAGTATACGATACCGACTATTTTATCAAAGCTGCAGCCGAATTTTTCAGTTGAGCAAAGAAAGAAATCAAAAAATATAAAATATTCCAAAATAAGAAGAGGATACAAATGACTTAAAATAGGTATATCGGAACAACTTTATAAGTGATGATTTTTGCGATGCCGCTGCGCGAGGTTGACGGGATAGAGCTGTACGCTGTATATTCCAGATCCGCTGACACAGGAAACTCA
>ENA-OQKC01000865-OQKC01000865.1-human-gut-metagenome-genome-assembly--contig:-NODE-865-length-11711-cov-2.749914_pt1 | contig 11711 bp, 13 predicted proteins | sample MGYA00242774_ERZ504790 | MGnify/ENA primary metagenome ERZ504790 (study PRJEB26092, sample SAMD00036419) | human gut metagenome | host: Homo sapiens | study: EMG produced TPA metagenomics assembly of...
AAGACATACGTTCTGACTGCAAAGGCATCCTCCTGAGCAAAAAGGCGCACATATGGAATATCAGAGGGACTCTCCCTCTTTCTTTGTATATCCGCGCGCCTTTTCAGGCGCGCTTTTTACAATGTCTGCAAACGAAAGTCCGAACTTGTCTGAAACCTTGTCAACTGCTTACACTATACGAATTATAACAAGGAGACATACTATGGACACTAGAATCGCTCTTATCGGCGTTCTTCTCGAAACCCGAGAATCCGTCGATAAACTAAACCATCTTCTAAGCGACTACGGAGAATATGTGATCGGAAGAATGGGACTGCCATACAAAGAAAAAGGAATCCATATTATCAGTATCGCCGTAGACGCCCCGAACAATATCATCAGCGCCCTTTCCGGCAAACTCGGAATGCTTCCGGGCGTCAGCACGAAAACGATCTACGGCAAAACAACGTAACTTATTTGTAACAGCTATATGATCCAAACGCCCGCTTATGAGTAAAACAGCGGCGTCAGCCGCGATAAGCACGCAGTACGGTTTTACGAATGGCGCGAACTGAACTGTCACACTTATTTTTCTGCGAGAGGACACGACTATGACCGAAAAAAACGATACAAAACAACTGATTGACCGATTGGAAGCAACCCGTAATCTTTCCAGAGACGAATGGATCCGCCTGATTCAAAACAGAACGGCCGATGATGCAGACTATTTATTTGAACGGGCACAGGCCGTCCGCACACGCCATTATGGACGCAGCGTATACATCCGCGGACTGATCGAATTTACAAATTATTGTAAAAACGACTGCTTCTACTGCGGAATACGAAAAAGTAACAGAAATGCCAACCGTTACCGTCTGACAAAAGAGCAGATACTCTCCTGCTGTGAGATGGGATATGCTCTCGGCTTTCGGACGTTCGTTCTGCAAGGCGGTGAGGACGGTTCATTTACGGATGACCGGCTGACTGATATTATTTCTTCTATACGAACACGGTGGAGAGCCTGTGCGATCACACTCTCAGTCGGAGAACGTTCTTATGAAAGCTACAAGCGACTTTATGACGCAGGAGCGAATCGCTTCTTTTAAGACATGAAACATACGATGACACGCATTACGGAAAGCTTCACCCCCCTGCCTTAAGCGCCGCCAGACGAAAGCAATGCTTTTTGATCTAAAAAGATCGGCTATCAGGTCGGCACCGGATTTATGGTCGGATCGCCCTATCAGACTTCTGAAAATCTGGCAGACGATATGCTGTTTTTAAAAGAACTCAATCCACAGATGGTCGGGATCGGTCCTTTCATCCCCCATCATGACACCCCGTTTGCAGATCAAAAGGCCGGAAGCGCTGATCTAACGCTGTTTCTGCTCGGATTGATCCGTCTGCTTCTTCCGAAAGTCCTTCTCCCTGCCACGACCGCTCTTGGCACGATTGATTCCGACGGCCGCGAAAAGGGAATTCTTGCCGGAGCGAACGTGATCATGCCGAATCTTTCTCCGCCGCAGGTGAGAGAAAAATATTTACTTTACGACAATAAACTGTGCACCGGTGACGAAGCCGCCGAAAGCCTTCGTTCTTTAAAGCAGAGAATACAAAATATCGGATATGAAATCACAGTTTCCAGAGGAGATTCCCTGAACATATAAAAAGCACTTTCATCCGAAACATTTTCCCTGTCTGAAAGCAGATAAAACGATTTAAAATTCCGAAAAATAATATTAAAAATTAAAAGGAGACTCAACTATGTACGATGTAAATTCAAAACATGCAGATGATTTTATCAATCATGAAGAAATTCTCGAAACGCTCGCCTATGCAGATGAGAATAAAAATAACATGAAACTGATCGATGCGATCATTGAAAAAGCAAAAAAACGAAAAGGGCTGACACATCGGGAAGCATCAGTTCTTCTCGCCTGTTCGGACGAAGAAAAAAACAAAGAGATCTATAAGCTTGCAGAACAGATCAAAAAAGATTTCTACGGAAACAGAATCGTAATGTTTGCTCCTCTTTATCTGTCAAATTATTGTGTCAACGGCTGTACTTACTGCCCGTACCACGCGAAAAACAAACATATTATGAGGAAACAGCTCTCTCAGGAAGAGATCCGAAGAGAAGTCATCGCACTTCAGGACATGGGGCATAAACGGCTTGCTTTGGAAGCAGGCGAAGATCCTGTCCGCAATACGATGGACTATTACTTAGAATCGATCAAAACGATTTACAGCATCAAACATAAAAACGGCGCGATCCGCCGTGTCAATATTAATATTGCGGCTACGACAGTCGATAATTACCGCCTGCTCAAAGAAGCCGGCATCGGAACGTACATCTTGTTTCAGGAAACATACCATAAAGAAAGCTACCTTGAACTGCATCCGACCGGACCAAAACACGACTACAACTATCACACCGAAGCGATGGACCGCGCCATGGAAGGCGGCATAGACGACGTCGGTCTGGGTGTTCTCTTCGGACTGGACAAATACCGCTATGAATTTGCCGGGCTTCTCATGCATGCCGAGCATCTGGAAGCGGCGTTCGGAGTCGGTCCGCACACGATCAGCGTTCCTCGTCTCAAACACGCCGACGATATCGATCCCGATCAGTTTGACAACGGAATCGACGACGATACTTTTGCCAAGATCGTTGCCTGCATCCGAATCGCCGTTCCATATACGGGAATGATTATCTCTACCCGCGAAAACCAGAAAACACGGGAGCGCGTCCTTCATCTTGGAATCTCCCAGATCAGCGGCGGATCACGAACCAGCGTAGGAGGGTACTGTGAACCGGAACCTGAAGATGCCAAATCCGAACAGTTTGACGTCAGCGATACCCGCACACTTGACGAAGTTGTCCGCTGGCTTATGGAAATGGATTACATCCCAAGTTTTTGTACCGCATGTTATCGTGAAGGAAGAACCGGAGATCGGTTTATGTCTCTTTGCAAAAGCGGACAGATCCAAAACTGCTGTCATCCGAACGCTCTCATGACACTGAAAGAATATTTGATGGATTATGCGTCTCCTGAGACAAAGGCAATCGGAGACCGGCTGATCGACAGAGAAGTTCTCAATGTTCCGAATGAGAAAGCGCGTGCCGTCGTTTTGGAAAATCTGAAACTGATCGAGCAGGATAACAGAAGAGATTTTCGTTTCTAAATTTATTTTCTTGTGATATAATGAGCGTTGGCAGACGGAAGCCGCAGTAAAAACCACTTCTGCTTCCTCTGCAAATTTACGATACAGACGAAAGCAGTTTCATCGTTTCGTCTTATGCATGGCAATGAAAAAGAGGGAATAACCATGAGCGCACAAAATCTCACCTTGCTGACAGATCTTTACGAACTGACAATGATGCAGGGATATTTTGAATCGCAGGCAAACGAAACGGTCATTTTCGACGTGTTTTTCCGCGAAAATCCAAACAAGGGCGGATACTCTGTCATGGCCGGTTTAGAGCAGGTGATCGAATATATTAAAAACTTGAATTTTTCTTATGAAGACGTAGATTATCTAAGGGGACTCGGACTGTTCAGCGAGGACTTCCTCCACTACTTGAGCGGATTCCACTTCAGCGGCGATATTTATGCCATTCCTGAAGGCAGCGTCATCTTTCCGCGGGAACCGCTCGTGAAAGTGATCGCCCCTATCACGGAAGCGCAGTTAGTCGAAACCGCGATCTTAAACATTATCAACCATCAGTCTTTGATCGCAACAAAGGCTTCCCGCGTTGTCCACGCGGCACAGGGAAACGGCGTGATGGAATTCGGTCTGCGCCGCGCCCAGGGACCTGATGCAGGTCTTTACGGGGCAAGGGCAGCCATGATCGGAGGTTGTGTCGGAACGTCCAATGTTCTCGCGGGAAAAATGTTTGACGTTCCTGTTCTCGGAACACATGCACACAGCTGGATCATGAGTTTTCCTGACGAATATACGGCATTTAAAGAATACGCCAGACTGTATCCTGACGCCTGTACGCTTCTCGTAGACACATACGACACATTAAAATCAGGTGTTCCGAATGCGATCCGTGTATTTCAGGAAATGAAAGATGCCGGAATCCATCCGAAAAGTTACGGAATCCGTCTTGATTCCGGCGATCTTGCCTACCTTTCCAAAAAGGCACGGAAAATGCTCGATGAAGCCGGATTTCCTGACGCAGTTATCGCCGCGTCAAATGATCTGGACGAATTTTTGATCAACGATCTGAAAATTCAGGGAGCTGCCATCACTTCATGGGGCGTCGGAACGAATCTGATCACATCAAAAGACTGTCCGTCATTCGGAGGGGTTTACAAACTTGCCGCCATCCAAAATAAAGACGGGGAATTTGTTCCGAAAATCAAGATTTCCGAAAATATAGAAAAAATCACCAATCCCGGAAACAAAACGATCTATCGCATTTATGATAAAGATACAGGAAAAATCCGCGCCGATCTAATCTGTTTTGCAGATGAAACTTACGATACTTCTGAAGATCTGCTTCTTTTTGATCCGAATTCCACATGGAAAAAGACACGGCTTGAAGGCGGCACATATACAATGAAAGAGATTTTAAAACCGATCTTTATCCGCGGCGAATGTAAATACACTTCTCCGTCCGTAAAAGAGATTGCCTCTTTCTGCGAACAGGAGAAAAATACTCTGTGGGATGAGACAAAGCGTCTCTTTAACCCGCACAAAGTATATGTAGACCTTTCACAAAGACTTTATGATACAAAACCGAACTGTTAAATAACGTAAACCGATAGGAACAACTCTCTTATGAATCTATATCAGATCGACGACTTAGACGACTTAACCGAAACGTTCCATATTATAATTAATGAAACTAAACGAATATCTGAAAATCAAATAAACAAAAACGAATATCTCGAAATCAAAGGAGTATAAACAATTATGAAAATCATCGTACTCGCCGGAGGACTAAGCACTGAAAGAGACGTTTCTCTTGCTTCTGCCGCCGGCATCTGCCGTACATTAATCGAAAAAGGTCATGACGCTTTTCTTCTTGACGTATTTTTAGGGCTGGAACACGCTCCCGAACATTTGGAAGACGTATTTACCCTTCCCGGTCACGGTCTTGAGATTGCGAAAAACATCAGTTGTGAAGAACCTGATCTTGCCGCTGTAAAAGCATCCCGGCCTGATCAATCCGACTGTTTCTTAGGACCAAACGTCATTGAATTATGTCGTCTGGCAGATATCACATTTCTCGGACTTCACGGCGGTGAAGGAGAAAACGGAAAACTTCAGGCTACTTTTGACCTGCTCGGTATCCGCTACACAGGTCCCGATTCTCTCGGCTGCGCCGTCGCTATGGATAAAGGACTGACAAAACAAGTCTTTCTCCAGGCAGGCATCGACACGCCGGCAGGCGTTACCATTCACAAGAAATCAAAAGACCGCTCTCTTGCTTTAACAGGTCTTTCCCTTCCTGTCGTTATAAAACCATGTTCTGGAGGTTCGAGCATCGGGGTATATATCGTCAGTACAGAAGAAGAATATGCAGAAGCTTTGGAAAAATCCTTTTTCTATGAGGATGAAGTCGTTGTAGAAGAGTATATAAAAGGACGTGAATTTGCATGTGGCGTAATTGACAACGAGGCGCTTCCTCCGATCGAAATCATACCGAAAACAGGATTTTTCGATTATGCGAATAAATATCAGGCGGACGCGACTTTAGAAGTATGCCCTGCGGACATTCCCGAAGAGACAGCTTCCCGGATGATGGAACTTACCGTAAAAGCATTCCGTGCGCTGAAACTCAACGTATACAGCCGCGCCGATTTTCTTCTGGATGAAAAAGGAAATCTTTACTGTCTGGAAATGAACACTCTGCCGGGCATGACCGCAGCCAGCCTGCTGCCGAAAGAAGCGAAAGCGGCAGGAATCGAATACGGCGATCTGTGTGAACTGATCATCAAAAAATCGTTAGAAGCGCGTTATTAATACATGTTGTTTAAGAAAGGCAGGAGCTATCTTATGAAATATATGTCATTACAGGAAATTGCCGCAGCCTGCGGCGGTACATACTACGGCGGATCTGAATTTCTCCCCCGTGAAGTAAGCAGCGTCGTCATCGACAGCCGTAAAGCAGAAAAAGACAGTCTGTTTATCGCGATCCGGGGGGCACGCGTCGACGGACATTCCTTTATTCCGAAAGTAATGGAACAAGGAGCGCTCTGCGCCGTTTCCGAAGAAGATCTCGGAGATGTTCCTTATTCTTATATTAAAGTGGCGTCATGTGAACAGGCTTTAAAAGATATCGCAGAACACTATCGGCGTTCCCTTGATATCAAAGTTGTAGGCATTTCGGGAAGCGTCGGAAAAACGAGCACAAAAGAAATGATCGCCTCTGTCCTGTCACAAAAATATTCGGTTCTGAAAACAGAAGGAAACTTTAACAATGAGATTGGGCTTCCTCTTACTGTTTTCAACCTCCGTAAGGAACATGAAATCGCGGTTCTTGAGATGGGGATCAGCGGCTTCGAAGAGATGACGCGCCTTGCGAAAGTTGCCCGGCCGGACATCTGCGTTCTCACAAATATCGGTGTCGCCCATATGGAAAATCTAGGTTCAAGAGACGGGATCTTAAAAGCAAAAACAGAAATGTTTGCTTATATGAATGAAAACGGAACAATAATCTTAAACGGAGACGATGACAAACTGCGCGGATATTCTCCGAAAACGGAATCACGCCTGTCTACTTCGGTCTTGATGAAAGCTGCGGTTTTCACGCCGAAATATTTCCGGCAAAGGTTTAAACGGAACGGACGCACAGTTTTTCACACCAAATTCTTCTTTTACGGCACATATCAACATCCCGGGCGCTCACATGGTGTACAACGCGCTTGCGGCTGCCGCAGTCGGATACGCTCTTGGTATGACAGACAGGGAAATCTGCGCAGGAATCGAAGCAAATGTTCCGATTGCCGGACGCAATAACCTGATCCGTGCGCCCCATTTTACGATCATCGACGACTGCTACAACGCAAACCCTGCTTCTATAAAAGCGTCTCTCGATGTTCTTGCCTTTGCAGATACTCGCAAAGCAGCAATACTCGGAGATATGTTTGAACTCGGAGAAAACGAAAAACAGATGCACCGCGAAGTCGGCATTCACGCCGTCAGAAAAGGCATCGATGTTTTGATCTGCATCGGCAGTTTGATGAAGTCGGCGGCAGACGGAGCGTTGGAATATCTTGAGCAGCAAAAAAAACGCAGAACATACCGAAGAGACGCCTTCGTCTTCTGCGCATTTTCCGACTCAGATCTGCCATTTCGCCACAAAGGCAGATTTTCTGCGCGAGGCGAAAGAACTTTTAAAAGAAGGCGATACCGTACTTGTAAAGGCTTCACACGGAATGGAGTTTCCGGAAATCGTCGAATTTTTACAGCAATAATATTATATTTTGATAAAGCATAGGAGAAGGATTATGAAATATCAGGTTCTCGTCCTTGATCTGGACGGCACTTTGACCAATTCAAAAAAGGAAATTACCGCGCCGACAAAACAGGCGCTTCTTGAGATTCAGGAAGCCGGCCGCACTGTCGTTCTTGCCAGCGGGCGGCCGATCAACGGTGTTGCGCCTCTTGCAAAAGAACTTCAGATGGATACTTTCGGCGGATACATGCTCTCCTTTAACGGCGCACGTATTACAAAATGTTCCACAGGCGAGATCATTTACAATAAAACGATCCCAAAAGAAATCATCCGTCCGGTCTGGGAATACGTAAAGACATTTCCGGGACTGGATATCATCTCTTACGATGACACTCATATTTTCTCAGGGATTTGTCCGAACAAATATGTAGAAATAGAATCGGGAATAAACAATATGGAAATTGTTCCAACGGACGACTTTCCATCCGCCCTTGATTTCCCGGTAAATAAGCTGCTCATCTGCGGCGATCCGAAAACACTTGAAACGATGATCGAACCGCTCCGTAAGCAGTACCACGGGCTTTTAAATATCTATCTTTCCGAACCGTTTTTCTTGGAGATCATGCCGAAAAACATTGACAAAGCGCAGTCTCTCCAAAAGCTGTTAAACAGCATCGGTCTGACCGCTAATGAGATGATCTGCTGCGGCGACGGCTTCAACGATCTGTCCATGATCGAATATGCCGGTCTTGGAGTCGCCATGGAAAACGCACAGCCGATCATAAAAGAAACCGCCGACTTCATCACTCGTTCCAATGACGAAGACGGCGTACTCCATGTGATCGATACGTTTATGCGATAAAGAAATCTTTTATATCGGCTCACACATACAATCTGTAAGAGCTGTCACGATACTTTTTCAGGAAAAGAAAAGTTCCATCACTTCCTGTGCCGGCATTTCTTTTCCTGTAAACAGTTCAAACGCCGCAGCTCCCTGCCAGAGCAGCATCCCGATTCCTCCGACTGCGGCTTTACAGCCTGCCTCTTTTGCTTTTTTTATAAGCAGCGTCTCTCTCGGATTATACACGACGTCCGCAACAGCCAGATCTTTATGAAGTAATTCTTCCGGAACGGGAAGCACGTTTTCCAAAGGACTCATTCCGGCGCGTGTTGCATTGATCAAAAGATCGCTTCCGGCGATAGCTTCTCCTAATTTTTTCTCATCATCAATATCTTCAATATAGATTTTTTTCATCGACGGTACTGCTTTTTTAATCTTTTCTACCGTTTTTTCTCCGTTTGCGAAAAATTCATCCTTCCGGTTAAATATCGCAATCTCTGACGCTTTATCAAGCGCCGCCTGTACTGCGATCGCAGTCGCCGCTCCGCCTGTACCAAGCAAAACGATCTTCTTTCCCTCTATCCCGACTCCATGTTCCTTCAGATTGCGGACAAATCCGATCCCGTCTGTAATATGCCCTGTCATCGTTCCGTCCTCTTCCACAACGACGGTGTTACACGCTCCGACAAGTTCCGCCGCAGGGGACAATCTGTCTACAAGCTGTGCCGCCGCGGTTTTGTTCGGCATCGTTATGTTAAAACCGCCTACGTTTAATGTGCGGAATGCGTCAATCGCATCTTTTGTTTTCTCCAGCGGTATGTCAAACGCAAGATACGCCGCATCGATCCCTAGCTTTTCAAAACTGTAGTTGTACATAGCCGGAGACCCCGAATGACCTACCGGTGAACCGATCAGCGCGTAAAGCCTTGTATGTCCGTTAATTCTTCTTTCCATCTTTTCTCCCTCCATGATCATGCGCTCTCAAAACAGGCGCACTGCAAATATGGATACAGTATATCACAACTTTTCGTTTACTTCAACACTTTAAAGCGTGAATAAAATTCATTAAAATAAAAATCGAATTAAAATGCATACATTTATCCCGTGTCACCCCATGTTACTAACGCGTTGTCGTTTTGTCTTAATGAATTGCCCCTTTTAAAAAAAACTGTGCTATCTTATTCCAAAAGAAAGGAGATTTTACGAAAATATGAAAAACAGTTTTTACTTTCTTCGCAAAACATATTTCATGGAAATACATTGTACTTATCTTAATCCTTATTTATATTATCCTCCTTACTGTTCCTTATCTGCCGCATAAAACTGTATCGGAAGAATACAAAGAAAAAGATGCGGCAGCCGAATATTATTCCGACACATCCGGGACAGAGCGCATCGCCTACATCACTGATAATAACGACGCTCTTTTGTATCGGCTCGGTATGATCGAAGAAGCAGAAAAATCCATCATTTTATCGACCTTTGATTTTAACGATGATGAGGCGGGGCAGGATATTCTTTCCGCCTTACTAAACGCCGCGGACCGGGGCGTCGATATCCGTGTTATCGTCGATGGAATCAGCGGATTTATGGATGTACAGCACAATCCGTGGTTTCTTGCTTTAGACGCTCATAAAAACGCTCAGGTCCGCATTTATAATCCTGTGAATTTTTTGAAACCATGGGATATGCAGGCCCGCCTTCATGACAAATATCTGATCATCGATGACCAGATGTATACACTTGGCGGACGCAACACAACAAACCTGTTTCTCGGAGATTATTCAAAAGGAAAAAACATCGACAAGGAGCTGTTTGTTTACGAAACAGATCCGGGCAAAAATATGCAAAACACTTCTATGTCCCAGCTTCAGACTTATTTTGATTCCATATGGGATTCTTCTGACAGCAAACCGTGCCGTGGCTCAAGAAACGGAAAAAAGACGGTCGAAAAAACAGAAGCTCTGAAAAAACATTACAAAGAGCTACAGAAAAAATATCCTGCCGCATACGAAAAACAAAACTGGGAAGAACTGACATTTGAGACAAATAAGATCACTCTTTTGAGCAATCCGATCGAATCAGAAAACAAAGAACCGTGGATGTGGTACTCTCTTCACCGGCTTATGATGTCCGGAAAACAGGCGACGATCTACACCCCTTACATTATATGCGGCAGGGAAATGTACGACGATCTTTCTCAGCTCACAGATAATAACGTCTCTGTCGAGATCATTACAAATGATGTCGCAAAAGGCGCCAATCCGTGGGGCTGTACAGATTACTTAAATGAAAAAGAAAAGATATGGAGAACCGGTGTGAAAGTTTACGAATATATGGCTCCCCATTCCTGCCATACGAAAGCCGTTCTCATAGATGACCGCATGAGTATCGTCGGTTCTTACAATCTTGACATGCGAAGCACATATCTTGATACCGAATTAATGCTTGCCGTCGATTCAACCGAATTAAACGCAATTATACGAAAAGAAGCCGAACATGATAAAACCTTTTCAAAAACGATGGCAAACGGAAAATATACCTACGGGGAAAATTACAAAACAAAAGAATTAAGCACCGGAAAGAAATTATTCTACGCAACATTAAGACAAATTATCAAACCGCTCCGAAGATTCTTATAGACAACTTTATTAAAAACTCTTTATAGACAAAACTTTTATGATTAAATTTTTACAGCCGAATTTCTTATGATCGATATCTTCTCTGATCGGATTTATCTGCACGGAAACGAGAATCACAAATCAGGCATCCCTTGTACCTTCCCGAGAACTGTTCCCATGCAGATAAACCGGTCTTTCGGCTTTACTACTACATCCTGTTCCAATACGTTCAATGCTTTCAGCTTTTTCTCTTCATTTTCCTGATATAATAATCTCAAATAATAAACTTCATTTACTAAGAAAATTCCTATTTCATTTTGACCTGCTTTTTTTTCGGTCAATGCGATCACATCCCCGTTCCGAAAAACAGGCTCGTATCTGTCTGTCTGAAGCTGCAGGCAAAATTCCATGCCGTCTATCATATTCTCCTTGCGTACACGGAATTCAAAATATTCTGCTCTTTTTTTACAAATCGCATCAATCCCTCCTCCCATATCTTTCATACACGGAAAAGAAATCCATTCTTCCTGCTGCATTCTCGAATACTCTTCTTCGATCACCATACGAACAAGTTTTTTCCCGCTGCTCGTCAACTGCCTGTACTTTTCAAGAGCATATATCTCATCCTGTGTGATCGCTCTTTTACATGCGATGGCAATCTCTCTGTTTCTTACATACTCTTCATAAAAGTAATTCGCATCTACTTCAAGCGTGATCATCAGCGCAACAAAAATATCCGGTTTCGGATAGCTGATTCCATTCTCATAATTTGCAATAGCAGACGGTGTAACCTGCACCGCTTCGGCAAGCTGTACTCTTGACATGTTTAACTACCTGACGTCGCTTACGAATCTTA
>ENA-OQKC01000866-OQKC01000866.1-human-gut-metagenome-genome-assembly--contig:-NODE-866-length-11697-cov-1.952290_pt1 | contig 11697 bp, 14 predicted proteins | sample MGYA00242774_ERZ504790 | MGnify/ENA primary metagenome ERZ504790 (study PRJEB26092, sample SAMD00036419) | human gut metagenome | host: Homo sapiens | study: EMG produced TPA metagenomics assembly of...
CGGCGACGACTCGACAACAAGGTCATGGATGGATGGTGACGAATCAAGAACAGACCGGCATCGACCTCTCGCAGGATAAGATGGCTGACCAGCGCTTGAAAGAAGCTGCTGAAAAAGCAAAAATCGAATGTCACGGTCCTTTCGACCAACATCAACCTGCCCTTCATCACGGCTGACGCTTCGGGCCCGAAACATCTCGACCTGACCCTGACCCGTGCTAAATTCAACGAACTGACGGAAGACCTCGTCCATGCTACGATGGAACCGACGAAGAAGGCTATTGCCGACTCCGGTCTCAGCATCGACGAAATCGATAAGATCATCCTCGTCGGTGGTTCCAGCCGTATCCCGGCCGTTCAGGAAGCCATCAAATCGATCCTCGGTAAAGAACCGAGCAAGGGCGTAAACCCTGACGAATGCGTTGCTATCGGCGCTGCTATCCAGGCCGGTGTCCTCGTAGGTGACGTCAAAGACGTTCTCCTCCTCGACGTTACGCCGTTGTCCCTCGGTATCGAAACCCTCGGTGGTGTCTTCACCAAGATCATCGAACGCAATACGACAATCCCGACCTCTGGCAGCCAGGTATTCTCGACGGCAGCCGACATCAGCCGTCCGTTGACGTCCACGTCCTTCAGGGCGAACGTGAAATGGCTGCTGACAACAAGACCCTCGGCCGCTTTGAACTGACGGGCATTCCGGCAGCTCCGCGTGGAGTACCTCGTATCGAAGTTACTTTCAACATCGATGCTAACGGTATCGTAAACGTTTCGGCAAAAGACCTCGGAACGGGTAAGGAACAGAAGATCACTATCAAATCCTCTTCGGGTCTCGACAAGAGCGAAATCGACCGCATGGTCAAGGAAGCTGCTGCTCACGAAGCCGAAGATAAGAAACGTAAAGAAGGCATCGAAGCGAAGAACAACGCCGACTCCCTCATTTACCAGGCTGAAAAGACCATCAAGGATATGGGTGACAAAGCCGACGCTGCTAAAGTTTCGGAAATTAAAGACAAAATCGCCGACTTGAAAGAAGCTGTAAAGAGCGACGATGTCGATAAGATCAAGGCTGCTTCGGAAGCATTGACCAAACCGCTTTACGACTTGACCAGCGAAATGTACAAGAACGCTGATGCAGCTTCGCAGCAGGCACAGCCGGAAGGCGGCAGCGCTCAGTCCGATGCCGGCGAAAGCCAGAAGCAGGATGACAATGTAGTAGACGCCGATTACACCGTAGTTGACGACGATAAGAAGTAAGATAGATAAGAGGGGCTTCTCAGATGAGCAAAAGAGATTACTATGAAGTGCTCGGCGTTTCCAAAGACGCCAGCGATGCGGAAATTAAAAAAGCTTTTAAAAAGCTGGCCCTCAAGTATCATCCGGACCGCAACCCTGATGATCCGAAGGCGGCTGAAGAAAAGTTCAAAGAAATCAACGAAGCCTACAGCGTCTTGTCTAATTCGCAAAAACGCGCCCAGTACGACCAGTTCGGTCCGGCAGCCTTCCAGAATGGGAACGCTGCCGGTTCCGGTGCTGGTTTTGGTCAGGGCGGCTTCGGAGGATTTGGCGGCTTTGGCGGTTTCGGCCAGGGCGGTCAGGGCTTCGGTGGCTTTGAAGATATCTTTGATTCCTTCTTTGGCGGTCAAGGCGGCCGGCAGTCGTCCAATGGGCCTCAGCGGGGCGCCGATCTGCGCTATGACGTAGACATCGCCTTGAAGCAGGCTGCTTTTGGGACGGAAATGGAAATTGAAGTTCCCAAGGAAGAAACGTGTGACCACTGTCACGGCGAAGGTGCCGAACCGGGCAGCAAGGTCGATACCTGCCCTGACTGTCACGGTACAGGCCAGCAGCGTGTCGTCCAGAACACACCCTTTGGCCAGATGGTCAATGTCCGCACTTGCAGCCGCTGCGGCGGTACGGGCAAGATCATCCATGACAAATGCAAGAAATGTCATGGTTCGGGAACGGTAAAAGTTCGCAAGAAACTGAAGATCAAGATTCCTGCCGGTGTCGATGACGGCGCACGCCTGCGCGTTGCCGGCGAAGGTGAACCGGGTACCCGAGGCGGCGGTCACGGCGATCTGTACGTCTACATCTTCGTTCGCCGCGATCCGAAGTTTGCCCGTGAAGGAAGCGACATCTTGTCAGAAGAAACGATTTCCTTTGCTCAGGCAGCTTTGGGGACCAAGATTCCTGTCGAAACCCTGGATGGAAAAATCGAGTTGAACATTCCGGCCGGCACCCAGACCGGTACCTTGTTCCGCATTCGCGGCAAGGGCATTCCGGTCCTCGGCGCCAAGAACCGCCGCGGTGATCACCACGTCCGGGTTACGGTTTCCATTCCTAAGAAATTAAACGACAAACAGCAGGAACTCCTGCGTGAATTCGCCTATGCCGGCGGTGAAACGTGGGTGGGGGAGCCAAAGTCGGCTGAAAAGAAGGCCGATGACAGTGCTGTAAGCAATACGAAAAAAGACACCAAGAAGAACAAGAAGAGCGTCTGGAACAAGCTGAAAGACGATTTGTTTCAGAGCTTGAGAAAAGTATGGGGCGACTTCTGTTGGAGTTGGGCCCGATTAAAAGAAGATCTGTAAAGATGAAGGGAGCATAGACGATGCAATGGAATGAAGTCGATTTGCTCGTTTCCCCAGTGGCCACCGATTTGGTGGCCCTTCTTGTTTATGAATGTGGCAGCAACGGTTCGGTCATCGACGATGAACAGCCGGACTCTGAGGGTCGCGTCCGCATTACAGCGTATTTCCCGCTGGCACAAGAAGGTTTGGTGGAAACGATACGAGAAAAAATGAACGCCCTTGAAAGCCGCGGCGCCGACCTCGGCAACTGGCAGGTCATCGAAAAGAACGTCAACGATGAAGACTGGCTCTTTGCCTGGCAGGATCATTTCCATCCCAAGAAGATCTCACGCCATTTTTGGGCGGAACCGGCTTGGGAAAAAGCGTCGCCGGAACCGGGAGAAGATGTCCTTACCATCGATCCCGGACTCGCTTTTGGCAGCGGCTTTCACGATACGACCTGTCTCTGTGTCCAGTACCTGGAAGATACGGTACAACCGGGCGACATCGTCTTTGACATCGGAACGGGTACGGGAATTTTGGCCATTGCAGCTGCTAAATTGGGAGCCGCTCATGCAGCAGCCGTCGATTTTGACAGTGCCGCTGTCGCCCAGGCCCGGGTCAATGCAGCCATTAACGGCGTCGAAGATAGGCTGTCCATTGCCAACAGCGACCTTTTGGCGGCCATCCCTAAGGGACAAAAAGCCGACGTCATCGTGGCCAATCTGGTGACCAATGCCGTCTTGGCACTCTTGCCGACGGTGGCTCCTTATTTAAAAGACGGCGGCACGCTCATCGTCAGCGGTATCATCGACGACCGCATCGACGAAGTGCGGGCGGCTGCCGAAAAGGCCGGGTTTGTATGGGCTGATGAACAGCTCCGGAGCGGCTGGTATGCCGTAAAATTGACGAGGTGAGATCATGCGCAAGATTTTTACGGATTTTCCGATTTGCGGTACCTTTGAACTGTCGGCTGACGATGCCCGTCACGTCGTCCTCGTCCTGCGCCACACCGTAGGCGACACCATTCCTGTGACCGACGTGACCGGGACCACCTATGAATGCTTCATTACCCGCATCGAAGGTCATTCGGCCTATTTGACGCCGGCTAAAAAGTTATCTGAGCCGGCGGCTTCGGTAGGAACGGTTACTTTGGCAGCCGGCATCTTAAAAGGTGATAAGTTCGACTGGGTCATTCAGAAGGCGACGGAGCTTGGCGTCAGCCGAATCGTTCCTGTACAAATGGAATATTGTGTAGTAAAATTAGATGATAAACGGCAGAAGTCCCGGCTTGAACGGTGGCAGCGGCTGGCACTGGAAGGGGCTAAGCAGTGCGGCCGCGACGACGTGCCCGATGTGGCACCGGTCATGACCTTTACGGATTTTGTCGACGCTTATGCCGACCGGCGCTGCATCCTTCCCTATGAACGGGAAACGGCGCCGCTGTCCGAAGCCTGCCGCGACGTGCGGACCGGTGATGTCGTCATTGCCATCGGTCCCGAAGGGGGCTATGCCGAGAAGGAAATCGCCTACGCCGGGCAGCATTTTGCCTGGTGCCGCACGGTTTCTCTCGGTCCGCGTATCCTGCGGGCTGAAACGGCGTCGCTGACGGCCTTATCTATCATTATGTACGAAAGAGGATTCAAGTAATGCCAACTATTGCTTTTGCGACCCTGGGCTGTCGTGTCAACCAATACGATACGGACAGCATACGGGGCTTATTTCTACAAGCTGGCTTTGAAGAAGCTGATTTTAACGGCCCTGCCGACGTCTACATCATCAATACCTGTTCGGTCACCCAAGTCGGTGAAAAAAAGTCTCGCCAGCTCATCCGGCGGACCAAGAAGCGCAATGAAGCGGCTAAGGTCATCGTTACCGGCTGTTATGCCCAGCTCGATCCGGAGCTGCTTTCGTCTATGCCCGAAGTCGATGCCGTCGTCGGGACCAATGAACGAAAACGCATCGTCTCCATCGTCGGCGAGTTGATTGCAGGCGGCGGTGATGAAGCCTTTACGGCCGTCCACGACGTGCGCCGTCACGATGAATTTGAGGAAATCCCCCTCTATCCGTCGGCTGTTGAACATACGCGGGCAGACCTGAAGATACAGGAAGGCTGCAATAATTTCTGTGCCTACTGCATCATTCCCTATACCCGCGGCGCTTTGAAGTCTCGCCGTCCCGATGCCGTTATTGCCGAAGCCAAACGTCTCGTCGACGCCGGTTTTAAGGAAATCGTCCTGACCGGCATCCACCTCGGTGCCTATGGCCGTGATCTCGACGATCATCCGTCTCTGGCCCACATCCTCGACCGCTTGGTCAAAGAAACGGATGTAGCCCGTATCCGCATGGGTTCTATCGAATCGCTGGAAATCGACGACGATATGATTGCCGTCATGAACAGTTCGGATCGGATTTGCCGCCACCTGCACCTGCCGCTCCAGGCGGGATCTGATGCGGTGTTAAAGGCCATGAACCGTCATTATACGGTCGCTGAATACGAAGCCTTGATAGCCCGTCTGCGCAGCCGTATCAATGGCCTGACCGTTTCGACGGACCTCATCTTAGGCTTTCCCGGTGAAACAGAGGCCCTGTTTGAAGACACGATGGAAACGCTGAAACGCCTCAACTTTTCCCATATTCACGCCTTTCCCTATTCGCCGCGAAAAGGGACGCCGGCAGCAACTATGGAAGGCCAGATCGATACGGCAGAAAAGAAGCGCCGCGTCGAATTGGTCAATGAATTGTCGGCCCGTCAAAAAGCAGCGCTCCTCGAATCCCTCGTCGGGACGAACGCGTTGGTCCTCGTCGAAACCCAGGAGGGGACAGATGGTGAAGGCTTTACGGGAAATTATGAACGCGTTGCCCTTAGCGGACTTTCGGAAGGCGCACGGGGGACGGTCGTTTCCGTAGCCCTTGTCGGAACCGATGGCAAGAAGCTCTTGGGAAAGGCCCTTTGATTGAAAGGGCATAGCCTGACTTTGCCGCATCCAGAAGGAGGAATTTATTATGGAAGACTGCATTTTCTGCAAGATCATCGCCGGGGAAATCCCGAGCACCAAGGTTTGGGAAGACGATAATTTCTTCGCCTTCAAGGACATCAATCCCGTCGCACCGGTACACGTTTTGGTCATTCCGAAGAAACACATTCAGAGCATTGCAGCCCTGACTCCGGATGATGCCGACATAGCCGGCAAGATGCTCTATGCGATCCAGAAAGTCGCTCAGGTCATGAACCTCGATAAGGATGGCTTCCGCGTCGTATTCAATACGGGAGAAAAGGCCGGTCAGACCGTTCATCATATGCACGCCCACATTTTAGGCGGCAAAGAAATGGCATGGCCCGGCGTATGAGTGAGCGCCGGCCGCGAAGACAGCCGCAAAAGCATGTGCAGATTTCCCTGGCTTCGATTACCCGTATCATCGCCATCGTCATCCTCATCGGCCTCGTCGCCTTTTAGCCATTCATAAAATCTAATGATTCTTTCATGAAAAAGACCCGACAGGGTCTTTTTTTTACGCCCCTTTAATCCGCGACGTCTATAATAGAAGGAATAACATCGTGAAAGGGGAAGGTATTATGGAAACAAGGCTTTTAGGCTATTATGGAGAACAGGCTGCCATGGATTATATACGGCATCAGACGGATTATCGCATCCGCTGCTGCAACTACCGCAATCGCATGGGTGAAATCGATATCATTGCCGACCATGGACGGACGCTTGTTTTCATCGAAGTCAAGACGCGACGATCTGAGCGCTACGGCAGGCCCTGTGAGGCCGTTGAACGGCGGAAGCGTCAGAAAATTACCTGTGTCGCTTCGGGCTATCTGAAACAGTTCAGGTTGTGGGATAAGCCCTGTCGTTTTGACGTCATCGAAGTCTGGCCCGGCGCTGACGATCAGCCCGTTATCCGCCACGTCGTCCATGCTTTTTTTGCAGAAAGGCGGTGAACTCATGTTTGCACGCATTTCAGGTGCTGCGACCTTGGGCCTTGGCGGTCACGTCATCGCCGTCGAGACGGATATTTCAAACGGCCTGCCGTCCTTCGATTTGGTGGGATTGGCTTCGACGTCGGTCAAAGAAGCTAAGGAACGGGTGCGAGCAGCCATTAAGAACAGCGGTTATGAGTTTCCCATGCGGCGCCTGACGGTCAATCTGGCACCGGCTGATTTGAAGAAAGATACGTCGGGACTCGATTTGGGATTGGCCGTGGCGATCTTGGCATCGAGCGGCCAGATTCCCTTGGAAGCCTGTACGGACTGCCTCTTTTTAGGGGAACTGGCTCTCGATGGGGAGATTCGGCCGATAAACGGTGTCCTGCCCATGGTCATCGTAAGGGGCCGCACAAGGCGTGAAGGCCGTTTTTGTAAGCTCTAAAAATGGTGCCGAAGCCCTTCTTTGCCCGTCGGTTACGGTCTATACGGCTGAGTCCTTGTCTCGCGTCGCCGGCCATTTGAAAGGCGAGGCGCCTTTGAAGCCCATCACGGCTCAAGAACAGCTGTCAGACATTCTCGATTACGACCTCGACTTTTCTGAAGTACAAGGCCAGGCCGAAGCCAAACGAGCGCTTGAAATCGCAGCTGCCGGCGGCCATAATATTTTAATGATCGGCCCGCCGGGAAGCGGCAAGACCATGCTGGCTAAACGGATTCCGACGATTTTACCGCCCTTGGGGAAGAAAGAGGCCCTGGAGGTGACGAAAATCTACAGTGTTGCCGGCCTCCTTCGGGAAGGGCAGCTCATGCAAAGGCGGCCTTTCCGAAGTCCTCACCACACGATATCCCGGGCAGGCCTCGTCGGCGGCGGAACGATTCCTCATCCTGGAGAAGTGACCCTCAGCCATCACGGCGTCCTCTTTCTCGATGAACTGCCGGAATTTCCCCGTTCGGTCCTGGAAGTGTTGAGGCAGCCACTGGAAGACGGCATCGTTCACATTGCCCGGGTCAATGCCGCCTTATCCTATCCTTCGCGATTCGTCCTGGTGGCGGCGATGAATCCCTGTCCCTGTGGCCGCTATGGGTTTGATGATGACTGTACTTGTTCTGAAAATAACCGTCATCGCTATATCAATAAGATTTCTGGTCCCTTACTGGACCGTATCGACCTGCACGTTCGCGTGGCCAGGCCGGCCTACGGCGACTTGGTGGCAAGCCAGGCCGCTGAGACGTCGGCAACGATACGGGACCGAGTCCTGCAGGCCCGGGAACGGCAGGCGGCGCGGCTGTCCAACTATAACTGTTTTTGCAATGCCCACATGGGGCACCGGGAAATCAAGGAGACGTGCTGCCTGAGCCAGCCTGCTCGAGAGATACTGCGTGAGACTTTTGACCTCCTTCGCCTCAGTGCCCGCAGCTACGACCGACTCATCAAAGTGGCTCAGACCATTGCCGACCTCTCCGGCGCAGCGCATATTGAAGAACATCATGTGGCAGAAGCCATCAGTTACCGAAACAAAATGTAAGGGAGGTGACGACGTGAGCGGCATCACGGAAGAAACGATGTATGCAGCGGCTCTGCAATCCCTTCCCGGTCTTGGCAGTCGGCGCTTGAAAGTTATCCTCGACCGCTATCGTTCGGCTAAGGCTGCTTGGAATACGTCGTGGGACGACGATTTGCGGCGTCGGCTGCGGTTTTCACCCACTTCTTTTGGCAAACTTATTGAAGAACGAAATGTTTTTGATTGGGACGGATTTTCCCGTAAACTTTCCTTTTATGGCGTTCGCCCCATTGCCCTGTGGGACGACGACTATCCCTGCTGGCTGCCCTTCATTGCCCAGCCGCCACTGGTTCTCTTTTGTCAGGGGACTATGGCTAGTGATCGATATACTCTGGCCATGGTCGGTTCGCGAAAGGCCAGTCCTTATGGACTCAATGCCGCTGAAACCCTGGCCATGAGTCTGGCCGAACGGGGAATTACCCTGGTCAGTGGAGGCGCCCGGGGCATCGATACTCGGATTCATCGGGGAGCGCTCAACGGGAAGGGGCGGACTATTGTCGTCGCCGCCAATGGCTTGGATCGGACGTATCCTCGGGAAAATAAGCGATTATTTCGAGACATCGTCGACAACGGCGGCGCCATTCTTTCGGAATATACCTTCGGGACTGAGCCGCGGGCCCAGCATTTTCCGGCCCGCAATCGCATCATTGCCGGCATGGCAGCGGCGACTGTCGTCATTGAAGCGGCCCTTGGCAGCGGATCCCTCATTACGGCCGACTTTGCCCTAGAGGAAGGGCGCGATGTCTTTGCCATGCCCGGCAGTATTTTTGCCGAAACCAGTAAAGGGACGAACCGTCTGCTGCAGATGGGGGCCATGGCCCTGACCGATACCGACGATATTTTGCAGGTCTTTGAACATCGGGGATGGCTTATTCCGACCGCTGCGGAGGGAGGAGAAGAAATCGACTTCGATGAGACGGAACGGCAGGTCTTAGCCGCTCTTTCCATGGAACGGGCCATTCCGGCCGAAGATTTGATGCTGACGACCGGCCTGCCGCTTCCCAAATTGCTGCACACCCTCCTTCGACTGCAACTAAAAAAAGCCGTCGAGGAACTGCCCGGCGGCTATATTCGCTGCGCTGCGGCAGCTTTTCGGTTATAGTTTTGAAATATAGTGTCGTGCCTTATCGACGGAGACGACGTCAATCCAGCCGAAGGGACGCAGGACGTGACAGATATAGAAGAGGGTGTTGTAGTCGAGAATGAGGTTTTTCAGTCCCTTGAGGGTCCGCTTACTGCCTTCGACACTGGCGTAGCCTGCAAGGGCGGCATTGAGGAGAGACGTATCGGACCATTCTTCACGAAAACAGCTGTGGATGAAGAGAAAAGGTCGAGGACGGCAGCCGGTGCCTGGATAAATTTCTTTTCATTTTCCCAATCTAGGAGGGTAACGGAATCATTTTCACGGTGATAGGCAATATCACGCAGGGCCGGACGGCCGTGATGCAGGCCCAGGACGTGGAGGCGAGCTAGCCCTTCGCCGGCTTTGGTAAAGGCATGGAGGCGCACGTCGGCGTAATCCTCTTCTTTGGCGACGCGCTGCAAGGTTTTGCCTACATTTTCCATGACGAAGAAGTCTTCGTCGAGAAGGACGATTTTTGGAGCCAAGGGCAGGCGGGAGTTGACGGTCATGATTTTATAGGCTTCACACCAAAAAGATGCCGAGGGATTCTGTTTGGCAAAGGCGTTGCGGCCATTGGACATACGGCGTTTGATAAAGTAGTTCATTCCATCGAAAGAAAGGGGGATAACCCGTTTGTCCGGGTTTTCGGCGATTGCTTCCTGAACCTTTTGGAGAAGAGACGGATTGAACAAGAGTGTCACACCTTTCTATTAGTAAGACATAGTTTCATTATTTACCGGGTTTATACACAGGGTATGGTTTGATTATAGCAAATTTAGGGAGTAAAAGAAACGGAATCCTGTTTAAAATGTCGGTAAAATCAAGGTTTTCAGCATGCAGAGAGGTACTTCGAGGATGACGAAGTGCCTCTCTTAATATACTTTTATAGACCGAAAAGTTATAATGAAATTGATGAACGATATTGACATGTGAAGAAATACACTTTATAATAAAAACTGCAAAGTGGTATAAATTATTCAAAAAGGGAGATGTGTCGTATGTTTCAGAATACGGATTTTTGGATTGGTTTAGGTATCGGTGTCGTCGCAGGTGTCTTTGGCTACAAATTGATGTCCGAACGTGAACAGCAGCTTCTTGCTATGCAGCAGCCCGCAGCCGGCGCTTTGACGGCCTCCGTTCCGCTCGCTGAACTGCAGCGCCAGAAGGAAGAATTAGAAGACATGATTGCAGCCCAGGAAGCCGCACAGGCAAAATAATTACAGACTGTAAAAGAAGACTGTTGCTTTCGGTGACGGCTTTTTTAAAGGGTAAAAGAGAGAAAGGGCCGCGTTTATGTTTATTCCGACGTCGAAATGGGACTTCATCATTCGTTCTGTCTCCATCTCGTCTTACTTACCGGGCCGCATACGCCTGCACAGTAAGAAACTCATTGGCAATGCTGAACTGGGCCGCAAGGTCTACGCTTACATTGCCAGCTATAAAGAAATCGATAAGGTCGATATCAACGTCCTCACGGGTTCCGTCTTGATAACCTATCGGCCGCAGCTGCTGCGGACCAACGGCGAACTCGTTCGGGTAGAAAACTATATCAGGACCCATGCTGAAAGGAGAGGGTAATCATGTCATACGCCTCAGGTTTTATGGTGGGCACGTCGATCGGAAAAGCCGTTTACGACTTGTTCCATAAGAAAAGAGGAGGCAGCGCCTTTGCCGGTGCGCCTTCAATCCAAGGAGAAAAGAAGGCCGATGTGCCTCGCTTTGCCTGCGTTTCCGCACTCCCGGGCCGTCGCCGTTACCGGGCTGCGTCCCTTCTCGGCAATGCAGGGTTGGCCGAATTCATGGAAAAGAAAATCGGTGCCATGACCGGTATCAGCTCCATCGAGGTCAACACCGCTACGGGAAGTATTTTGGTCTATGCTGTAAGTGAAGCTGCGCTGGATCTTTTGGAAGATTTCTTCCGTTCCCGCCTCTTTCCCAGTGCTGTGGAAGGCATTATCAACGCCGTCTACGATGCTGACCGGAGCGCTTCTCGCCCGCCGGCAGAACCGACGTACCTCAAGGTTGCCCGGGCGACGGGGGATTTCTTTAATCAAGTCGTTCGAAAGAAATCGAAGCATCTCCTCGATTTGACGACCTTGGCGGCCTTATTCCTGGTCATCCGCGGCCTTCGCAAAACGGTCTTCATGGGCCAGCGCCCGTCGGGACCGCAGATGCTGTGGTGGGCCCTGTCACTCTTGAGGAGGGAATAGCTATGTACTTGTGCAATACGATTTTTCTACACAGCGAAATTCCCAGCCGCATGCGGCCTATCCTGAGTGTCAAGCTGCGTCAGGTCCGGGATATCGTCTCGGCCGTTGTCGAAGAAAAAAAGGTCACCGTCTATTATCGTAAGACCCTGGACTTGCGGGCTTTGAAGCTGTTTATCCGCGCTTTTGAAGAAAAGTACGGCCGCAAGAAAGAAGAAAAATTAGAAGACATGGACGTTGCCACTTACCGTCGGGAAGCCATCATCTCCGTCGGCGGCTTCATCGCCATGAACATTCTGCGC
>ENA-OQKC01000867-OQKC01000867.1-human-gut-metagenome-genome-assembly--contig:-NODE-867-length-11690-cov-3.540431_pt1 | contig 11690 bp, 10 predicted proteins | sample MGYA00242774_ERZ504790 | MGnify/ENA primary metagenome ERZ504790 (study PRJEB26092, sample SAMD00036419) | human gut metagenome | host: Homo sapiens | study: EMG produced TPA metagenomics assembly of...
TGATCGCGATGATGATCGTCCGCGTCGCCGTCGTTCTGCGACCGTGACTTCGACGATCGCGATGACCGTGATGCTCGCGACTCCCGTGACGATGATCGTCCGCGTCGCCGTCGCTCTTCCGATCGCGATGACCGTGGCGATCGTGATGACCGCCGTGGCGGTTCCCGTGGCCGTGGCCGTGGCTCGGACCGCAACCCGCGCTACGCCACCGACGACAACTACGACGACTACCGCGCCGACCGCGAAGAGCGTACTGAGCGCCCGCGTCGCCGCGTCCGTCGCGACTTTGATCCGTTCGAGGACTAAATCCCTCTCACGGATCGGTCGCGGCATAGCCGCTCCCCTCACCTACGGGAAGCCCGTAGGGCTTCCCGCTTAACGGTTCGGCATTCGAGGACTGATCGTTCTCTAGCTTCTCTCGGGTGAGAAGGGCTTGATCGCAAACCAAAAGGCTTCTATACCGTTTCATTCGGTATAGAAGCCTTTTTGGTTTTTCGGTCTTCTTCGCGCTGCATATTTCGATGTTGAATAAGGCACTCGTGCTGCCGCCATGTACGTTTAGTTGTCGGTTGACAACTATTCCCATGCATCAAGAATGGCGGATGATCATCGAAGGTACTCATGGGCGTTGATCACTGTGGCAACAACAAAGGCCGGGCCCTTGTGAGAGCCCGGCCTTTATGCCGTATGGCGGCGGATTAATCCTTAAAGGCTAATCCGTTGTCAATCAGCGTTACAGAATCGCCATGCACACGAAGTCCAGAATGAACAGCGCGGCCACAGTCCAGATGATCGGGTGAACCTCCTTGGCCTTGCCCTTGCAGGTCTTCACGATGCAGTACATGATGAAGCCGCCGGCGATGCCGTAGGAGATGGAGTAGGAGAAGGCCATGAACACGGCGGCGAAGAACGCCGGAATGGCTTCGGCGATGTCGCCCCATTTGACTTCCTTCAGGGAAGCGGCCATCATGCAGCCGACGATCACCAGCACGCCGGCGGTTGCGGCGGACGGCACGGCGGAGACGACCGGGGCCAGGAACGCGGACAGAGCGAAGCAGATCGCCACAACCACGGAGGTCAGGCCGGTGCGGCCGCCTGCGGCGATGCCGGCGGAAGACTCGACGTAGGTGGTGGTGTTCGAGGTGCCGCAGATGGCGCCGATGGAGGTGGCGATGGAGTCGGCGAACAGGGCCTTGTCCATCTTGGAGGAGAAGCCGTGGCCGTTCTCCAGTGCCTTCTCGTCTTCAGCGGAGAAGATGCCGGTGCGGCGGCCGGTGCCGATGAAAGTGCCCAGGGTGTCGAACGTATCAGACATGGAGAAGGCGAAGATGGTCACGATGACCAGCGGCAGCTTGGTCGGATCAGAGAACAGTGCCGGGAAGCCCTCGGCGGAGAAGATCGCGCCGAAGGTCTGCGGCAGCTGGGAGAAGGTCTCGCTGATGGACTGCGAGTTGGACCAGGTGGTCACGCCGAACGGGATGCCGATTACGGTGGTGATGGCGATGGCCAGCAGCATGCCGCCCTTAACCTTCATCACGGTGAACACAATGGCCAGTACGAGGCCGATCAGGAAGACCCACAGCACCTTATCGTTGAAGTCGGCCAGACCCGGGGTAGCCGCAACGGCACCGCCCTTGGCGGCGGCCTTCGGATCGCCGGGAGTGAACTTGATCAGGCCGACGTTCAGCATGCCCACGTAGGCCACGAACAGGCCGATGCCGCCGCCGATGGCGTGTTGCAGGGACTCCGGGATGGCCAGGATGATCATCTTGCGGATCTTGGTGACGGTGATGAGGATGTTGATCAGGCCGCACAGGAACACCATGCACATGGTCTGCTGCCAGCTGAAGCCGAGGCCGAAGCACACGGTGTAGGTGAAGAACGCGTTGAGGCCCATGCCGGCGGCTTGGGCGTACGGCACGTTGGCGAACAGGCCCATGACCAGGGTGCCGATGATGGCCGCGATGATGGTGGCCAGGAACACGCCGCCCCACGGCATACCCGTCTGCGACAGGATCTGCGGGTTGACGACGATGATGTAAGCCATCGCGAAGAACGTGGTCAGGCCGGCCAGAATCTCAGTCGAGACGGTCGTGCCGTTTTCCTTCAAATGGAAGAACTTCTCCATTTACTCTCTACTTCCTTGGGTTTATGCGGGGCTGCGCACCGCGTGCATAATGCTGCGGCTGGCCCCGGCGAGAATTGCGACTCGCCCTGATCGGCCTGCCCAACGCGCGTCAGGCGCTGCGCACCCAATCAGAACCGTGGCCGATTATAGCTTGTGGAGGCAACGTGAACGGGTCCGGGAGTAGACTGACTGCCAGAATAATTCGGAACAACTCAGGGGACACGCAGGACACACCCGTGGAAGGAAGGCGCGCGATGAAACCGGCCGTCGAAGTCAGCATCACCTCTTGGAAGAAGAATGTCGTCAAGCCCGGTCAGGAGTACGGCCGCGTACTGCTGATGCCCGGCACCGGCTACAACTGCGACCGTCCGCTGCTCTACTGGTCGGCCCAGGCTCTGGTCGAGGCCGGCTGGCGAATCGACCGCATGAACGTACGCAACGCTTCCGACGACCTGTCCACGGTGATTCCGGTCCTCAATCAGGCGATTGACGGCTGGGTGGCCGCCGCGCGCGAGTCCGGCGCGGGTAAAGCCGGTGATTCCGGGGATGGCGTTGCCGCCGATGATTCTGCTACCGTGCTGGCCGATGGCGCAGCTGGCTCGCCGAACCGTGATTCCGACACCCCGTCCGGCCCTCGCCTGTTGCTGATCGGCAAGTCGCTGACGACGATGACCTACCCACATGTGGCCTCACACTACGGTCTGCCGTTCGTGCTGCTGACCCCGGTGCTGCATCACGCCGACTTCGATCCATCCGCCCGGGTGATTCCGGTGCCGGCTGTCGGCGATGATATCGTCGCCGAATCCGAGGCCCCGAGCGTGGCCGAAGCAAGGGCGATCATCCGCGCGGAACAGGCCGGCCAGTCGCACGCCGCCAGCTCCCGATACTCCGGCCCGGCACCGCTGATCTGCGCCGGCACCGCCGACCCGTTCTACGATCAAGCCCGCGCCAACGCGCTCACCCCGCACGTGCACGAATACCCGGATGCCAACCATTCGATCGAGGTGCCCGGCCACTGGCGTCGCTCGCTCGACTATCTGAAGGAAGTCACCGCGTCCGTAGCCCAGTACGCCGCCACGCTGTAATGCCCCGCGACACGCCCGAATTCTGCAATGTCGCTGACCATCCGTAATCTAATCATCCGTAAACCACAGACCGTTGGTTGAAGTGCGCGCGAGTGCATTTCCGAAGTTTGGTTCGCCAAGCCAGCGCAGGTTGAGAGATATAAGCCCGTCAAGGGCCGGCGAAGGTCGCTTCGCGAGATTATATTGCTCTGCCTGTGCGCAGGGCTTTTTTGTTGCCCGGCCGAAAGTTCCGAACTCCAAGTCAACGGCCGACTTAGGAAGGAACGCCATGAAGAGGCCCGAAAAGGAAGCGGTAGTCGCTCAGCTTACGGAAGAATTCCGTAACGCTGACGCCGTCTACCTGACCGAGTACCGCGGGCTTACCGTTCCGCAGATTTCCGATCTGCGTGAAAAGCTAGGCCGCGATACTTCCTACACCGTGGCAAAGAACACGCTGGCACGACATCGCCGCCAAGGAAGCGGGCATTGAGGGTCTCGACGAGATTCTCTCCGGCCCGACCGCCATCACCTTCGTGAAGGGCGACTTCATCGAGGCTGCGAAGGTCATCCGTGACTTCGCCAAGGACAACAAGGCTCTTGTCATCAAGGGTGCCGCCGCTGACGGCACTGTCTACGATGCCGAGGGCGCCAAGAAGCTGGCAGACCTCAAGTCCCGCCCGCAGCTGCTTGCCGAATTCGCCGGCGACATCAAGGCATCGATGGCCAAGGCCGCGTACCTGTTCAACGCTCTGCCTACCAAGGCTGTGCGCACGATCGACGCCCTGCGCGAAAAGCAGGAGAAGGCTGCCTGATTTACGCCCTCACGGCATGAATCAGTCGCTTCGATAATTTAAACAATAAGGTTTATTAGGCAGCGGATCTACCACTTCGTCCGCCGCCAAGATTGAAAGGAAGCCATAATGGCTAAGTACACCAACGATGAGCTGCTGGAAGCCTTCGGCGAGATGACCCTGGTCGAGCTCTCCGAGTTCGTGAAGGCCTTCGAGGAGAAGTTCGACGTCGAGGCTGCCGCTCCGGTTGCCGCTGTTGCCGCTGTTGCTGGCGCTGCTGCTCCGGCTGAGGAAGAGAAGGATGAGTTCGACGTCATCCTCTCCGCCGTCGGCGACAAGAAGATCCAGGTCATCAAGGCTGTCCGCGCCATCACCAACCTCGGCCTGGCCGAGGCCAAGGCTCTTGTCGACGGCGCTCCGAAGGCCGTCCTCGAGAAGGCCAAGAAGGAAGATGCCGAGAAGGCCAAGGCTCAGCTGGAAGAGGCTGGCGCCAGCGTCGAGCTCAAGTGATTTGTGCGGCATAAGCCGCAATCACAGCTTTTCGAGGAACCCCGCACCTGTGTTTCAGGCTGCGGGGTTTCCGCATACTGAGTAGACTAGTTGACGAGGACGAGGCGGAGAACGCGATCCGGCGTGGAAACACAAAGCTGGCAATGAGCGAAAGTTGTCAATTCTGTGCCCAGTAATCCGCCAAAAGCCGGTAAAAGATGACACAATGGCACGTAGTGTGGTCAAATAGTGTGTCCAGGAAGGCGGTCACGGTGAGCGAGTGGACGGTGAAGATCAACGGTGTCGACCGGATCAGCGTCAAGCCGGGGGAGTGCGTGGAAATCGGCCGTAAGCCGTTACGCCCCCTTGCCGATGATGGCAACACCCGCCTTGACGTCGCCGATCAAACCAAATCGATGTCCAAACGGCACGCCATGTTCACGGTAAAAAGCAATGGCACGGCCTCGGTCCGTGATCTTGGATCGACCAATGGATCGTATGTGGTGCGGGAAAATGGCGATTTGTTGCGCTTGCCGGCCAATGCCGAGTTCCTGTTGCCGACGTCTCCCATGCGCATGCAGTTCGGCGATGTGCCTGCGGACTTCATTCGTGTCGACGATCCAGTGGCAAAGCCGCTCGACCTCAAGGTGCCTGATTTGTTTGGCTATGCGGTTCACGAAGCACCGCAGGAGCCGGATGCGGCGGATATGTCCGTCGACGATATTCTTGATTTGCGGGCCGGCGAGCCGACCGCCATCTTCAGCGCGGATAATGTTCGACGCAAGGTCGACGAGCTTGAACTTGGCTCGCTGAATATCACGCAGCCAGTGACGAAAAACGATGAGCCGGCCATACCCCGTGATCTGTTCGCGGATGCGTTGGCCCAGCATGCCGAGCAGGAGACCGAACGCAAAAACCAGCAGGCCATGAACTCCGTGGCACTGCCGAAGCAGCAGACCGAACCTGAGTCGACGATTGTAACGCCTGCATCCAAGCACAGCAGGATCTCCGGTATTGTTCCAGTAGATGCCATCGCCCATGCCGTTGTTAAGCACGCTCCCAGCACAAGCGAGCCGGCAGTGGCGTCGGCGGCGGTTGTTGAATCCGATGCAGCGGCTGGCGCAAGCAAGTCAGCCGAAAACGTTCAGTCCGCTCCGAATACCAGGAATGCCGGCGATTCTCAGCCGGCGGACACTGTCGAACAGCATGCTGAAGTTGCCCAGCCTGAAGCCGCCCGGGAAGCCGAAGCCGCTCAATCTGAAAACACCCAGCCTGAGACCGCTCAGCCGGCAACCGCCCAGTCTGAAACCGACCAGCCGGCAGCTGACGTACCGGACGATCAGCAGCGGACCGCAGCCGAAGCATATCAAGAAGCCACCGCAGCAGGCGTAGCAGACCAGCAGCCGGCTGCCGAAACCGCCCAGCAGTCGGTATCCGAAGCATATGATATCGACTCCACGGGCGTACACACTCCGGTCTTCGAGCCCGGCTCGGTGTTCGAGCGTGTGGCCAAGGGCGAGCTGAAAGCACAGGAACCGGCAGTCGAAGTCGATGGCCTGACCTCTGACGAGGCAAAAACCACGCAAGATTTCAATGTTCAATTCGAAGTCGCCCGTCATCCCGAATTGCTGGCGTTCCTCGCCATGAATCCGTACCTGTACGACGACATGTATTCTTGGCTCGCCGCCCGTGGCGAGGCCGATATTGACGAAGCCCTGTCTCACAACAAGGGCTATCAGGAATACCGCGAAGCGGTTGGAAAGTGAGTCGAGAGATGACCCAGAGCCAGACTCAGAACCAGAATCTCACGGAAGGTCTGAATCGCATCCGTCGCTGGCGTGACCAATACCGCAGCATGCAGCCGCCATCGCCGCTCGAGGATGTGAATCAACTGGCCGCGAAGCTGGAGATGACCCATGCCCATCCCTCCGGCATCGCCCAGCTGTTCGCTTCCGGCCATGTCCGGTTGGATTCGTTGTTCCGCGACACGGGTGTGCTTAAGGCCGCCGAACGCCATATTGGGCGCGTGCTGGATGACCAGGCCGCCAAACGCAGGATTTCCGGCGTGGCGGAGTTGTCGCTCGTGGTCGGCGTGGCCACATGGAAGGGCAACGCGCTGCCGGTGCTGTTGTACCCGGTGAGCGTCACGATCGAGGATGATGGCTTGTCGACCACCATTCGATTCACCGGTCGCGTGACCCTGAACGTCGCGTTCGTCAATACATTGCGTGAGCAGGGGGTGTTCCTGGATGAGGATTCCCTGTTTGACGGTGCCAGCTATGACAGTGGCACTCCCGAAACTTCCGCGATGTTCGCCCGTATTTCGTCCGAAGCGTCGGAGCGTATCTCCGACTTCGCCATCGAGCGCCAGATTGTGCTCGGATGCTTCATGGACCCCTCGTCGCAGATGATCAGCGAAAGCCGACAGTTCATCGACCAGCTGGAGAACGGCCCCACCGGCAATGTGCTGTTGGACGCGCTTGCCGGCGACGAATCCGCCCGCACCGCGCTCAAAGATGCCAATATTCCGCAATACAGTCCTTTCGACGTAGACCCGCATGCCGAGTACGAAGTCGGCGATGTGGACAATACGGTGCGATATGCCGCGTCACTTGCCGCCAATGGCCATAGCATCGTGGTCGACGGCACCTTCCCGAAGGGCACCGCGGAGCAGGCTGTGGCCATCGCATCGCGCTGCCTGATGAATGGTCGTTCCGTGCTGTACGTGCCCGGCGTGGCCGAGCAGAAGCGTCTGTTCATCCAGACGGCCTCCGCCAATGAGATGAAGGCGCAGGTACTGGATGTATCCGATGAACACGCCAACGCCGCGCTTGATAAGCAGCTGATTGCCGCAGTCGGATTCCAACCGGGAGTCGCCACCCAGCGATTCGACCAGTTGGCCGACGAACTCGTGGGCGTGCGTTCGCGCTTGACCCGCTACTTGGGCGACCTGCACGGGGGCAATGATAAGTGGAATGTGTCCGCATACGAGACCATTCAGAATCTGGCCCGTATCTCCGTGCTCCCGACGCACCCTGCCACCCACGTTCGACTTGACGAGTCAAGTGCCCTGAGCATCGCCAACGATATTGACACATGGATCGGCAAGATGGAACGCGCCGGCGAGCTCGGCGAATACACCATCGGCCCGGAAGACACCGCATGGTACAAGGCGTCCATCACCACTGAAGAACAGGCAGTAACCGCCTACCAGCGCGTGGACGATTTGCTGCGTCGCTTCCTGCCCGCCACCCGTGAGCAGGTGGCACGCACCGTGCAGACCTGCGGATTCCCGGTTCCTCCCACCACCCGCGAGTGGGAGCGTCAGGTTACGGTTTTGAAGAATCTGCGACGAGTGCTTGACGTGTTCCAGCCGGAGATTTTCGAGCGAGACATCAGCTCCATGATCGAGGCCACCAAGCCGAAGAGCCAGCGCAAGGCCGAGGGCACGTCGATGGGATTCTGGGAGCGCCGCCGCCACATCAAGGAAGCCAAGGATCTGCTGCGCGTCGGCGCGCAGGTCGAGGACTTGCACGAAGCGTTGAAGGTAGTCGCCAAGCAAGGGGAGCAGTGGCATCAGTTCGTGCCTCACGGCGGTTGGCCGGTGCTGCCCAGCAAGCTCGACGAGATCATCTCCACCCAAGAGGCGCTGGTCAGCAATATGACCGCGCTGGATACCGTGCTTGCCACCACACCCGCTGGTGGCAATCTGGAAACCGCCGATTTCGAGAAGGTGGAAGCACGCCTGAAAGCACTGCTGGATGATCGCAAGGCACTGGACACCTTGCCGGAGCGTTGCCTGCTGGAGCAGGAATTCGCCTCTGCCGGACTGAACGAACTGGTCGCCGATCTCAACGCTCGCCGAGTGAGCGTGGAGCAGGTGCGCGGCGAAGTGCAGCTGGCCTGGTGGACCACCGTGTTTGAGGACATTGTGCGTTCGTCCGCCATCATCTCCAACCAGGATGGTGCCGCGCTGCAGGCCGCATCCGACCGCTTTGCGCAGGTCGATGTGGAGCACGTGCGCTCCATCGGACCGATGGTGTCGCAGGAATCCATGCGCCGCCTGTGCGACATGCTGTTCTCCCGCACTCAGGAAGCCAACCAGATGCACACCGTGCTGGCAGGGCGCGCCAGTGTGTCGCTGAGCAGGATTCGCCGTGATCATCCGGAGATTCTGGCCGCGGCCAAGCCGATTCTGGTGGCCGCGCCGGGTACGCTCGCCGCACTCACCGAGCCGGGTGTGCTGGCTGATGTGGCGATTCTCGATGCGTGCGTGCACATTCCCGCTATCGAGTTGCTGTCCATCATCGGCCGCGTGCAGCAGGTGGTGGTGATCGCCCACTGCGCGACGGTAACCAGCGAAAGCGTCAAGCAGCTGATCGACACGTTGCCTCATATCGAGGTGGATGCTGCCCCATCTCGCCGTGCGCCGCGCCTGTCCGCATTCCTTGAATCCGAGGGATATGGTCCTGTTCGCTATGATGTGGCCACCGAGCCGGCTGCCGGTGAGGTGCGATTCCACCGTGTGGAAGCGAGCGGTGTGCCGGTTATGTCTTCTGGTCTGGTGGAATCCAGCCAGCCGGAGATTGATGAAGTGGTGCGTCTGATTACGCAACGTGCCGCCGGTTTTGCCGTGGTTCCTTCCAGCTATCGACTTGTGGTCGTGATGTTGACCGACGCATTCCGCACACGCTTGGGTGCCGAATTGAAGTCGTTGGCAGGCAAATCCAAGGCGATGGGCCGATTCCTGCGCCATGTGCGGTTGGTTTCCTTGCGTGACGTGGCCGGAGGTCGTGCCACTGACGTGATTCTGTCGATGTGCTATGCGAAAACCACGCACGGACGTCTGCTTCAGCAGTTCGGCCCGCTCGAAAGCACAGGCGGTCGCGGACTGTTGCTGGATGCCCTGGCATTGGCGGACCACAGCTTGGATATTGTGTCGGCCTTTGGTTCCGAAGATTTGGATGAAGAACGACTGCACCAGTCCGGTCCTCGGTTCCTGAAGACCATGTTGACGTGGGCCGAACAGCTTGACGACCGTCCGGTGCTTCCGTTGCGTGATGCGGCAGGCGGCAACGTGCTGTTCGACGATATCGCCGACAGGTTGCGCGCGCGAGGACTGAACGCTGCTGTTGATTATGGATTCGACAAGGGCGTGAAGATTCCGCTCGTGGTGGGATTGAAGGACAAGCCGTTTGCCTTGGCCGTGCAGACCGATGACGCGAACTTTATGTCCGTGCAATCCACGCGTAGGCGTCATCGTTTGTCGGCACAGGATCTCATTTCCTTGGGCTGGAATGTGATGACCGTCTGGAGTGTCGCCGCCTTCGTGAACCCCGATAAGGAAGTCGACCGTATCGTCAGCCGTATCGGTGAGATCTATCGCGAGGTTGAATAACCATGGCGGAATACTCGGCTACACGGCGCACACCGCGCAAGCACAAGCGCGTGGTGATGAAGGGCACTGAGCAGTTTGACGCTGACGGTGTCAAACTCGAGCCCGGAGACATGCAGACCGACCAACAACGGCAATCCGACGACGACAAACGCATCCTCGGCGAACTGCCGCCGCATTGGGCCGTTTTTAACGAGCGCGAGTAGGAGTTGGGGCGCACTCTGTGCGCCCCAACACTGTGTTTTCCGCAGCCGACAGGCTGCGGAAAACACAGTATCGGCCGAAGGCCGATTCCGCTTCCTACCGCACAACGGCCATAATCGCTCCGGCCTGTTGCAGCTCCATAACCTTGGCCGCGGCCTCCGGCGGCATTGCGAACGACACCAGTCGGTCGTTGCCTCCCAATGCGCCAGTCGCATCCGGTTTGCCGACATTCATCACCGTGGCGTTCTCGGCCAGCGTGCAATCAGCACCTTCGCAACCGACGGCGGAAACCAGTCTCACCTGATCGCCGGCCAATACATCGTCGACGCTACTGGCCAAGCGGACTTCAATCACCGTAGTGCCGGTCGGTGCTACGGGCGCATCTCTGGCCATATGCGTGGAAATGGGATCGGCTGCTTCGATATCGATTTGCGCTACCTTGCCCACCACATCCTCAATATTGCCTGTCCAAGACGGGCCTGCCGCAGATACCGGCATATCAGCCAACTGAACGTCGGCGGCCAGAATAATGTCACCCCGTCGAATCGAGCGGGCGGCCACCACCATCGGCTCGGTCTCCACCACGGCCAATACGGCTTCAAGCCCAAACAGCACTGCGAGTCCCACGCACAACGCAGCAGTGAGTCGGCGCAAGGCATCCGCCATGCGCCGTCGCCGCAATGAGCCGCGCGCAGGCGGCTTAATAAACGAAAAGGTCACCATGCAACCATGGTGACCTGAAGTTTTTCGTAAGCGCAAGCCAAATCGACCTATGTGGTTCTAGCTTGCCAAGTTATCCACAACGCTTCAAACCCGTGCAACAGACAGTGCCCGTAGTGCCAATATCCGCGGCATACCGCCGTCGACACCGTCGTTTACAGAGGAAAAGCGGGTGTACAGACCTTACTTGCCGGATTTGTCGGTGCGGTAGAAGCCGTGACCCTTGAACTCAATCGGCACGGCGGAATACACCTTGCGCACCTGCTCCTGCGAGCACTTGGGGCACACGGTAATCGGGTCGTCATTGAACGACTGCTGTTCGGTGAAGTCATAGCCGCAGTTCTTGCAACGGTAATGATAGGTAGGCAACGGATTCCTCCAACAAAGTCATATTTCTCGCGGATGGCCCAAACGCCATGCCACGCAACCGTTCATATCCTAGTCGCCGCCCTGACACATTGGCGTTACGGTCTTACTAGCCAGCTTGCTGTTGCCACTCTGGTTCCATCGGCCAGTGTGCGTGGCTGGTTGGTCAGTCTGGCTTGCGCCGAGTATCTTGGCCGGCCGGCCTAGCTCAACAGGCCCGATGAGCTAAGCCGCCGGTATCCCTCCGGCGTCAGCACTCCGTCGGCCGGCACATCATGTGGTTCGGCCGGCAAATCAATGTCCAACACCTCCCACGGCCAGCACACCGCAATCAGGGGACATGCGGGCTTGCGGCGAGCCAAGGCCCGGTCATACCAGCCGGCTCCACGCCCCAGACGATTGCCCAATATGGAATAACTCGTTACTGTTCACTGGTAATGTCCCGCGAGGTGTTTTTTGTGAGCGAAGGTCACAGAAAACCCGAGACATACCGCGCGAATTTATGCGATCAGCATAAATTCTGTGCATCGCGA
>ENA-OQKC01000868-OQKC01000868.1-human-gut-metagenome-genome-assembly--contig:-NODE-868-length-11676-cov-2.467053_pt1 | contig 11676 bp, 10 predicted proteins | sample MGYA00242774_ERZ504790 | MGnify/ENA primary metagenome ERZ504790 (study PRJEB26092, sample SAMD00036419) | human gut metagenome | host: Homo sapiens | study: EMG produced TPA metagenomics assembly of...
AAGTGGATACAAGAGTATTGAAAGTGTTACTGGCCGGAATTTGCGGCAAGTGCGCACAAATTCTCTAATGACATCCGACTTCTTCAGCATTTTGAAAGAAGTGGAAAGAGCCGTTTTGAGAAGACACAGATCGGTTCTTCTGCCATGGCATATAAGAGAAACCCGATGAAGAAGTGAAAGAATCGCGTCTCTTTCCAGATATGTGATGATCGATGCATTGAATCCGGCAATCAACCTCTGCGACGCAGTGGTTTGAGAGAACACTGGACGATTCTGCAAACAAGAGACTGAGTGTGACCGGAAGGATTTCTTGCAATCGACGGAATCCTGGATCTGTGCCTGAATGTTGTGGTACGGGCTTGTAGTATATCCGAAAGTCATCGAGAAACGTCTGATGTCAGAACTTCCGTTTATGGCGACAGAGAATATCATGATGGATGCGGTAAAAGCCGGAGGAGACAGACAGGAGCTGCATGAGAGTAATTCGTGAGCTTTCCATGGAAGCCGGACGCAATAGTCAAAGAAAAAGGTCTGGACAACAATCTTCTGGAGTTGATCGCAGCGGATCCTGCGTTCAACATGAGTCTGGAAGAGCTGAAAGAGACGATGGAACCGCAGAAATATGTAGGTCGTGCGAAAGAGCAGGTAGAGTCGTACTTAAATAATGTGATTTATCCGCTTCTGGAGGAAAATAAAGAAATTCTCGGAGTAAAAGCTGAGATCAATGTTTAGTTTTGCCATAACAGGCAAAGGAGAAGGAGTGTTGCAAAAGAGCAGCATTCCTTTTTCGCATACCAAAGAAAAAGCAGGGAGAATGGAAAAAGAATGAGAACAAGTGGCGATTGCGTTTGGGAGAAACAGCATATCTGGAACATACCGGATGGATTAAAGAAAGTGATTGCAGGAGTTGTGACGGTCAGCCTTTTGGTTGGAATCGGTGATGCCGTCAGTATGGTACCGTTACAGGAAGATATGAGGTCATATGCTGCGACTGCGGGTGAAACGATACGATGGAGTGTTCCGATCCGGTTGGGACAGATGGTAAAACAGGAGAGTATCCGGACCTATACACTGGCAGAAATGGAGAAACATGTGCAGATAGAAACGGAGAAAGTAGCTGAAGCTTCGTCAGCCATGCCACAAGAAGAAGCGGTAGAACCGGTGGAGACAGTGCAGAGTCAGACCATACAGCCAGTGATTCCTGAGACGATGCCGGAAGAAATTGTGAATACCTTACCAGGGGAAGATATGACACAGGAAGAGTCTCCGGCAGAGGCGTATATATATTATCAGGGGTTCAAAATTGATCAGGAGGGAATGATCTGTGGATTTGACCCTGCAAAAAGCGAGATGATGGATGGATATCTGGAACTGCCGTCAGAAATTGTATTGGAATTCGAAGAGGAACGTTTTCGGGAGTTGGAACCGGCATTTTTGAAATTTATATTCCGGAGAATATTCAGAATATAGAAAACGGTGCGTTTTCTGAACTGGGAGAACTGACATGGATCGAAGCAGGAGGCACAGGTGAATATACGGCAAGAGATGGGATTTTATTTTCCGGAACAGAGCTGGCAGCGTTTCCTGCCGGAAGACTGGAATTTTGAGATGCCCAAGGATGTGACTTCGATCCGTGCATCTGCATTTGCCAATACAAACCTGGATAAAATAGATATGAGAAACTGTATTTCGATTTTGTGTGATGAAGGAATATTCGGAGACGGGGCAGGCTGCGAGATCATGGAGGGGAAGAATGGAATATAAACAGATATTGAATATTGCGGTTCTTGCAGGAGAAATCATGCTCAGAAGTGGAGCGGAGACCTATCGTGTGGAGGATACCATGAAGCATATTCTCAACACCGCGGGAACAGAAGTGGCAGAGGCATTTGTTATGATGACAGGGATTGTTGCTACTTTGGATAATCCGGACATGGAAATGCTCACCGCTATGCGCAGAGTTCATGACCGCGGGACGAATATGCATCGTATACGCAGAGACACGTATGCTGACATGGAAGATTGCAGATGTTCAGCCAGGAGCAGACGGAACGGTTACATTTGATGCTAGAGTAAATGAAAGCGCCGAGACAGTAGTTGAGAACAAAGCGACGATCCAGATCGGCGAAAATGGACCTGAATATGAGACGGATACCGATCGGAAAGAGATTCCGAAAGATGGAAATCTTTCCATCAGTAAAACCATCGTACTGACAGAAGGTCAGGGCACAGGGATCGACAAAGAGAAAGAGTTTACATTTATAGTAGCGCTTAAGGATGCCAAAGGTACGGCATTGACGAAAGAATATGCTTACGCCGTAACAGGCGAAAGCGGAGAGGAAATCAAGAAAGGTAATGCTGCAGACGGTACCGAGATTTCCTTCCAGCATGGACAGAAGGCAGTGATTACTGGACTTCCGGCTGGCGCGCAGTATACGGTAACTGAAAAAGAAGTTGACGGATACACCACAACTGTAAACGGAAACGCCGGCAATGCGGCAAGCGGTACGATTACTTCAAATACAACTGCAGAAGCAAACTTTACGAATACGTACAGCGTGGCAGGAAGTCTTAGCGGAAGCGAAGCGCTTAAAGTGACGAAGGAACTGACAGGAAGAAAATGGCTTGATACAGATACGTTTAGCTATACGTTGACGGCAGCGGATGAAGCGACAGTGGAAGCCATTGAGAATGGATTTATCACGCTTCCGGAAAATGCAGGCGGACTTGAGATTACAAAAGCATCTGCAGGACATCAGGCGGCATTTGGAGATATCCAATTTACGATCGCCGGAACGTTCAAGTTCAATGTTACGGAGCAGCCAAGCGGTATCGCCGGTATTACGGACGATCAGGAAGCGGAAAGAACTGTGGTTGTGAAAGTGACAGACAAGAAAAACGGAACGCTCGAAGCAGCCGTTGTCGAAGGCGAGAGTGAGAATCTGACCTTTATCAATACATATGGCGCAGGCACAGGAGACGAGGATATCGCGGCGAAGATCGAGGCGTCGAAGAAACTGACCGGACGTGATATGAAGGCGAATGAGTTCCGATTTGAAATTGTGACAAGAGCGGCAGAAAATCCGGAAGGATTCAAGGAAACTTTCGCAGCGGCAGGAACGAATACAGAAGCTGCGGAAGGAGCGGAAGGAGCAGTAAAATTTGCAGGAAATGACGGCGCTCTGACGTATACGACGGAGTCGCTTGATCAGGCAGTAAAAGACGGATATGCCGTAAAATCTGAAAATGATGACGGTTCGGATGTATGGACGGTCAGCTATACCGCAAGAGAGATAACAGACAAACTTCCGGGCGGAGTAACCGCAGTAGAAGGAAAGACGTCTTTCGACTTTACGGTCGTAGTGACAGATCGTACAGATGGAACATTAACTGCACAAGTACAGCTTCCGGAAGGCGGTATTGTATTTGAAAATGCTTATACTGCCGAAGACACAGAGGTCAATACAGATCCTGCGGACGCAAAATCATACTTTAATAAAGTGCTGACAGGGCGCAGTTGGTTAGGAACAGACGAGTTTACATTTACCATTACGCCGCAGGATGGCGCGCCGGCGGCGGAAGACGCGGCGGCAGACGGTACGAAAACAGTAACAGTAACGTCTGACAGTGCAAAAGCAGGAGAAGCTGTTCTGTTTGGTTTCGGAAAGATCCGGTTTACAGATGAGGATATGAACGGAGCTGCCGCAGGACAGGATGGAACAAGGACGAAAGAATTCCGTTACACAGTGAAAGAAAATCCGCTTCCGGATGGAAAGATGACGGGAGTGACGATCGACGGACATGAGGCGACATTGAAGATCACAGTATCGGATAACCTGGAAGGTAAATTGGAAGTAACAAACATCGCCTCCGAAAACGGAACATTTACAAATGAGTACAAATCCCAGCTTGATTATGCGGCGGCAGGAGGACTGCAGATCACGAAGGCGCTGAACGGAAGAGATATGGAAAAAGATCAGTTCACCTTTACAGTGACGCCGAAAGCGACGGAAGGAAGCACGACTGCGGAAGAAGCGGCGGAAAAATTCGGACTTGCGAATGCGGCAAATACATATAAGAATGAAGCCGCAGAAGCAGGCGCAGTGACGACGATCAACGTACTCGACGGAAAGAACGTTACATTTACGCAGGCAGACGCAGGCAAGACGTTTACCTATGAAGCGGCGGAGACGGCGGGAACAAATACAGCTTATACGTATGATACAGATGTAAGAACCGTAACAGTCAAAGTAAAAGATAATAACAATTCGACGCTGACGGTAACGACACGGGTTACGAAAGTAAAAGACGGTCAGGAAGTGATCGTGGACGAGCAGGAAGTAACAACAGGAGAAGTCGGTCAGAAAAAAGCGACTATATCGTTTGTAAATACATACAACGACGAACCGGTCGAGCTTGGCGGAGAAGGAAGCGTGAAGATCAACGCGACAAAGACGCTGGCAAACAGACCGCTGACAGACGGAGAATTTACGTTTAGAATATTTGATAAAAAAGGAAATCCGGTTGTCGGCAAAGACGCCGAGGCGACAGGTACGAACGCGGCGGACGGAAGCATTACGTTTGCTCCGGTAAGCTACGATACAGACAGACTAATGGCAGATGTGAAAGCAGGAATCGCATCCGTAGACAAAAAGTCTCAGGCTCCGGCATATGTCTACACATATGACTATACGGTGACGGAAGACAACCCGTCCGGCGGAGTGACAGGTATTGCGACGACATTTGCGATCCAGGTGATCGTTACAGACCGCGGCGACGGAACGCTGGCGATCGAAGTGAAATATCCTGACGGAAAAGATTCGCTTCCGTTTGAGAATGTATACGGCAAGTCTGCAAATGCAGAGATCGCGCTGAACGGAAAGAAAGTATATGAGAAAGAATCCGTCAACGCGCCGGATATAGCAGGAAAGTATACATTTACGATCACAGGAACAGATGAACTTGGAAATCCTGCGCCGATGCCTGTAAAAGACGGCAAAGTCGTGACAGAGACGACGAACGATGCGGCAGGAAATATCGATTTCGGAAAACTTGTCTATACGATGGAAAATGTATTTGGTTCAGCGGAAAGTCAGGATGAGCAGACAAATGCAAATCAGGATGTGGAAGCAGGAGAAGACCCGGCGGATACAAATCAGAATGCGGAAGCAGGACAAGACCCGGCGGATACAAATCAGAATGCGGAAGCAGGACAAGACCCGGCGGCAGCCGATACAGCGGAAGATAAGACGGCGGCAGAAGATGCGGCAGACGCGGCAGAAAACGCGGCGTCAGAAGAAACGGCGGGAGACGGAACAGAAGGAACGAAAGCGCCGGAAACAGATGAAACAGACATTGAAGCAAACGGCGGATCGAACGCCGGATCAAGCGGAGAAGATCAGGACAAAGAAGCGGCAGGAGCGGCTTCGGCGGACGGCGGAAACGTCGTTGATCAAGCCGGAACAATGAACGCGCAAGAAGCAGGTCAGGCGAACAGATTCAGCGAGCCTCGGACAAAAGTTTATACTTATAGAGTGACAGAGTCCGGCAGCATGGCGGGCGTGACGAACGATTTGGCGGCTGCGGAAGGAAAGACGTTTACAGTAACCGTGACAGACAACGGCGACGGAACGATCAGCGCCGTTTCCTCATGGCAGAATGATTTCGCATTTGAGTTTACAAACACATACCGTGTAAATCCGACAGATTACAGTGTGAATGAACATATCAGCATCAAAAAAGAGCTGACTGGACGTGATCTGCACGAGGGAGAATTTACATTTGAACTCATCGATGAGTCCGGAAATGTTGTGGCTTCGGCAGTGAATGAGGCGGACGGAACGGTTCGTTTCGGAGCTCTGCATTACACAGAAGCAGGCACATACAATTATGTGATCCGCGAGGTGGAAGGTACAGCCGGAGGCGTACAATACGATTCGGCAGAGCATACGGTGACTGTCATTGTGACAGATAACGGCGACGGTACATTGAGCGCGAAAGCAGAGACGAAGAGCGGAGAAGATATGAACGGCATCGTATTCCGAAATATCTACGAAGCTCGTCCGGCGTCGGTAACGCTCGGAGCTTCCAAGACTTATAAGGGAGCGGAGCTGAAAGACAAACAGTTTACGTTCGTGCTCAAAGACAAGGATGGAAACGTTGTGTTTGAAGCGAAGAACGGCGCAGACGGACAGGTTATGTTTGAGACGCTGATCTATGACCGGGCGGGCGTATATGAATACACAATTTCTGAGAAAAATGATGGGCAGAAAAATGTAACATACGACGAAACCGTATACAATGTAACGATTACGGTTACAGACAACGGAAAAGGCAATTTGATCGCAGAGGCGGTATACGGAGACGGCAGGACGCCGCAATTCGTTAATACATATGTGAAACCCCAAAATCCGGTGAAACCGGAACAGCCGACCCCGACTGTAAAACCACAGAATCCGGGAGCGGTGCAGACCGGAGATCATAATTCGTTTGCGGGAACGCTGGGAATGGCGGCGCTTGCTTTAGCGGTGGCAGCAGGTGTTATGATCAGAAGAAAGAAAAAATCATAAAATAACGTGATTTTGGAAATGAGAGCAGCGGCAGAGGATGCCGCTGCTTTTTTGTATATAGCCATAGTCAATCATAAAGCTCTGTGTTAGAATAAAGCAGTGATATGACGATGTAAAGAAACAAGAGAAAAGAACCGATGTACAGAGGACAGGGTGACCGGAGGGATATGATGGAGCATTTATATAGAAAATTAAAGGAATATGCGAACACGGGTTATTATCCGTTTCATATGCCGGGGCATAAAAGGAATACTGCGCTGATTGGATCAGAACTTCCATATGAACTGGATATCACAGAAATCGACGGATTTGACGATCTTCATCATTCGGAGGGGATACTGAAGGAACTGCAGGAGTATGCGGCGTGCGTATATCATGCGGAGGAAACGCATTACCTTGTGAACGGGAGCACAGTCGGGCTGCTGAGTGCGGTTATGGGAAGCACAAACTCGGGAGATTGTATTTTAATGGCAAGAAACTGTCATAAATCGGTCTATAACGCAGTCTTTATGAACCAACTTCATCCGATTTATATTTATCCTGAAAACGGAGCAATAAATCCCGGTGAAGTTAAGCGGATTCTTGAGGAAAATCCGAATGTGAAGATTGTTGTCATTACATCTCCGACGTATGAAGGCGTTGTTTCGGATGTTGAGCGGATTGCCGGAATTGTTCATGAAAAGGGCATTCCATTGATCATGGATGAGGCGCATGGGGCACATTTCGGGTTCCATCCGTATTTTCCAAAGAACAGTAATACTTTAGGGGCAGATATCGTTATTCATAGTCTGCACAAGACGCTTCCGTCGTTGACTCAGACTGCGCTGCTTCATATGAATGGAGAGCTGGCTAACAGAACGGATATCAGAGAGTACGTCCATATGCTTCAATCGAGCAGTCCGTCATATATACTTATGGCAGGAATAGACGAGTGTGTTCGTTTCGTGGGAGAGAGAAGCTCAGATGTTTTTGACAATTATGTGAAGCGTCTGGAATCTGTAAGAAAGAGAATAAGCAGGCTTTCTGTGTTGAAACTGATTGAGACGGAGAAGTATGACAGGTCGAAGATAGTAACTGCGGTTGGGAATCATGGCGATGAAGACATAAATAGGTTTACAGGAAAACAATTATATGACGTTTTGAAAGATAAATATTTACTACAACCGGAGATGGCATCAGGCTCATACGTTGTTTTGATGACTTCGCCGGCAGATACAGACGAAGGGATGGAGCGCCTTGTGTCTGCATTGGAAGAAATTGACGGCGAACTTGCAAAAAGAGATAAGTATGAAAGAAATAATTCTCTGGCGCGATATATAGTGCAGGATTCAGATACATATCAATATATATTGAAGGACAAGAAAGAACGGGATCATCAGAAGAATATATATATCTATAGTCCGAGCGAGACGAAACGACAGCGTTTAAAAAACGGGATGCGAATCTGTTGAATGGAAAATGTGCGGCGGAAAGGTCGCGGCAGAATATGCCTATATTTATCCACCGGGGATCCCGCTGATCGTTCCGGGAGAACGGATCTCAGAGAAAATAGCGGAAGAGATGTCCGAGTATGAAAAAATGGGATTTCGGATTGAGGGAACAAAGGTGAAAGGAAAGATTGAGGTATTGATAAATGGGTAAAATTTATTGTGTGATGGGAAAGAGTTCTTCGGGAAAGGATACTGTTTATAAAAAGTTAAAAGAGCAATATAAAGAGTTTCGTTTGATTGTTCCCTATACGACCCGTCCGATCAGAGAAGGCGAAAAAGACGGCGTCGAATATTATTTTGTGGATCCGGAACAGTTTCGTGCGATGAAGGAGGACGGGAAGGTGATAGAGTCCCGGTCTTATAACACAAAGTGCGGAATATGGACTTATTTTACTGCGGATGACGGGCAGATCGATCTAAGCGCCGCAGATTATCTTTTGATCGGAACGCTCGTGTCATATCAGGCTTTGCGGGAATATTTCGGAGAGGAGGCGATCGTGCCGGTTTATCTCGAAGTGGAAGACGGACTGCGGCTTGCCCGCGCGCTTGAGCGGGAACGCAGACAGGAGAAGCCGAAATATGCGGAGATGTGCCGCCGTTTTCTTGCGGACGAGGAGGACTTTTCGGAAGAAAATCTTATCAAAAGCGGGATTACAGAGCGGTTTGGCAATGAAGATTTCACAGAGTGTCTGAATAAAATACAAAGATATATTGAAGAAATAAGATAGATTTTATCAGTTTTTATGAGATTTCACTCTTTTGTAATACCTTTTAATTTAAAATTGTAGTACAATAGGAGTATGTCTTGAAAGGGAAACGTCTTCTGAGAGGCATTTTGGAAAATTAATTTTAAGAGTGCAGGTGATATGGATGAGTGGTTTTAAAGACGTAGTAGGACATAAGAATATTATTAAGTACATTCAGAACGCAGTGACTGCGGACGCAGTTTCTCATGCGTATATTTTGAATGGCGAGAGAGGTTCAGGGAAGAAGCTGCTTGCGAATTTGTTTGCCATGAGCCTGCAATGTGAAAACCGGGATGAAGACGGCGACGCCTGTGGAAAATGCCGTTCGTGCAGGCAGGCGGCAGGCGGAAATCAGCCGGATATTATCCGGATCATGCATGAGAAACCGAATACGATCGGAGTAGGAGATATCCGTACGCAGGTGAATGACGATATTATGATCCGGCCGTACAGCAGCAAATATAAAATCTATATTATAGCAGATGCGGATATGATGAGCGTGGAGGCGCAGAACGCGCTTTTGAAAACAATCGAAGAACCGCCGGAGTATGCCGTTATCATGCTTCTGACGGAGAATGCGGAGACACTTCTTCCGACGATCCGTTCAAGATGTGTTATGATGAAGCTTCGCAATATTAAAGATCAGCTCGTGAAAAAATATCTCATGGAGCAGTTGGAAGTGCCGGATTATAAAGCAGATGTCTGCGTTGCTTTTGCTCAGGGAAATATGGGGAAGGCGATCATGTTGGCAAACTCCGAATATTTCAATGAGATTAAAGAGGAAGTTGTACATTTGCTGAGAAATATCGACGAGATGACAGTTCCGGATCTGATGGAAGCGGTAAAACGCTGCATGATATATAAGATGGAGATCAGCGATTATCTTGATATGATCGCGATATGGTACAGAGATGTGTTGATCTATAAAGCAACAAGAAGTGTGGATCGGGTCGTGTTTTCCGATCAGATGAAATATATTCGGGAGCGGGCGAAGAAGAGCTCATACGAGGGGATTGAAAATATTCTCGATTCTCTTGAAAAGGCAAAGGCAAGAATGAAAGCGAATGTAAATTTTGAGCTGACGATGGAACTGCTCCTGCTGACGATAAAGGAGAATTGACAAAATGGTAAAAGTAATCGGAGTCAGATTTCGTACTGCCGGGAAAATTTATTTTTTTTCTCCCGGACAGTTTGATATTAAGCAAGGCGACAATGTGATCGTGGAAACTGCCCGCGGCGTAGAGTTCGGGCGAGTTGTAAGCGGAGTAAAAGAAGTTGCCGAAGAAGATGTGATCCAGCCGTTGAAATCAGTGATCAGGATTGCGACTGAGCAGGATCAGAAAGTTGTAAATAAAAACAAACAGAAAGAAAAAGAGGCGTTTAAGATCTGCCTTGAAAAAATCCGTAAGCATGGACTGGAAATGAAATTAATCGACGTTGAGTACACTTTTGATGGGAATAAGATATTATTTTATTTCACAGCAGACGGAAGAATTGATTTTAGAGAGCTTGTAAAAGATCTTGCCGCAGTATTTCGCACAAGGATCGAACTTCGTCAGATCGGAGTGCGTGACGAGACGAAGATCCGCGGGGGGATCGGTATCTGCGGGCGGCCGCTTTGCTGCAGCACATATTTGACTGAATTTTCCGCTGTGTCGATTAAGATGGCGAAAGAACAGAATCTGTCTCTGAATCCGACGAAGATATCAGGTGTGTGCGGAAGGCTTATGTGTTGTCTGACGAATGAAGAAGAGACGTATGAGATGCTTAACAGCCAGCTTCCGTCAGTCGGGGATGCGGTTACGACAAAAGACGGACTTACAGGAGTTGTCCATTCATTGAGCGTTCTGCGCAGATTGGTAAAAGTAATCGTAAATTTGGAAAACGATGAGAAAGAGATCAGAGAATATATGGCGGATGAGCTGAAATTTAAACCGAGACGAAAGAAACAGAAAGTTACAAAAGAAGAGATGAAGCAGCTTGCGGAACTTGAAAAGGAGTAGGTAGCGGCATATGAGCGGACAAAAGAAGGGGAAAGAAGCGGTTCTTTTTCCGGGCGAGCGACTGGATGATCTGCAGCTTAACGGTCTTGAATTGATTCAGGATCCGAAGAAATTCTGTTTTGGCGTAGATGCTGTTTTTCTTTCGGATTTTGTGAAAATAAAGGCGGGGGAGCGGGCTCTTGATCTGGGAACAGGGAACGGGATTATACCGATACTGTTGTCTGAAAAGACGCAGGGACGTCATTTTACAGGTCTGGAGATTCAGCCGGAGATGGCAGAGATGGCTCGAAGAAGTGTAGACTATAACGGTTTAGAAGATAAAGTGGATATTGTGACAGGCGACATCAAAGAGGCGGCGGAAATATTTAAGCCGGCCTTTTTTGATGTGATCACGACAAATCCGCCGTACATGATCGCAGATCACGGACTTCGCAATCCGGCGGACGCCAAGGCGATCGCACGGCATGAGGTGCTTTGTTCACTTGATGATATTTTGCGGGAGAGTATGCGCCTTTTGCAGGATAAGGGAAGATTTTATATGATACACCGTCCATTCAGGCTGACGGAGATTATGATTAAAATGAATTATTATAAAATTGAGCCGAAACGGATTCAGTTTATTTATCCGTATCTTGATAAAGAGCCGACGATGGTAATGATAGAAGGCGTACGCGGGGCAAAGCCGCGTATCACGGTAGAACCGCCGCTTGTGATTTATAAATAAAAAGAAATAGAAAAGGTATAATCATTTCATCCGCCATCTGGGCAATCGTTTCATCATGGGTAATCATGATAAGCGTCTGCCCGAAATCCGACACGCAGCTTTTCAATAGGCTCATAACCTCTAGCTCAGTCTGGGAATCAAGGT
>ENA-OQKC01000870-OQKC01000870.1-human-gut-metagenome-genome-assembly--contig:-NODE-870-length-11648-cov-4.234441_pt1 | contig 11648 bp, 10 predicted proteins | sample MGYA00242774_ERZ504790 | MGnify/ENA primary metagenome ERZ504790 (study PRJEB26092, sample SAMD00036419) | human gut metagenome | host: Homo sapiens | study: EMG produced TPA metagenomics assembly of...
CATTACCCCGAGATTTGGAACTTTTCAACGGCAAAATAAAGACATTCGTGTTTACCCGGGAATCCCCCTGTCAGCCAAACGCATTAACAGAATACATATCGTTGGATTTCAACAAAGATATCCTGCCGCAAATAATGGAAGTATTATATCAGAAAAAAATACAATCACTCCTAGTAGAAGGCGGAAGTATTTTATTACAGTCTTTCATAGACTCCGGCTTATGGGATGAAGCCTTCATAGAAAAGGCTCCACTACGCTTAAACAATGGAATACAGGCACCTTCTATTCAAAAAAAACACTTTAAACTGAATAAAATATACTTTGGAAGAGAAATAATGCATGCCGTCCATTCACAAATTCAAAGATAAAATGTGGCTGATTGACCGAGAAAAAGGGCTGGTTTATCTATAAATTAATATAAAACTTGTCCCAAAACTTCTATATAGAAAAAAATCTTCCTACTTTTGCGACTTGTAACAATAGACTCATTTGCAAATGAAAATAAAGTTTTTGACTGTCATCACAAGTCTGCTTGCTGCGGCTTTTATGATTACATCTTGCTTGGACGACAACGAAGTAGAAACAGAATATAGTTCAGAATCAAGCATTACCTCTTTTGCTATAAAAGATAAAATTGAAACTCAATATACCGAAAAGGTTAATGGCAAAGACACAACGCTGACATTCACCGTTGATGGTACCAATACCCTTTTGCCATCGACCAAGGCACAAGACATATCTACAACGTAGACTCCCTGCCAGTCGGTACAGACATCAGCAAAGTCGTAGTCAGCATAAAATCAGACGGTATTGGCATTTTTATTGTCGCTGAGGACAAAGATTCGTTGTGGAATGATACCGACTCCTTGAATTTCGAAAAGCCTGTCCAATTTAAAGTTATGGCGATGAGCGGAGTCTATGGACCTATTTATAAAGCCGAGATTAATGTACATAAACAAGTTCCCGACTCATTGCAGTGGAGCCATAGAGGAAGTAGTTTCGACAACACTATCCAAGCACAGAAAGCAGTCACATTAGGGGATTATATTTATGTTTTCGCACAGCAAGACAATGGCGCCGCTGTTACAAGCACCCACATCAATGACGGAAAAACCTGGACGCCCTTACAGGCTTTACCTGAAAATATGCAAAATGCGGACTATTCTTCTGTCATGGCATGGGGAAACCAATTATACATACTTGCCGACAATGACCTGTACTGCTCCTCTGACGGAAAAAGCTGGAGCAAGATGGGCACTAACACCAAATTCGAGAAGCTGATTGCCGGCGTTCATTCAGAACATAACTGCAAATTGTACGCCATAGACACCAACAATCATTTTATGGAAAGCACGGATGCTCTGGTTTGGGATACTAATGGCGAGGTTCCGGCCAATTTCCCGAAAAATCAGTTATCATACACAGCTTACCCGTTGGTAACCAATAAATTCATAGACCGTATGGTACTAATGGGAGAAAATCCCATTGCGACCGACACGACCTCTACTGTATGGACCAGACTGACTACAGAAGACAGTTGGGCAGATTATCCTACAGCCGCATACGATAGTTTTTATTGTCCCAAGCTGGCTAATATAGCCATGATTCATTACAACGACCAATTATACGCTTTCGGTGGTCCGGGTAAAAGTTTCGGTAAGGACATTCCCGCTTTCAGCCGATTCTACGGATCAACGGATCAAGGCGTTACATGGAAACCTGTTTCAAGATATGTATTCTTCCCTACAGAATTCACTGATCTATACAACCAGGCAGACGGCAACTATTCTTATGTTGTAGACAAGAATAACTTCTTGTGGATTATATGGAGCCGAAGCGGAGAAGTATGGAGAGGACGAATCAATAAGTTGGGATTCGATTCCAAGGAATAAAGTCAAAGAGAGTCATATAAAATAGATTGCGACATGCCATATAGAGAGCAAATAGACAAAAGCCGTATACCTGCCCATATAGCCATTATAATGGATGGAAATGGAAGATGGGCTAAACAACGTGGACAGGCGCGCAGCTTCGGACATCAAGCCGGTGCAGAAACTGTACACATCATAGCAGAAGAAGCGGCTAGACTGGGAGTCAAATACTTGACACTATATACTTTCTCTACCGAAAACTGGAATCGTCCGGTAGATGAAGTCGCTGCTCTGATGAGTCTTCTGATGGACTCCATTGAAGAAGAAACTTTCATGAAAAACAACATCAGTTTTCGCATTATCGGTGATACGGCAAAGTTACCGGTAGAAGTTCTGGAACGATTGAACCAATGCATTGAACGCACCTCAATCAATACCGGTATGTGTCTGACACTTGCTTTAAGCTACTCTTCCAAATGGGAAATAACAGAAGCGGTAAGACAAATAGCGGCCAAGATTCAAAACGACAAACTAGCCATTGAGGACATCGATGACAATTTGATAAGTGCACATTTAAGTACAAACTATATGCCCGACCCGGATTTGCTTATACGTACCGGAGGAGAAATCCGCCTTAGCAACTATCTGCTTTGGCAATGTGCTTATTCCGAACTATATTTTTGTGAAACGTTCTGGCCGGACTTCCGCGAAGAAGAATTTTGCAAAGCCATTTATGATTATCAGAAAAGAGAACGCCGTTTCGGCAAAACCAGTGAACAAATATAAAGTTAGATAAAATGCTATATCGTATTTCACTTATACTATTAACGCTTACATGCCTATTTTGCTTTTCAACAGGCAGTTACGCCCAAGAAGCAAACGTAGAAGAAAACGACAATCCAGTCATACTTTATTCCGGAACGCCCAAGAAGTATGAAATCGGCGGAATCAAAGTAGAAGGCGTAAAAAACTATGAAGATTATGTATTGATCGGACTTTCAGGACTATCGGTAGGACAGACCATTGTTGTTCCGGGAGATGACATCACCACAGCTGTAAAACGTTATTGGCGACACGGACTGTTCTCGGATGTACAAATCCTAGCTGAAAAAATTGTTGGAGACAAGATCTATTTAAAAATCATCCTGGCCCAACGTCCACGTATTGCCGACATTCGTTACCACGGCGTAAAGAAAAGCGAGCGTGAAGATTTGGAAGCCAAACTAGGTTTGGTAAAAGGAAGCCAGATTACTCCCAACTTGATAGACCGTGCTAAAATATTAATCAAGAAACATTTCGATGAAAAAGGTTTTAAAAACGCCGAAGTGACCATCGTAGAGCGTGATTTGGCTGACAATAAGGACCAAGTGGATGTTGATGTGATGATTGACAAGAAAGAAAAGGTGAAAGTCCACAAGATCACCATTGACGGCAACACCGTGTTAAGTGACAAGAAGTTAAAACGCGTCATGAAGAAGACGAATGAGAAAAACAAACTTGTCAACCTTTTCCGTACCAAAAAATTCATTGAAGAGAAATACGAAGAAGACAAACAGCATATCATCGACAAATACAACGAATTAGGTTACCGCGACGCACAAATTGTTGTGGACAGTGTTTCTCCGTACGATGACCGTACCGTCGACGTGTACATGAAAATAGAAGAAGGTGACAAATACTATCTGCGCAACGTGACTTGGGTAGGTAACACCATTTATGCTTCGGACTGGCTGAACGAACAGCTCCGTATGAAAAAGGGAGATGTTTATAACCAGAAATTAATGACCGAGCGTCTGACCGGTGATGAAGATGCTATCGGTAACTACTACTATAATAAAGGATACGTTTTCTATAATCTTGACCCCGTAGAAGTAAACATAGACGGCGACTCCATTGATTTGGAAATGCGTATTCAGGAAGGTCCTCAGGCCTCTATCAGCAAAGTGCGTATCAACGGTAACGACCGTTTGTATGAAAACGTAGTACGCCGTGAGTTAAGAACCAAGCCGGGAGATCTGTTCAGCAAAGAAGCATTGGAACGTTCTTATCGTGAGATAGCCCAAATGGGACACTTCAACCCTGAAAATATCCAGCCGGATGTACAACCGGACCCGACCAACGGTACGGTAGACATCAACTGGAACCTGGAGTCCAAAGCAAACGACCAGGTAGAATTCTCGGCAGGTTGGGGACAAACCGGTGTTAATCGGTAAATTAAGTTTGAAGTTCACGAACTTCTCTATGGCCAACTTGTTACCATAAGAGTGACAACTACCGCGGATTCCTGCCACAAGGTGATGGACAGACATTTAACCATCAGCGGACAGACCAACGGTAGTTATTACCAGTCATATAGTGTATCGTTCTTTGACCCATGGTTTGGCGGAAAACGTCCGAATTCATTCTCTGTTTCGGCTTTCTACTCCATACAGACAGATATCAGCAGTAACTACTATAACTCAGCTTATATGAATAATTACTACAATTATTACAGCGGTTATGGAAATTATTATGGCGGATATAATAACAACTACGAGTCTTTTTATGACCCCGATAAATCTATCCAGATGTATGGAGCATCTATCGGTTGGGGTAAGCGTTTGAGATGGCCGGATGACTATTTTACCTTGTCAGCCGAGCTCTCTTACCAGCGCTTTATTTTGAAAGACTGGAGCTACTTGTATATCAAGTTGAACAACGGAGAATACATGTCAACCGGTAATTGCAACAACCTGAGTTTGAATCTGACTTTGGCACGTAACTCTACGGATAACCCGATTTTCCCGCGTCGCGGTTCTGAATTCTCGGCTTCCGTACAGCTGACTCCTCCGTACTCATTGTTCAGTAACAAGGACTACTCGGTATACGGTAAAGATGATTATGATGAAGCGGCAAGTATGTTCAACTGGATTGAATACCACAAATGGAAATTCAAATCAAAGACCTATACCGCTCTTACAGGAGGTCAGAAATGTCCGGTTATCATGACACGTGCAGAGTTCGGTTTGCTGGGTCACTATAACAAGTACAAGAAATCACCTTTTGAAACATTCTATATGGGTGGTGACGGTATGACAGGCTATAGCACCAGCTACGCTTCCGAAACCATTGCACTGCGTGGTTACGAAAACGGTTCATTGACTCCTTATGGTAGTGAAGGCTATGCTTACGTACGTTTAGGTGCAGAATTAAGATACCCGTTGATGCTGGAAAATTCGACCAGTATCTATGCACTAGGCTTCATTGAAGGAGGTAACGCATGGACAGATGTAAGCAAATTCAATCCGTTCCAGTTGAAACGCTCGGCAGGTGTCGGTGTCCGTATCTTCCTGCCGATGATTGGTATGATGGGTATTGACTGGGCATACGGTTTCGACAAGATTAACGGATCCAGCCAGTATAGTGGAAGCCAGTTCCACTTTATCCTGGGACAAGAGTTTTAATAACTAAAAACAATGTGATTATGAAAAAGGCTATCCTATTATCTCTATTGTTTGTGGCTTGTGTATTCACAGCCAGCGCTCAAAAGTTCGCCTTGATTGATATGGAATATATCCTGAAGAATATTCCTGCATACGAACAGGCGAATACCCAACTGAATCAAGCTTCACAACAATATCAAAGTGAGGTGGAAGCAAAAGCAAAAGAAGCGGAAACACTTTATAAAGAATACCAGAAAGCCTCGGCTTCCCTGTCGACCGCACAGAAAACGCAAAGAGAAGAAGCGATTGTAGCAAAAGAAAAGGAAGCAGCCGAACTGAGAAAGAAATATTTCGGTCCCGAAGGAGAAATGGCCAAAAAACAAGAGGCATTGATCGCACCAATTCAAGATAAAATCTATGAAGCGGTAAAACAAATTTCAGAGCAAAAAGGATATGCGGCAGTAGTGGACAGAGGCTCCGCCCAAAGCATTATTTTCGCATCTCCAAGCATTGATATCAGCAATGAAGTGCTCTCAAGATTAGGATATTCAAATTAATTTCCTACATTTGCAACCGATAATCCAAATTTGCAATAACTAATAAAAAATAGAACTATGTTGAAAAAAATTGCTTTACTACTTTTACTTATCGCTCCGATGAGTGTATTTGCTCAGAAATTCGGGCATATTAAATCCGCAGATGTACTTACTGTCATGCCGGAATTCACAAAGGCCCAGACCGACATCCAAGCCATGCAGAAACAATACGAGGATGAAATGAAACGTGCAACTGATGAACTGACCAAAAAATATACTGAATATCAACAGGAACAAGCCAACCTTCCCAAGAACATTCAGGAAAGACGCCAGAAAGAATTGCAGGAATTACAGGAAAAAGGAATGCAGTTCCAACAAGATGCACAACAACAGTTGCAGAAATCATACGCTGATATGATGGAACCTATCTACAAGAAAATTGAAGACGCCATCAAAGCAGTAGGCCAGGAAGGTGGATATACTTATATCTTCGATTTGAACAGAACAGAAATTCCCTACGTAAATGAAGCGCAGTCTACAGATGTAACTGCTGCTGTCAAAGCTAAAGTAGGAATCAAATAATTAAGTTAAGGACCTTTATAGGCACGGATTACACAGATTTCACAGGTTTCAGAACCGTGAACATCCGTGTAATCCGTGCCTGTATTATATAGCTATACTGCCATGATCCCATCTATCCTCCCTTCAACCGGTCCCATCGGTGTATTCGACTCCGGCTACGGCGGTCTGACCATTCTGGACAAAATACGCGGACTGATGCCTGAGTATGATTATATCTATTTGGGAGACAGCGCACGCTGTCCGTACGGACCGCGCTCTTTTGAAGTTGTTTACGAATTTACCCTGCAAGCCGTAAGCAAACTGTTTGAACTGGGATGTCCTTTGGTGATATTGGCATGCAACACAGCATCGGCAAAAGCCTTACGCACCATCCAGCAGATCAATCTTCCGGTAATAGACGCTACCCGCAGAGTACTCGGTGTCATCCGGCCTACAGCAGAATGTATAGGAGAAATCACCCGAAGCCGGCACGTAGGTATACTGGCCACAGCCGGTACCATCAAATCCGAATCCTATCTTTTGGAAATACATAAGTTATCTCCCGACATTGTGGTAACAGGAGAAGCCTGTCCCATGTGGGTTTCCTTGGTAGAGAATAATGAATATCAATCGGAAGGAGCCGACTATTTCGTCAAACAACATATCAACCGGCTGCTGGATAAAGATCCGATGATTGATACCATCATATTGGGATGTACCCATTATCCGCTGCTACTGGATAAAATAAGGCAATTTACGCCTGAACCTATCCGCATCATTTCACAAGGGGAATATGTGGCCCGGAGCCTGCGAAACTATTTAAACCGCCATCCGGAAATGGACGCACGCTGCGATAAAGGAGGAAACTGCCGCTTCCTCACCACAGAAAGCGAAAACAAGTTTGAGGAATCCGCTTCCATCTTCTTGGGCCGGCAAGACATAAAGGTAAAAAGCATAGCATTGGAATAACTTTCTTCCGGTTTACCTGTTATATATACTATCCATAACGCTTAATTCATGAAGATATGTATACAAATAAAGTAAAGAAGATAGCTGCGGTACACGATCTGTCCGGTGCAGGGCGGGTATCCCTCACCGTCGTTATCCCTATCCTCTCATCCATGGGCTTTCAAGTCTGCCCTCTGCCCACAGCCGTATTATCCAGCCACACCCAATACCCGCACTTCTCTTTTTTGGACCTCACGGACGAGATGCCCAAGATTATCAGTGAATGGAAACAACTTGGCGTACAATTCGATGCTATTTATACAGGCTACTTGGGATCTCCCCGCCAGATACAAATCGTATCCGGGTTCATTGATGATTTCCGCCAGTCCGACAGCCTGGTCATGATAGATCCCGTATTAGGAGACAACGGGAAGCTATATACCAATTTTGACGAACAAATGATTCTGGAAATGCGTCACCTCATCCGGAAAGCAGATGTCATCACGCCCAATATGACCGAACTGTTCTATTTGCTGGACAAACCCTATAAAGCGGAAAATACAGACGAAGAACTAAAAGCTTACCTGCATGAAATTTCGGAGCACGGCCCCGGTATCGTTATTATCACCAGCGTGCCCGTACAGGGAGATCCTCGCAAAACTTCCGTTTACGCCTATGACAGACAGGGAAACCGCTATTGGAAAGTAACGTGTCCCTACCTGCCCGCACACTATCCCGGCACAGGCGATACATTTACCAGTGTGATAACCGGCTCACTGATGCAAGGCGACAGTCTTCCTATCGCCTTGGACCGCGCCACACAGTTTATCCTTCAAGGCATCCGCGCCACTTTCGGCTATGAATATGATAATCGGGAAGGCATTTTGCTGGAGAAGGTGCTGCATAATCTGGATATGCCTATTCAGGTGAGCAGCTACGAATTGATTTGAGGACCCTGAAAGTAGAAGATCTGAAACACCCTGGAAAGAAGCTTCTACCAAGCCCTATTGCTCCGACGATTAAGGTCGTTTTCCCTTATAGCTAACCCTTATCATACAGTTAACTACTACAGACTCCGGCAGTGGACTGTACAGTCTGCTGCAAGAGTTTATACAGTCCACTATATCAGACTGTACAAACCACCGCAAGAGACTATAGTACACAGCCATAAAAAAGAGCTTAACCATAAGGTAAAACAAGGTTAACCACAAAGAAGAAAAGACTTAACCAGATAAAGCCATAAGGCCAAAAGACGAAAAGAATAAAAACAAAGAAAGCAGCCAAGCCGTACCGTACAAACCGACAAACATCAGCCGTATCAACAATAATAAATAAATTACCTGCCCAGCAACCTGCGGCTGAGATAACGCACGGGATACCACACGGAAAGAAAGCCCACCACCAGCACAGTGACAAAGACTATAACAATATCCCATACATGGACACTGACGGGATAAGCATCCACCACAAAATTACCGCCGGAATTACCACCTCCCAGCGAAAGCAATCCGAATTCCTGCTGGATAAAGCAAAGGATCAGCCCCAGTATCACACCAACCACCGCACCTATCAGTGAAATCATACGCCCCTCGAACAGGAATATACGCGTGATCAGCTTGTCGCTGGCCCCCAAATTGCGCAATGTCACTACATCTGCCTTCTTATCTATAATCAGCATGGACAAGGAGCCTATTACATTAAAGCAAGCTATCATCAGGATAAAGGTAAGGAAAATATAAGATATCAGCTTCTCTATCTCCATAATGCGGAAAGTATCCGCTTGCTGCTCATACCGGTCCTGCACCCGGAAACCATCTCCCAATATTTTCTGTATCTTCGATTTTACACTCCCTACATCTGCATCCGGCTTCAATTTCAATTCTACCGAACTCACTTCTGTGTCATACTGGAACAACCTACGGGCAAATTGGAGGGAAGTCAGAATGTAAGAAGAGTCATACTTCTGTTGGTTCACCGCAAACACAAGGCCGCTGGAATATAAATCGGCAGAGTTAAAGCTGGAAGCTGGATTGGCCATATTGACTTTAGCTCCCCGTTTGGGAGCATAAATCTCTAGCGGATCGAGGAATTTGATACCCGTTCCCAAGATGGAAACCAATTCTATGCCGGGAATGGCATAATCCACCACTTCATCATGCAACACGAATTGCCCCCGGCCGAAAAGAATACTGTCAATAGCGGTCAGATCCTCGAAATTATCCTCAATTCCCTTGATCACCGCCATAGTCTGACGGCCCTTATACTGAACCATCGCATTCTCTTCCAAGGACTCAGAAAAAACAGCGATCTCCGGCATCCGGCGCAAAGCTTCTATACGCGCTTCCTGTCCGTCAAAGACCTTTCCGGTGACAGCCGTAATTTTCAGCTCCGGATCAAAAGCCGTAAAGAAAGTGGCCACCAGATCCTGGAAGCCGTTAAAAACAGACAAAGTACATACCAATGCCAATGTAGCCAAAGCCACTCCGCAGACGGAAATGGCTGAAATGACATTAATGGCATTGTGCGACTTCTTGGAAAAAAGATAACGCTTCGCTATATAAAAGGGAAAATTCACCGCCCGGTTCTACTTTTTCAACAATTCGTCTATACGTTCGGCATAATCCAATGAATCATCCACAAAGAATTTCAACTCGGGAATGATGCGCAACTGATGGCGTACCCGTGTTCCTAACTCATAACGGATGGATTTCATATTATCATTGATATTCTTTACTATTTCCTGGCTCCTCTCAGAAGGGAACACGCTGAGATAGACACGTGCAATACTCATATCGGGACTGATGCGGACAGCACTTACCGACACCAAAACACCATTCATGGACTTGGTCTGAAGCAGGAAAATCTCACTCAACTCCTTTTGGATCAAACGAGAAATCTTATTTTGTCTGGTCGTTTCCATAATTAATAATTATTCAGTTTGCTAATTTGTTAATATGCCATACGGTTCATAGCATAACCTATTGGCACATTATTCAACATTTTCTTATGATTGTCAGCCCGTCGCGCAAGGGAAGAATCACCTTTTCAACCCGTTTGTCGGCAGCTACCAAATCATTAAATTTCTTTATTCCAATAGTCTGAAGATCTGTATGATGCGGTTCCTCCAATACATGTCCGTCCCACAATGTGTTATCGGCAATGATGTATCCGCCGGGTGATAATTTCTCCAGTACCATTTCGTAATATTCAATATACTTCCGCTTATCACCGTCTACAAACGCCAAATCAAAGGTAATGTTCATGCCAGGCAGCAACTTCAGCGCATCACCTATATAAAATTTAATCTTGCCGGCGTAAGGCGAACCTTCCAGCCAGGGACGTGTAAAGTCCTCCTGCTCATCGTTTATCTCAAATGTGTGCAACGTGGCCCCCTCTTCCAACCCTTCGGCCAGGCAAAGTGCGGAGTAGCCACTGTAAGTCCCGATTTCCAGCACCTGACGGGGGCGTATCATTTGCACAAACATTTTCAGCATACGTCCCTGCAAGTGGCCGGAAGCCATACGGGGACGTAAAAGCTTGACGTGCGTATCGCGATAAAGTGCCTTCAGATAATCACTTTCTTCATCAATGTGCTGAAGGATATATTCGTCAATAGCGTCCGTTTCTTTCATTCCTATCTTCTATTATTATAGGTAACGGTTGCGGTTGGGCAGCACATAGTCCATAGCATACTTCAACACATCTCCCACTACATTGATTTCAAGGAAAGAAGTCTGAGTACCTTGCTTGCCGCTGCTCAGGTAAGCCACCATGTCGCTTTCACTCAAGACACCATCATCCAGCAATTTACGCAAAGCAGCGAAATAATATGCCTGTCCGTTAGCCTTTTCGGGCATATAGATAGCTTCCACCCCATATGACAAAGCCAGATGACGCATCGTTTTTTCTTTATAACAGATGGCCAATACAGGATATTTGCCACGGAAAGCAGCAATATTACGTGCGGTACGCCCGCTGAAACTGTCGGTAATAATGGCGCGGATATTCAGTTTGCTGGTAGCCTTTACTGCCTGTTTTGCCAGGAAAGCGGTTACATCATTGGAGTTTTCATCCAAAGGAATACGGATGTCATTCTCGGCCAGTTTATCTTTCTCGGCCTGCGCTGCAATCTTGGCCATCGTCTTCACGGCTTCCACCGGATACTTGCCGTATGCCGTTTCCCCACTCAGCATCAATGCATCCGTGCGGTAGTAAATAGCATTGGCAATATCGGTCACTTCAGCACGGGTAGGACGCGGATTATTAATCATGGTATGCAACATCTGGGTAGCAACAATCACCGGTTTCTT
>ENA-OQKC01000872-OQKC01000872.1-human-gut-metagenome-genome-assembly--contig:-NODE-872-length-11631-cov-2.027469_pt1 | contig 11631 bp, 11 predicted proteins | sample MGYA00242774_ERZ504790 | MGnify/ENA primary metagenome ERZ504790 (study PRJEB26092, sample SAMD00036419) | human gut metagenome | host: Homo sapiens | study: EMG produced TPA metagenomics assembly of...
AGGAACTCACAGGGAACTCGCCGCCCGGCGCCAGCAAAAGCCCGTTCCAAGCCCGTCCCTTTTGCAAGAGGGGCGCTCACAGGCGGCGCGGTGCTCTTCTCATCGGCTCACCGGAATGGAGATCTCGAAAACAGCGCCGCTATCCCCGTTGTAGGCACGGATCGTTCCCTTATGCAGGTGGATGATCTCCTTCGTCAGGGCAAGGCCGATGCCGGATTTTCCGCTCCGCCCCATGTAGAAGCGGTCAAAGATGTGGGGAATATCTTCCTCGGCGATGCCGTCCCCGTCATCCTGTATCCGTATCGTCACATGATGCTTGTTCGCGCGGCAGGTCAGGCACAGCTGGCTGCGGGCATAGCGCACGCCGTTGGATAGGATATTGGTGACGGCTCTGCGCAGTTGGGTATCGTCGCAGCTGACCATAACGGGCTCCTCGGGGAAGTCCGGCGCGATGGTAATGCCGCTGGCGGCGGCTGCCGGCTCCACGGCGCGTATGCTGTCATAGAGCAGCTCCCGAACATCCATCTCGGAAAGGGTAAGCCGCTGCCGCCCCATATCGATTTTTGAGATGTCCAAGAGCTCGTCTACCAGCTCCGTCATGCGGTCGCTTTCCTTCAAGATCACCTCTGCCGCGTTGCCTGTGTCCATTACGCCCGCCTGTATGCCCTCCGCGTAGCCCTGTATCGCCATAAGCGGCGTTTTCAGCTCATGGGAGGCGTTCTGAAAGAAGGTCTGCTGCCGCTCCGCCTCCTTCTCGATGTCCCGGCCGAAGCGGAATCCCAGCAGACACATGACGGAGGAGATTGCCAGCAGCACCGCAAAGAACGCCCAATTCAGCGTCACAATATAGCGGGTGATTGGGCCGATGTCTATGTACATGATGTAGGCGTACGGCTTTTCCCAATCGTCCTGCTCCTCCTGCACGGACATGAATATCAGGTGATGCCTGTCCGTTTTGAAGGTATAGCATTGGTTGAGCGATAGATCCCGCCCCTTGCAGTATTCCAGCAGTTTTTTCTCCAGGCGATATGCGTCCCTGTTCCAACCGCTTGATTTATTGGTATTATCCAGCTCTAAAAATACGATGCTTGGCGTAAGGAAGTGCTCCTCCGCGTCATTCCATTTCATCGTCAAAAAAGGATTCATCGTCAGTATAAGGAATGGTACGGTTTTGATACTCTGCCTCGCTGATGAGCGCCTTTTTTGCCTCACTCACAAAGTGGGCGGGTATGATGAGGTTCACCGCCACCATGAACAGGGCAAAGAGCAGCAGCGCCGAGCAAAGGATCAGGTACACGATCCGCAGCTTGATGTTTTTCATACGCTTCCTGCTCCCTTCAGCTTGTAGCCAAAGCCCCATATGGTGCTTACGCTGACGGTGCTGCCCGCTTGCAGCAGCTTTTTTCGGATACGGCGCAGGGTTTCGTCGGTCACGCGGGTCTCCACCTCCGAATCAAAGCCCCACACCGCGCTGAGCAGCTCCTCACGGGAATAGGCCTTTTCCGGCTGCTTCATCATATAGCTGAGCAGCCGCAGCTCCGTCTGGGTCAGCGCCACGATCGTGCTTCCGCAAAAGACGGCGTTTTCCGTAGTGGAATAGCGCAGATCCCCGTAGCGCAGCTCGTCCTCTGCCGCCACCGTTTTTTCCTCGGTCCATCTCCACGCGGCGCAGCAGCGCCTTGCAGCGGGCGATAAGCTCGCGCATGGAGAACGGCTTGGTCATGTAATCATCGGCACCCGCTCCCAGACCGATGACCTTGTCGGCCTCGTCATCACGTGCGGTGAGGATCAGCACCGGCACCGGACGTTCGGCGACGATGCGTTTGGTGGCCTCTAGACCATCCATAACCGGCAGCATGATGTCCATGATCACCAGATCGGGGCGTAGCTGGGACGCGGCCTGGACGGCGGAAGCGCCGTCCCCGGCCACGCGAGCGGTCCATCCTTCAGCGGTGATGCGCTGGGCGATGGCCGTGGCGAGCGTGGGCTCGTCCTCGACCACCAGCACCGTGCGCGGTGTCGTATTCTGACGCGCTGTGGTATTGAGCATAAATAAACCGGTTACCTTTCAGCCTGTTGACCAGTTCAGTCTTCCGGCTTCAAGAATACAACTCCCAGAGCCGGAACGGTGATCTTCGCCGAGAACGGACGTGAATGATATTCGCCCTCGACCGCTTCGAAGGTGCCGTTGTGGATGTCGGAGCCGCCGTACTTGGCGTCATCGGTGGTGAACACTTCGGTCCACTTGCCGCCGGTGGGCAGCGCCACCTGGTAATCGGACCAGGCCTCACCGGAGAAGTTGACCACCACAGCCAAGGTCTCGCCCTTGGTACCGATGCGCAGGAAGCTCAGCGTGTTGTGGTCGGCATCGTCGCTGGTCAGCCACTGGAAGCCGGCCGGGTCGAAGTCCTGGCTCCATAGTGCCGGATGCGCCTTGTAGAAGGCGTTAAGGTCGGCGACCATGGTCTGGACCTGACGGTGCTCCTGCCAGTTCAGGCAATCCCAATCGATGGAGGCGTCGTGATCCCACTCGCCCCACTGGGCCAGCTCGTTGCCCATGAAGGAGAGCTTCTTGCCTGGGTGAGCCCACTGATAGGCGAACATCGAACGCACGCCGGCCAGCTTCTGCCAGTCATCGCCCGGCATCTTGCCGTACAGGGAACCCTTGCCGTACACGACTTCGTCGTGGCTGATGGGCAATACGTAGTGTTCGGAGTAGGCGTACACCATGGAGAAGGTGATCTCGTTGTGGTGCCACTTGCGGTTGATGGGCTCCTCGTGCAGATACTCGAGGGTGTCGTGCATCCAGCCCATGTTCCACTTCATGCCGAAGCCGATGCCGCCGGCGGAAGTGGGGGCGGTGATGCCCGGCCATGCGGTGGACTCCTCGGCGATCACCATGACGCCGGGGTTGTTCTTGTACGCGGTGGCGGTGGCCTCCTTGAGGAAGTCGATGGCCTCCAGGTTCTCGCGTCCGCCGTAGATGTTCGGGCGCCAATGGCCGGGTTCGCGGCTGTAGTCGAGGTAGAGCATGGAGCTGACGGCATCCACGCGCAGTGCATCGACGTGCAGGTCCTCAAGCCAGAACAGGGCGTTGGCCACCAGGAAGTTGCGTACTTCGCGGCGTCCGAAGTTGAACACATAGGTGCCCCATTCAGGGTGTTCGCCGCGCAGCGGGTCCGGGTCCTCGTACAGCGGGGTGCCGTCGAAGCGGCCGAGCGCGAAGGCATCCTTCGGGAAGTGGGCGGGCACCCAGTCCATGATCACGCCGATGCCGGCCTGATGGAACTGGTCGACCAGGTAACGGAAGTCGTCGGGGGAACCGAGACGGGAGTCGACCGCATAGTAGCCGGTGACCTGATAGCCCCAGGAGCCGGAGAACGGGTGCTGGGCCAGTGGCATGAACTCCACGTGGGTGAAGCCTTCCTGCTTGACGTAGTCCACGAGCTGCTTGGCCAGGTCGCGGTAGGTCAGTCCCTGCCTCCAGCTGCCGGCGTGCACCTCATAGATGGAGACCGGGCCATCATGCGGGTTGGTGGTGCGGCGGTGCTGCATCCAGGCGTCATCGTTCCACTTGTAGGTGGATTCGGTGACGATGGAGGCGGTGTTCGGCGGAACTTCGTGCTGACGCTCCATCGGGTCAGCCTTCATCTCCCACGTGTAATTGGCGTTCAGGATCTGGAACTTGTAGGTCTCGCCCGCGCCGATTCCGGGGATGAAGATCTCCCACACGCCGGAGGAGCCGAGCTCGCGCATGGCATGACGGCGGCCATCCCAAGCGTTGAAGTTACCGACTACGCGCACGGCATGGGCGTTCGGGGCCCACACGGAGAATGCGGTGCCTACCACCTGTTCGCCGGGCGTGCCGTCTGCGCCGCCCATCGGATCGTCATAGCGCAGCACATGCGCGCCAAGCGTCTCCCAGAGCTTCTCGTGACGGCCCTCGCCGAACAGATAGGTGTCCATGTCGCCGACTGTGGGCATATAGCGATATGGGTCGTCCTCAATGAGCACTGCGCCGCTTTCCCACTCGGTCCTGACACGGTAGTCGGGAATCGTGGGCTGCTTCTTAGTGCCGGAAGCCGGCACGGTAACCACGAACACGCCGTTGTATTCGTGGGTCATCGGGTATTCGCCATCCTGGGTGAGGATGGTCACGGACTTGGCAAGCGGACGCAGCACGCGGATTGTGGCGGTGTCGGCATGCTTGCCGATGCCGAGATGCCCGCCGAGAACTCCGTGGGGGTTGTAGAATTCAGCATTGCTCGTCGCATCGAGGTCGCCTTGGGCGACAGGCACGGTGACGGTATCTTCCTTGATCTTCGTTTCTTTAGCCATGTCCCAAAGTCTACGTGCGTTGAAGTCGAAAACGCTACATTGGCGCGTCGAAAATGGCGAATTCTTGCCCTTTTCGTTGTGTTTCCGTGGTTGTGAGCGCTCTTATAGGGGTGGTCCAGACCGCATGGCATAATTATTCGAGTTTTCGTGTGTAAGCCGTCAGTTCTCGGAGGGTACATGTCTTACAAAGTCGGCGATATGGTCGTCTATCCGCGTCATGGTGCAGCGAAGGTGGAGGCCATTACCGAGCGGACGGTCAAGGGAGTGACGCGCGAATATCTGCAGTTGTCCGTACTCTCTTCCGATGGTTTGGTCATCAACGTTCCCGTGGACAATGCCAAGAAGGTCGGCGTGCGTGACATCGTCTCCGCATCCGAAGTGGCCAAGGTGTTCGGCATCCTGCGGACCCCGATCATCGAGAAAGAGATGAACTGGTCTCGCCGTTACAAGCTGAACGTCGAAAAGATCGCCACCGGCGATGTCAACAAGATCGCCGAAGTGGTTCGCGATCTCGCCCAGCGCGATGTCGACGAGCACGGCCTGTCCGCGGGCGAGAAGCGCATGCTCACCAAGGCCCGTGCCATTCTGACTTCTGAGATCGCCTTGTCCGAGAAGATCGACGAGGCGGAAGCCCAGCGTCTGCTCGACGTGAATCTGGGCTACGAGCCCGCTCAGCCCGGTGACGACAAGCATCACACCGCCGAGCCCGAAGAGGCCGCGGCCGATACTTTGGCTCGTGTTGAAGCCGAGAAGAAGTCCAAGAAGAAGTGATTTGATTGTTTTGAGGCCCCGGTCGTGTCCTTATGCGATGCGCCGGGGCTTCGTGATTCATAATCGTTTGCTGCCGTTCGTCTGGGCAACGCCATCGAAGGGGACTGCATGGGGTCTGTAGGAGTGCTGATAGGGCAAGGTTTTGACGCTCACCGTTTTGCGCCTGCTGGCTCAGGCCGTGAACTGTGGATTGCCGGGCTCTACTGGCCGGTGCCTGATTCATGCAGCGAGGCCGATGCCGCCAAATACGAGGGGATCGAAGGCGATTCCGATGGCGATGTGGCCGCGCACGCTCTGATTGACGCGTTGCTTGCCGCCGCCCGATTGGGAGACATTGGTTCACTGTTCGGTGTCGGTGCGGACGCGCATGGTGCCGGAATGCATGGCATCGATATGTTGCAAGAAGTTGTGGCGCATCTGGCATCCAACGGGTATACGCCGGCATCGGCCTCGGTGGCGATCATCGGCAACCGCCCGAAAATCGGCACACGCCGTGCTGAAGCCGAAGCCGCCCTGTCTGCGGCGGTTGGTTGCCCGGTATCGGTTACTGCCACCACCACCGACCATATGGGATTCACTGGCCGCGGCGAAGGCATCGCCGCCATCGCCAATGCCTTGGTGGAGAAGATATAACAAAGCCCCCGCTATGAATTCGCCAGCGGGGGCAAGAAAAAATGGATGAGATTACTTCCGCATCGTCTCCACGGCTTTGGCGATAGCCCAGAACAGGGTGGAAAGCGTCACGATGATGAAGCTCGGGGGAGCGGGGAACATCGCCGACAGCACGAGTCCGGCCCAAATCGACACCAAGCACAGCACGCTGGCGATCACCATTGCCTTGAATGGGGAGCCGGCCAGAATATTGGCGGTGGCCGCGGGCGTAATCACCAGTGCGAAAATCAGCAAGGTGCCCACTGCCGGCACGGCGATGGTGATCACACCGGCCATAATCGCCATAAACGCCACGTTCATCAGCCCGATCGGCACACCCTTGGCCTGTGCCACCTGCTCATCCAGCGAGCTGAACAGCAGCGGGCGGTAGATGATGGCCAACAATGCCAGCAGCAGTACGTCGAACACGGCGAAGCCGATGATCTGGCCGGTGGTGATGGTCAGGATCGAGCCGAAGAGGATCGACTGCATCTGCTGGGAGGCGGAACTCGACAATCGCGCGAAGAACAGACCCAAGCCGGTGGCGAAGGCCAGCACGGTGCCGGTGGCGATTTCACGCTCGGAAACGCGCTTGCCCAAAGCACCGATCACCAGTGCGCCGCCCAGTGCGAACACGCCCATGCCCAGTGACACGGGCAGGCCGAGCAACACCGCGCCGGTCGCGCCCGGCAGACCGATATGGGCCAGCGCATGGGCCGCGAAGGTGGAACGACGGGCGATGGTGAAGTATCCCATGACACCGGCGGCTAGGGCAATGCACAGGCCGGCGATGAAGGCGTTGGTCATGAATGGAGCGGACAGTGTATCCAGCCATTCGGGATCATACGAAAAGTTGATGGTGCTCATGTCTCTGTATTTTCTCCATGCCTGAGCTGCAGTCCGTTGATGGGCTGTGGGTCGGCTCGCTTGATGTTATCGATTCTCGGCGCTGATGGCGGCACTGCCATTGGTGGCATTGCCGTGCTCGTGATGGTGCAATTGCGCCACTTCGGCTGCCGTGTGCATATCCTGCGGCTGGTCCTGGAGCTCATCCGGCGTCGGGGTCACGAACATGTCTCCCTGCGGAGTGGTGACCACCTGCACCTGTGTGCCGTAGAGGTGGGTGAGTAGGTCGGAGTCGAGCACTTTGTGCATATCGGCGTAGTGCGGGTGACCGTCGAGCAAGTAGACGGCACCGGTCAGAATCGGCAAGAGCATATTGAGATCGTGCGCAACCACCTGGATGGTCATGTTCAGTTCGCGGTTCAGCTTGGCCAGCACGTGTACGGTGGCGCGCTGACTGGCCAGATCGAGGTTGGCCAACGGCTCGTCAAGCATCAGCAGTTGTGGGTCGCACACCAACGCCTGGGCGATGGCCACACGCTGGCGCAAACCGCCGGACAGTTCGGACAGACGGTACCGCGCCTTGTCGGCGATGCCGGTGAACTCCATCGCCTCGAGCGCTTTGGCTTTCTGGGCCTTGGTGATGGGGTGGATGCCGAATCGGGTGCCGGTCAGGCCCAGCAACACGGATTGTTCGGCGGTGAGATTGGAATCGACATTCGCCACATAGCTCTGCGGCACATATCCGATGCGTTTGTTCATCTCGCCTGCGGGCTTGCCCAGCACGGTCAGGCTGCCATGACAGAGCGGCAAAAGGCCCAGCTCGGCCCTCATCATCGTGGTTTTGCCGGTGCCGTTGGTGCCGACGATGGCCGTGACCGAACCGGTGGGAATGGCGAAGGTGCCATGCTGCCAGATGATATGGTCGCCACGCTTGATGGCGGCATCGCTGAACACGATGCAATCGGAAGTTTCACTCATAACGCCCGATTGTGGCAAACGATGCTGACAATCGTTCTCAATATCGTGTACGGATGGTGATAACCAAAGAGAAGGGTTGTGCGGCCATCTCGACAATGGTCGCACAACCCTTCTCATGCAAGGCGTCTATTGGCATTGGCACGAATCCGATGCCGGTGTCCTTTGCTTCTAACTATTTGCCGGAGTCGGTCTGGTCGTTGCCGGAGGCATCGCCGGAATCGCCATTGGCGGCATCGGCCTTTGCCGAATCCTGAGATGAGTCACTGGATGCGGCCGCCTTGCACTGACGGATGTACTTGGGGTCCGTGCTGGAACCGGTGCTGGCCTTGGAGTCTTGCGCATTGGCATCATCCGTGGCGGAGCCTTCGGCGCTGGAATCATCGGAATTCGCGTTGCTGTCCGCGGTATCGCCGTCCGTGGCGTCTTCACAGCCATAGCTTGGATCCACCGCGTCGATGATGGTGTTGATGAGCTGGTTGATCCAGGCGTTCAGCGTGTCGGCGTCCTTGGGCATTTGTTCGGAGACGTCGACTACCGGCACATCGGCGCGACCGGCAGCGCCAGTGATCATATTGGTCGCGTCACTGGCTTCCTGCGTGTTGTTGACCAGCACATCCACGCCCTTGTCTTCGATGAGTTTCTGGAAAGACTGCAGGTCCGCGGGTGCCGGTTCGCCGCCGGAAGCGGTCGATTGCGTATACCCCTTGGGCGTCTGATCTTTGAACCCAAGATCGGCCATCAGATAATAGACCACGGGTTCGGTGGCTGCATAGGTGAGGTTGGAGTGGGACTTGGTGAACTCGGACGCCCATGTTTCCAACGATTTCTCGTCCGCCTGCCATGCCTTGAGCCGCTTCTGGAAGGCCTTCTTCTTGCTGGGGAGTGCCTTTATATATGCATCGGTGATGGCCGTGGCCATGCTGGATCGAGCGTCTTTGGAGAACCACAGATGCGGGTTATCGCCCTCGACGGCACCCATGACGGAAGCGGCGGATACGATATTCGTGGTCTTGGTCATCGATTTGGTGGCCCAGGAATCGTAGCCCGCACCGTTGGCCACGATGATTTGGGCCTTGGACAGCTTGGCGACATCCGAGGTCTTTGGCTCGAAATCGTGGGCATCCACATTGGTGGAGTTCACGATGGACGTGACTTCCACATCATCGCCGCCCAGCTCGGCAGCCAGCGAGCCCCATTGATTGAGGGAGACCACCACATTGATCGGCCCGGTCGGTGCGGGAACGCTGGTCTTGTTGTCCGGCTCGGTTTCAGCGGGGGAGGTGGCTGCGCATGCGGTGGTCGCGAACAACAGGACGGCGCTCAGGCCGGCTGCGGCGAGTCGCGTAAGTCGTGTGATTTGAGTCCCCATGGCACGCCTTCTTCGTGAGAGCGAACGATATATAATCCTGACTTGTTCCAACGATAGCCTATCGTTTCGATAGAATGCACCGAAACTACAGGGGAGGGCGTTGATGTCCACAAAAATCGACGGTAAGCAGATTGCGGCCGAAATCAAGACCAACCTTGCCGAGCGAGTGAACAAGCTCAAGGCGCAGGGCATCCAACCGGGGCTGGGCACGCTGCTGGTGGGCGAGGACCCCGGGTCGATGAAGTACGTGGCCGGCAAGCACGCCGATTGCCAGGAAGTGGGCATTACCTCAGTCAAGAAGGAACTGCCGGCGGACGCCAGCTTCGACGACATCGCCGCTGCCGTACGCGAACTCAACGAAGATCCGGCCTGCACCGGGTTCATCGTCCAGCTGCCGTTGCCCAAGGGCATCAACGAGAACGCGATCATCGACATGATCGACCCGGCCAAGGATGCCGACGGCATGCACCCGTACAACCTTGGCGAACTGGTGCTGCATGTGCGCGGCGACATTTCGACGCCGCTGCCTTGCACTCCGCGCGGTGTGCTCGAGCTACTCGACGCCTATGACATTGATCTGAACGGCAAGGAAGTGTGCGTGCTTGGCCGCGGCATCACCATTGGCCGCACGATTGGCCTAATGCTCACGCGCAACGCCGTCAACGCCACCGTCACCCTGTGCCACACCGGTACCCGGGATGTGGCCGACCACATGCGCCGCGCCGACGTGATCGTTGCCGCAATGGGTTCGGCCGGATTCGTGACGCCCGACAAAATCAAGGACGGCGCCGTGCTGGTCGACGTGGGCGTCAGCCGCGTCTACGACGAAGAAGCCGGTCGCTACCGCATCAAGGGCGACGTGGACAAGGCCTGCTACGACAAGGCCTCCGCCTACACCCCCAACCCCGGAGGCGTGGGCCCCATGACCCGAGCCATGCTCCTAGCCAACGTCGTGGAAATGGCCGAACGACACGCCTAGAGTTTCCTAGGAAATTTGGGCAGAGTTGCTTGTATTGTGAGTATCTGTATGCCTGTAGGGTGTGCGTATAACTGAATATCGAGAAATTATCCATCCACTATTAGAAACCATATATTTACATGGCAGAGAACAACACTGAAGTCACCAAGGTTGCCATCAACGACATCGGCACCGAAGAGGACTTCATCAAGGCAGTCGATTCCACCATCAAGAACTTCGATGATGGTGATCTGGTTGAGGGCACCGTCGTCAAGATCGATCACGACGAAGTCCTCCTGGACATCGGCTACAAGACCGAGGGCGTCATCCCCTCCCGCGAGCTTTCCATCAAGAAGGACGTTGATCCTGACGAAGTCGTCGAGGTCGGCGACACCATCGAGGCCCTTGTCGTCACCAAGGAAGACAAGGAAGGCCGTCTGATTCTGTCCAAGAAGCGTGCCCAGTACGAGCGCGCCTGGGGCGACATCGAGAAGATCAAGGAAGCTGACGGCGTCGTTGAGGGCACCGTCATCGAAGCCGTCAAGGGCGGCCTCATCGTCGACATCGGTCTGCGTGGCTTCCTGCCTGCCTCCCTCGTTGAGATGCGTCGCGTCCGCGACCTCTCCCCGTACATCGGCCAGAAGATCAAGGCCAAGATCCTTGAGCTCGACAAGAACCGCAACAACGTGGTCCTGTCCCGTCGCCAGTACCTCGAGGAGACCCAGTCCGAGGTCCGCGAGACCTTCCTGTCCCAGCTCAAGAAGGGCCAGATCCGTGAGGGCGTGGTGTCCTCCATCGTTAACTTCGGCGCTTTCGTCGATCTCGGCGGTGTTGACGGCCTGATCCACGTTTCCGAGCTGTCCTGGAAGCACATCGACCACCCGTCTGAGGTCGTCAAGGTCGGCGACAAGGTCACCGTCGAGGTGCTCGACGTCGATCTCGACCGTGAGCGTATCTCTCTGTCCCTGAAGGCGACTCAGGAGGATCCGTGGCAGCGCTTCGCTCGCACCCACGTTCCCGGCCAGATCGTCAAGGGCAAGGTCACCAAGATCGTCCAGTTCGGTGTCTTCATCTCCGTCGAGGACGGCATCGAGGGCCTGGTGCACATCTCCGAGCTCGCCAACCGTCACGTCGAGAACCCGGAGACCGTGGTCAAGCCGGGCGAGACCGTGTTCGTCAAGGTGATCGACGTCGACCTCGATCGTCGCCGCATCTCCCTGTCCCTCAAGCAGGCCAACGACTCCGTTGACCCGGCTTCCGAGGACTTCGATCCGGCCATCTACGGCATGCCGGCCGAGTACGACGAGCAGGGCAACTACAAGTACCCCGAAGGCTTCGACCCGAACACCAACGAGTGGATCGCTGGTTACGAGAAGCAGCGCGAGGAGTGGGAGTCTCAGTACGCCGCCGCTCACGAGCTGTGGGAGGAGCACAAGGAGTTCGTGGCCAAGGAGCTGGAGAACGCTGCCGAATCCGCAGCCGCCGACGGCCAGGGCCCGAAGGAAGAGAAGCCGGTCGAGGAGACCTCCAACTACTCTTCCGCTGCTCCGGCTACCGGTACCCTCGCCGACTCCGATCAGCTCGCCGCCCTGCGCGACCAGCTGCTCGGCAAGTGAGTTTGCCGCGAAGCTAGCGCTTAGCGTGTAAAGAAACCCGGTCCGATTGGGCCGGGTTTCTTGTGTTTTTGGAGTTATCCGCCAATGACTCCCTCCACGTCTCG
>ENA-OQKC01000874-OQKC01000874.1-human-gut-metagenome-genome-assembly--contig:-NODE-874-length-11599-cov-3.295066_pt1 | contig 11599 bp, 14 predicted proteins | sample MGYA00242774_ERZ504790 | MGnify/ENA primary metagenome ERZ504790 (study PRJEB26092, sample SAMD00036419) | human gut metagenome | host: Homo sapiens | study: EMG produced TPA metagenomics assembly of...
CTTTTTTGAATAACAGCTAATAATGTATACCCCCTCTTCAAACATAGCATGGCATAGGGTAGTTTGTCCAGTTACATTTCCTTATTTCCATTTTCCGTTTCCGATGGTTGTATCCAATTTAGTTTCTGTGGTATGATGAAGGGCAGGATCTTTTTCGGAAAGTAAAAAAATCTGCAGTTTCTGTTTCAAAATGTTTCGAAAAAAAGAGTAAAAAACAGAAACAAAAATGGAGGAAGAAACATGAAAAAATCAAAGGTTTATGTTGATTTTATAACAGAGAAACTGAAAAAAACTGCTCTCCATCGACAGCCCGACCGGCTACACGAAAGATGCCATTGCATGGCTGAAAGCAGAGTACGAAGCGATGGGCTATGCGCCGGTGATCACCACAAAGGGCGGCCTTCTGGTGCAGCTTGCCAAAGGCTGTGAAGGAAACGGCGGTGTCCTTGTGGAGACACATACCGATACGCTCGGCGGCATGGTAGCGGAAGTGAAAGGAAACGGCCGTCTTCGTCTCACCGCGCTCGGCGGTATGAATCCGAACAATGCGGAGACGGAAAACTGCGTTGTCATCACAAGAGACGGAAAACGGTACGAGGGCTGCTTCCAGATGAACAACCCGTCGATCCATGTCAACGGTTCCTACGACCAGCAGGACCGCACCTACGACAATATGGAGGTCGTTCTGGATGAGATGGTCTTCTCCAAAGAGGAGACAAAAGCGCTCGGCATCGAGACCGGTGATATCGTCTGCTTTGAGACGAGAACCCGCATCACCGAGAAGGGATACATCAAGAGCCGTTTTCTCGATGATAAACTGAGCGTTGCAATCCTGCTCGGCTATGCGAAGTATTTAAAAGAAGAAAATATCACACCGTCCCGTCCGGTTTATCAGCACATCACCGTGTACGAAGAAGTCGGCCACGGCGGATCTGCTTCCGTGCCGGAGGGTGTGACGGATATCCTTTCTGTTGATATGGGCTGTGTCGGCGACGGACTGGAGTGTAAAGAGCATCAGGTATCCATCTGCGTCAAAGACAGCGGCGGCCCTTACAGCTACGATTTTACCGGTGAGCTGATTGCGGCGGCAAAAGCAAACGGAATCGACTATGCGGCGGATGTTTACCCGCACTACGGCTCTGACGTGGAGGCAACGCTCCGCGGCGGCGCAGACGCACGCCATGCCCTGATCGGCGCCGGTGTGTACGCATCCCATGGATATGAGAGAAGCCATGTGGACGGCGTGAAGAATACGCTGGAACTGCTTGCGGCGTATCTGGACAAATAAAAATAAGAACAAGTGAGAGAATTGCATGAGAAAATTAGCATTGCCAGAAGAAGTGCTGCTCCAGATTGAGCAGCCTGCGCGATACATTGGAAATGAATTCAACAGTGTCGTAAAAGACAAAGAGAAAGTAGCCCTGCGCGGCGCATTCCTGTTCCCGGATGTGTATGAGATCGGTATGTCCCACCTTGGCATCCAGATCCTGTACGATATGTTTAACAAACGTGAGGACATGTGGTGTGAGCGTGTCTATTCCCCATGGCCGGATCTGGACCGCGTGATGCGGGAACAGAGCATTCCGCTGTTCGGCCTGGAATCCCAGGAGCCGGTGAAAAACGAGGATTTCCTGTTTATCACCCTGCAGTATGAGATGTGTTATACGAACGTTCTGCAGGCGCTCGACCTTGCCGGAATCCCGCTGCATGCGGTGGAGCGTACCGACGAGGACCCGATCGTTATCGGCGGCGGCCCGTGTACGTACAATCCGGAGCCGATCGCTCCGTTCTTCGATCTGTTTTACATCGGAGAGGGCGAGGTTGTGTACGACAAGCTTTTTGACACGTATCTGGAAAATAAAAAGAACGGCGGAACCCGTCAGGATTTCCTGAAAAAGGCATGCCGGATCCCTGGTATTTACGTACCGCAGTTTTATGAAGTAACGTACCACGAGGACGGAACGATCGCGGCCTTTACGCCGTCCATTCCGGAAGCACCGGAAAAGATCAAAAAACAGCTCGTCATGGATATGACCGAGGCAACGTATCCGGAGAAACCGGTCGTGCCGTTTATCAAGGCAACACAGGACCGTGTCGTTCTGGAGATCCAGCGCGGCTGTATCCGCGGCTGCCGTTTTTGCCAGGCGGGTATGGTGTACCGTCCGACAAGAGAGCGCGATGTGGAGAAGTTAAAAGAACTTGCGACCCATATGCTGCGCAATACCGGCCACGATGAGATTTCGTTGAGTTCTTTGAGCTCGAGTGATTACAGCCATCTTCCGGAGCTTGTCAACTATCTGATCGACAGCTGCCCGGAAAAAGGTGTCAATATTTCCCTTCCGTCTCTTCGAATCGACGCATTTTCCCTCGATGTCATGAGCAAGGTACAGGATATCAAAAAGAGCAGCCTGACCTTCGCACCGGAGGCGGGAAGCCAGCGGATGCGGAATGTTATTAATAAAGGTCTGACCGAGGAAGTCATTCTCGACGGAGCCGGAAAAGCGTTTGAGGGCGGCTGGAATAAAGTAAAACTGTATTTCATGCTGGGCCTTCCGACCGAGACCGAGGATGATATCAAAGGAATTGCGCATCTGGCGGAAAAGATCGCAGAGCGTTACTATGAGATTCCGAAAGACCAGAGAAACGGAAAATGCCAGATTACGGCAAGCTCCTCGTTCTTTATCCCGAAGCCGTTCACCCCGTTCCAGTGGGCACCGATGAACACGGAGAGGGAGTTTCTTGACAAAGCGGCGATTGTAAAGGCAGAGGTCCGCGCACAGCTGAATCAGAAGAGCATCCGTTACATTTATCATGAGGCAGATATTTCCCTTCTGGAGGGATTCCTTGCACGCGGTGACCGGAAATGTGCCGAAGTTATTGAAAAAGCGTACAGAAAAGGTGCTATTTTCGATGCCTGGTCCGAGTATTTCCGGAAAGATGCCTGGGAAGAAGCGTTTGCAGAGACCGGCATTGACGTTTCGTTCTATGCCTGCCGTGAGCGCAGCACCGATGAGATCCTTCCGTGGGATTTCCTTGATATCGGCGTGACGAAAAAATTCCTGATCCGCGAATGGGAGCGGGCACAGAAAGAAACCGTTACCCCGAACTGTAAGATGCAGTGTTCCGGCTGCGGAGCAAAATCATTCGGAGGAGGTGTCTGCTATGAAAATCAGAATTAAGTTTGCCAAAACAGGTGTGATGAAATTTGTGGGTCATCTGGATGTGATGCGTTACTTCCAGAAAGCAATCCGCCGTGCAGAACTTCCGATCGCTTATTCCGAGGGCTTCAGCCCGCACATGCTGCTGTCGTTTGCTTCTCCGCTCGGTGTCGGCATCAGCAGCACCGGTGAATATTTCGATATGGTGCTCGCGGAAGATATGAAAACCGACGAGATTGTAAAACGTCTGAATGCGACGATGGTTGAGGGAATGGAAGTGCTTTCCGCCCGCCATGTGCCGGATGGAAAAGCAAGCAAGGCAATGTCTCTCGTAGCAGGAGCCGATTATCTCGTGCAGTTCCGCGAGGGAAAAATGCCGGAGATTGATCTGGAAACGAAAGTACCGGTGTTTTTTGCACTTCCGCAGATTGAGATCATGCGAAAGACAAAACGAAGCGAAAAGCTGACCGATATCCGCCCATGGATTTACGATATGAAAGCAAAGAAAAGCGGTGTCTGGATGCAGCTCTCCACCGGAAGTGTTTCGAACCTGAAACCGGAGCTCGTGATGGAAGCGTTCTGCAAATGGTGCGGGGTTGAACTGCCGCCGTTTGCATACACGATTCTGCGCGAGGAAGTTTACGCAGACATCGGAACGGAAGAAGAGCGAAAGCTGGTTCCGCTGGAAGCATTAGGAGAAGAAGTTGAGTAAACGAGTTGTCATTGCCCATCTGCCGTGGGAGGGAAAAGATTACCTGGTACACACGCTGGTGGAAGGAGAAAAACCCGGTCGAACTGACGGCCCTCTGCAGGGAGAAGGAAACGCTGCTTGGCAATATCTATGTCGGCCGGGTGGAAAAACCTGGCGCCCGGGATCCGCGGGGCATTTGTCTCGTTTGCGGAGCAGCAGAGCTGTTTTCTTGATCTGTCCCGTGTAAAAGAAGGGTATCTTCTGAAAAAAGCACCGGGAACGGAACTGCATGTCGGAGATGAAATTGTCGTGCAGATCCAGCGGGAAGCGCAGAAAACGAAGCTTCCGTCGGCGACAGCAGAACTTTCTCTTTCGGGAAGTGCCCTGGCGCTCTATTATGGAAAGCCGGAAATCTCATGCTCGGGACGCCTTCTGCCGGAGCAGAAAAACGGTTAAAAGAACTGGGAAGCCGGATGTTTCCAGAGCTTTCCGGCGGAAGCCTTCCGTTTGGCGTGATCTTCCGCACCGCATCCGCTGATGCTTCGGAAGAAGAGATCCGGCAGGAATATCTCGAGCTGTCCGAAAAACTCGCGCGGATTGTCCAGTATGGAACGATGCGGAGCCTGTACTCCTGCCTGTATCGGGCGTCAGATGCCGTGCCGGAGCTCGTCAAACGGTATGCACCGTCAGTTTCAGAACTTGTGACAGATGACAGAGAAACGTATGAGATCTGCAGAGAATATCTGGAGCGCCATGATTTTCACGACTGCCGCCTGACCTGGTATGAGGATCAGCTTACCACACTGACAAAGAAAGAAAATCTCGAAAATCACGTAAAACAGGCACTCGACAAACGTGTGGATCTGCCTTCCGGCGGATTCCTCGTGATCGAACCGACCGAAGCGCTGACCGCGATCGATGTGAACAGCGGAAAGCAGCTCGGCGGACGGAAAAATACGTTTCTGTACAGCGTAAACCAGGAGGCAGCCCGCGAAATCGCCCGCCAGATCCGCCTGCGCGGGATTTCCGGTCTGATCCTGGTTGACTTTATCAACATGCCGGAAAAAGAGCAGGAGGAGCGCCTTCTCGGCTTCCTGCAGGGTCTTGTGCGGGAAGATCCCGTTCCGACCAAAGTTGTGGATATGACGGCGCTTCATCTCGTGGAACTGACGAGAAAGAAAATCCGCCGGCCGCTGGCAGAACAGATGAAATGACAGTGACCTTACAAAGGAGGAATGAATATGGAACCACAAAAGAAACCGATTCACCTCAATGAAAATGATACCCCATATCTTTACGAACCCTTTCGAAACCAGATGCCGGCAAAACGGCCGCATCCGGCGGAAAAAGAAAAGATACTGAAACCATGGCAGGGCCTGCTGGTGTTTGCCTTTCTGATGGTTCTTTTTAATCTCGCTGGAATCCCGCTGGTTCTTGCAGGAGGGATGTATGGAAATGCGCTGGACGAGATCATTGTATTCCTGATCGGATCCATTCTCGTCGTACGGGCACTTCATATTCCGTTAAAAGAAGTGTTCCCATTAAAAAAGCCGGATGGAGCCGGAATCCTCGGAACCATTCTGATGTGGTATGTGACGTACCGCGGTGTGCTTGCCCTTTTCCTTCTGATGGAATGGATTTTCCCGCAGGAATACGCAAGCCTCTCGGAATCCATGGACAGCAGTATGGCGGGCCTTTCCTGTTTCGGCGAGCTGCTTGTCGTTGCGCTGACACCGGCCATCTGTGAAGAAGCACTGCACCGCGGTCTTCTGCAGTACAGCCTGCGCGGAATCAAAAAGAAATGGGTGATGCTGCTTCTGATGGGCGTTTATTTTGGCGCTTTCCACATGAGCATCGTCCGTTTTCTTCCGATGATGATGATGGGAATCGTTCTCTCGTATGTGCGGATGAAGACCGACAACATGTTTTACAGCTCGCTGTTTCATTTCGTCCATAACGCATCGACGATTGTGGCGAGCATTGCGGCAAGCTTCCTCTATATGTTCTCGCAGGGGAACGCAGCAGCAGGCAGCGGATACGCAACGGAAACGTACATCGGCATGTATCTGATCGAAGCGGCGCTGATGCCGATCGGTCTTTATATGGGAAGCCGTCTTCTGATGTACCAGCAGACAAAAAGCGAAGGATTTTTCCCGAAGGAGAGAAGAAAAAAGACCATTGCAAAAATCGTAATTCCGACCATTCTGCTGATCCTTGGCGGACTGTTTTTCCTTGGTATTGGTATGATGTAAAAAGAATCAAAAGCAGTTTGGGCAATTTTGCAGAAATGTCCAAGCCGGGTAGAAAACAGGTACGATTTATGATAGAATAACAGCAAATCAAGCGTTACACGATATTACAGAAAGGAAAAGCTGTTTCTCTAAAAAGAGACAGCAGGAATAAGAACTATGGCAAGAACAGCTATTGCTACCGACAGCAACAGCGGTATTACACAGAGTCAGGCGAAAGAGCTGGGCGTTTTTGTCCTTCCGATGCCTTTCTTCATGCGCGGAAAAATCCAGTTTGAGGATATCGACCTGACACAGGAACAGTTTTACGAGATTCTGGCAGAGGATGCGGCTGTTTCCACATCTCAGCCGTCTCCGGGAGATCTGATGGATTTCTGGAACAAAATTCTCGAAGAGTACGATGACATTGTTTACATTCCGATGTCAAGCGGCCTTTCCACCTCCTGTGATACAGCGACCGTGCTGTCCGAGGACTACGAAGGAAAAGTGCAGGTTGTCAACAACCAGAGAAATCTCCGTTACGCAGCAGCAGTCTGTTCTGGATGCAAAGAAAATGGCAAACCGCGGCGTGGCAGCAAAAGACATCAAAGCAATTCTGGAAGAGGATGCGCTGGATGCAAGTATCTATATTATGGTAGATACGTTAAAATACCTGAAAAAAGGCGGCCGCGTTACGCCGGCAGCAGCCATGATCGGAACCGTTTTAAATATCAAACCGGTGCTGACGATCCAGGGAGAGAAGCTTGACGACGTTTGAAAAAGCGCGCGGTGTGAAACAGGCAAAGAAAGCCATGATCAAGGCTATGAAAAAAGATATGGACAAACGCTTCGCAAAAGAACGTGCAGCCGGCATCATGGGACTTCACATTGCCTATACCGCAAACGACAAAGAAGTAATCGATGGATGGATTGTCGAAGTAAAAGAATCCTTCCCGGATTTTGAAGTCGATGCGCATCCACTGTCCTTAAGCGTTGCCTGCCACATCGGACCTGGCGCACTGGCAATTGCATGTGAAAAAAAATCTGCAATTTCCTGAAAAATACTATTGACAAACAGCAGACGTGATGATATATTGTAGAAGTATGCCGCACAGAGAGGTAAAAGAGTCGAAAGACCACCGAATCTGGCGAGTAATTGATAGGGAGGTGCCATATGTACGCAATTATTGCAACAGGTGGTAAACAGTACAAGGTAGCTGAAGGCGATGTTATCCGAGTAGAGAAACTTGGCGTTGAAGCTGGAGAAACCGTAACTTTTGATCAGGTACTTGCAGTAAGCAATGACGGACTGAAAGTTGGCGAGGACGTTAAAAATGCATCCGTAACCGCATCTGTAGTTGGAAACGGTAAAGGCAAAAAAGTTATCGTTTACAAGTATAAGAGAAAAACTGGTTATCATAAGAAAAACGGTCACAGACAGCAGTACACTGAAGTGAAGATTGAAAAAATCAACGCTTAAGTCTTATGATTTGTATAACCGTAACAGAGTCTGACGGCGAGTACATCTCCGTGGAGTCAAACGGTCATGCAGGCTATGCAGAGGAAGGGCAGGATATCATCTGTGCCGCTGTCTCCGCATTGATTGTAAACACCGTAAATTCCGTGGAAACATTGACAGAGGATCTGATTATAAGTGAAGCTGGAGATGGATACGTGTATTTTTCATTCCCGAATGGGTATTCTGAAAGTACCGCACTTCTTGTAAAATCACTTTTGCTGGGCCTCGAAAGTATCCGCCGCGATTATGGAGCACAATACTTAGAGATCGCATTCAAGGAGGTGTAATACCATGTTAAATATGAACCTTCAGATTTTCGCTCATAAAAAAGGAGTTGGTTCTACAAAGAACGGTAGAGATTCCGAGTCCAAGAGATTAGGAGCAAAAAGAGCTGACGGACAGGTTGTAAAGGCTGGAAACATTCTTTACAGACAGCGTGGAACCAAGATTCATCCAGGCGTGAACGTAGGAATCGGAAAAGACGATACCTTATTCGCTATGGTTGACGGACGCGTAGCTTTCGAAAGAAAAGGACGTGACAAAAAACAGGTTTCCGTATATCCGGTAGCAACAGAAGAGTAAGACAAAGGTGCGGCTTCAAATCTTCAGAGGTTTGAAGCCGTTTTTGTTAATAATAATTAAAGGTCCAACAGACCGATTTGGATTTAGATAAAACAAGACAGGAGAATACCATGTTTGCAGACAGAGCAAAAATTCTGATCCGCTCCGGTAAGGGCGGAGACGGACATGTCAGTTTCCGCAGAGAGCTTTTTGTGCCGAACGGCGGGCCGGACGGCGGCGATGGCGGCAAAGGCGGAGACGTTATTTTTGAAGTTGACGAAGGACTGAATACACTGGTTGATTACCGCCACAGAAGAAAGTTTTCTGCTACCGACGGCGAGCCGGGAGGAAAACGCAGATGCCATGGCGGAAACGGCGCAGATATTGTCCTGAAAGTACCGGAAGGAACCGTCATTATGGACGCTGCGAGCGGAAAAGTCATCGCAGATATGTCCGGTGAAAACCGCCGTCAGGTTGTATTAAAAGGCGGAAAAGGCGGAAACGGAAATATGCATTACGCAACCGCTACCATGCAGGTTCCGAAATACGCCCAGCCAGGCCAGCCGGCACAGGAGCTGGAAGTAAGAATGGAACTGAAAGTCATCGCGGACGTCGGACTCGTCGGCTTCCCGAACGTTGGAAAATCGACCCTGCTTTCCCGCGTGACAAATGCAGAACCGAAAATTGCAAATTATCACTTTACCACGCTTTCCCCGAACCTCGGTGTCGTAGACCTTGAGGGCTGCAGCGGATTTGTTATCGCAGATATCCCGGGACTGATCGAGGGTGCATCGGAAGGAGTCGGCCTCGGCCATGAATTCCTGCGCCACATCGAGAGAACCCCGCGTGATGATCCATGTAGTAGACGTTGCATCGACCGAGGGAAGAGATCCGGTGGATGATATCAACAAGATCAACAAAGAGCTCGAAGCCTATAACCCGGAGATCGCAAAACGCCCGCAGATTATCGCGGCCAATAAGACCGATGCGATCTATGTAGAAGAGGGCGAAGAGGATCCGGTGGAACGTCTGAAAAAAGAGTTCGAGCCGAAAGGCATCCCGGTTTATCCGATTTCTGCCGTCAGCGGAAAAGGCTTAAAAGAGCTTTTATATGCCGTACAGAAAAAACTCGATGAGCTTCCGAAAGAGCGTATGGTCTTCGAGCAGGAATTCTTCCCGGAGGATATGCTTCTTGCCGAGAACCTGCCGTACACCGTCGAGCAGGACCCGGAGGACGAGCACCGCTTCATCATCGAGGGACCGAAGATCGAGAAAATGCTCGGCTACACCAATCTGGATTCCGAGAAAGGTTTTGCTTTCTTCCAGCGGTTCTTAAAAGATACCGGTATCTTAGACGAACTCGAACAGGCCGGCATCCAGGAAGGCGATACCGTCAAGATGTATGGATTTGAATTTGATTATTATAAATAGAACGAATAAATAACGAAGGAGGAGACGTATGACCAGCAAGCAGAGAGCATACCTGAAAGGCCTTGCCATGACCATGGAACCGATCCTGCAGGTAGGAAAAAGCAGCATCACGCCGGAGCATACCGCTGCTGTAGCAGAGGCACTTGAGGCGAGAGAACTGATTAAAATCAATGTACTGCAGAACTGCCTCGATGATCCAAGAGAGATCGCAGAAGTTCTGGCAGAACGCACCAATTCCCAGGTCGTACAGGTGATCGGCAAAAAGATCGTGCTGTACAAAGAGGGCAAAAAAGAGAAAAAGAAAATTCAGCTTCCGAAATAATCCGCAGGAAAGAACCGCCGGGACCGGAGCATACCGCTGCAGTTCCGGCGCTTTTTGAGGAAAACGTATGGAAAAGAAAAACAGAAAAATTGGCATTATGGGAGGCACATTCGATCCCATTCATATCGGTCATCTGATCCTTGGCGAGGCGGCGTACGAGCAGTTCGGGCTTGATGAAGTCTGGTTCCTTCCGGCCGGAAATCCGCCACATAAGCGGAACCGGGCGGGACGGGCAAAGAATGCACAGCGTGTCGAGATGGTGCGCCGTGCCATCGCATCCAATCCGCATTTTGTGCTCTGCACCAAAGAGATGAAAGATGAGGGCTATACCTACAGTTATCGGACGCTTGAGGCGATGCGGAAGGAACATCCGTGCACGGAGTTTTACTTTATCATTGGAGCGGATTCCCTGTTCTATTTTGATGAGTGGAAAAATCCAGAGCGGATCTGCGCCGCGGCAAAGATCCTTGTGGCGACCAGGGATCGGGCAAAAGAGAAAGAGCTTCTGGCCTGTATGGAACGAAATGCAAAAAAACTTCACGGTACCTTTCTGAAACTCGACACACCGAATCTGGATGTTTCTTCCCACGAACTGCGGGAATGGATCCGGGAAGGAAAATCCGTGAAATACTATCTGCCGGATTCTGTGATTTCCTACATTCAGGAGCAGAAAATCTATCAGGATTAGAGGAAGAGCAGGATGGAACAGTACGATTTATGGAAACTGGACAAAAAACTCCAGAAGGAAGTCGATGAAGACCGCTATCATCACACGCTCGGTGTGATGTTTACCGCAGCATCCATGGCGATGGTATGGGGCGAGGATCTCGAAAAAGCCCGTGTCGCGGGACTGCTTCACGACTGTGCAAAATGCATTCCGAATAAGAAAAAAATCACCATGTGTGAGAAAAATAAGATTGAAATCACTGAGTTTGAGCGGAACAATCCGTTTTTGATCCATGCCAAGCTCGGTGCATTTCTGGCGAAGGACAAGTATAAGGTGGAAGATCCGGAGATCTTAAGTGCCATCACCTGGCATACGACAGGAAAAGAAGATATGACATTGCTGGAGAAGATCATCTATATCGCAGATTATATCGAGCCGGCACGAAACAAGGCACCACACCTTACCCGCCTTCGGAAGCTGGCATTCACCGATATCGACGAATGCATGTATGAAATTTTAAAAGACAGTATGGCGTATCTGTCGGAAAACCCGAAGACGATGGACCCGATGACGGAGCAGGCGTATCAGTTCTATGAGGCACTGCACCGGGAACGGACGGCAAAGGAGGAAGCATAAATGAGCGAAGCAAAACAGACTGCAAAACTTGCACTGGAAGCACTGGAAGATAAAAAAGCAATGGATGTCCGCATTCTGGACATTACCCATGTTTCGACTCTGGCAGATTATTTCATGATCGCCAGCGGAAGCAACCGCAACCAGGTACAGGCGATGGCAGACAACGTAGAGGAGGTACTCGGAAAAGCCGGGAATTTTCAGCTGGCTCTGCACCGCCGGGGCGGCCGGATTGCGCAGACTTACCGTGAAAAGCGGATCCACCTGGCGGAAGGTGACGAAATAGCCGGTTTCCCCGTCGAACCGGACGGAATAGATCCTTTCTCCCGGGGCAAGCTTTTCGATTTTCCCCACGGTTTTCAGCCCGGCGTCCAGCACGAACAGATTGT
>ENA-OQKC01000875-OQKC01000875.1-human-gut-metagenome-genome-assembly--contig:-NODE-875-length-11582-cov-6.133653_pt1 | contig 11582 bp, 10 predicted proteins | sample MGYA00242774_ERZ504790 | MGnify/ENA primary metagenome ERZ504790 (study PRJEB26092, sample SAMD00036419) | human gut metagenome | host: Homo sapiens | study: EMG produced TPA metagenomics assembly of...
CGTATTCCAAGGATCGTCCGACTCCGGCGTATACGCCAGGGATGACGAAATCACGTTGAGGCCCAATACGGCCGCAACCGTGCCGGTCGCGCAGAACGACATCTCCGGCGACAACACCAATCTGACCTATTATTCTTATTAAAATACTTTTGATACTCTCATTATACTTTTCTTAACTATTAATTATTGCTATAAACTACATTTCAATATAAAATGAAAGGAGAAACTTATGAGTCAAACTAAAAAATCGCTACAGGATTTAACTTTACTTGATCGTTTTTTATTTGCTGAAGTTATGGAAGACGCAGAAACTTTTGAAAACGTATTATCTATTATTCTTGGCCAAGACATATCCATTAAAGGACATCCTCAATCCGAACATGAAAAGCGTACATCGCCTTTAAAACGTCAGGTGCGCCTTGATGTATGGGCTGAGGATGATACGGATGCTGTATACAATATAGAAGCACAAAAGGAAAATACCAAAAATCTTCCTCACAGAAGTCGTTTTTATCAGGCATTAATTGATTCGAAACTTCTGGACCCGGGAGAGATAGATTTTTCAAAGATGAAAGATTGTTATTCTATTATTATTGCACCTTTTGATCTTTTTGGGGAAGGATTATATCAATATACTTTTCAAATGAACTGCAATGAAACTGGTCAACCTTTAAACGATGGTGCTATACGTATTTTTCTAAATACTCATGGTCAAAATCCCGAAGATATCAGTTCCGAATTAAAAGAACTTTTATACTATATGGAACATACTACCGAAGATATCTTTTGCTCTACACCACGCCTTCAGGAAATAAAAAAACATGTCAATATCGTAAAATCCAGCGAAGAGATTGGAGTGAAATATATGCAGGAATGGGAAGAAAAAATTCTTGAGAAACGAAAAGCACGTGCTGAGGGACTTGCTGAGGGACGTGCTGAAGGACTTGCTGAGGGAGATTACTTTCGATTAATACAACAAATCAAGAAAAAAATTGAAAAATCCAAGAATTTAATTCAAATTGCTGATGAATTAGAAGAAACACCTGAAAATATTGAGTCTTTATATCATTGCATCAAAGATCATTTTACTTTGGAAAATAAAGATATCTATAAACTTTATAAAGATTGTAATTAGAATAGGATTTCGATGCCTGAAATCATCAATCATGGAAGAATACCTGCAGCTGATCTACTGCAGGTATTCTTCCATGATCTTCTTTGTATTATTGACCACGTATCCACTTCCGCCTCGTTTCTTCACGTTTTCTGTCATGGATACCAGTTCCAATGCTTCCCTATTGTTTGTTGCTGGCATTATGGTCACAAACCAGCCGATTTCTGTTCCTTTTGTGTCTGTCTGTGATTGTTTGATCTCTGCAGTTCCTGTCTTTCCTCGAAGATCTACCCCTTCTATGTTCGCTGCGTGTCCCGTACCAGAGAGATCTCTGATTACTTGTCGCATAGCTTCATTTACAGTATTCACAGCTTGTTTGGTAAATATAGTTTCCTTTAATACTTGTTTTTTTGATCCGTTTTCTTTGACCAGATACGGTTTCAGCATATTACCATTATTAGAAAATGCTGTGTAGATTGCTGCCATATGTACCGGGTTTACCATCATTTTCCCCTGTCCATATCCACTGTCAGCTAACTGAATATCGGAAGTAAATCCTTCACTTCCATAGGATGAAGCGTTTAGTCCAAATGTAAATTTCAGACTTTCTCCAAAACCTAAGTTGTCAAGCTGATCCTTCAAGGTATCTTTTCCTATCTTCAGGGCTGCTTTTGCAAAATAAATATTGTCAGAATAGATCATTGCATTTTGCAGATTATGCCCATTATAATCGTGCAATGTTGTTACATAATAACCACCCCAACTTTTATCCTTCTGCCAGCGTTTTCCACTGTTTCCAAAGTCATCATTTGCACGAAATTTATTCTGGCTTAGTCCTATCGCTGCTATGATCGGTTTGATGGATGATCCTGGTGCAAATGTTGCTTTAAAACGGTTTTGCATTGGCAGTCTTTGATCGCTATTGATCACATTCCATTTCTTCTGGCTCATTCCTAAGATAAATGCCTGTGCATCATAAGACGGAGTACTTACAAGTGCCTTGACCTCTCCTGTTGAAGGATTCAATGCAACATGAGCACTTTTATCATTTTTATACTGTTCGTAAATAGCCTTTTGCAAACTACTGTTGATCGTTGTTGTTAAATCCTTTCCATCTGTCTGAGATCTGACCGCCAGTGACTGTTTTTTCTGTCCATTAGAATCTTCTATGTATATCTCTAAGCCATTCGTGCCAGAAAGCTGCTCATCATATAATTTCTCAAGTCCTGCTTTTCCTTCGCCATTTTGCATATAACCGATAAGATGTGCTGCTGCCTCTCCAAGTGGATAGATTCTCCCAGTTTCTGTGGAAACAATGATCCCTTTCACATTGAGAAGATCTTTTGAATATTCTTTTAATTTGATCAATGGTACAAAGGAATCATCCGTCACCCATTTTTGATCAAGTTTCTTCTGAATCTCTTCTTTGGATAATCCTAATTTCTTTGCCGCAAGTTTTACGGAATTACCGTCCATCTTCCCAGGAACAAATCCTACAGAATAGATCTTACCCTGTACAGCAAGTGCATTTCCCTGTGCATCTTTGATCCTTCCTCTTTTGGCATATAAAGTTTTTACTCTAACTTTGTCTTCTGCTCCTAATTGCGGAAAAATAACGGAGTCATCCCAATCTATGCGATATCTATGATTTTCTTTGACAAAATCTGTACGGTTATTATAGGTAATAATTCCAGCATTTGTCTGCATTTTTACGTGATATGTCACGGTTGTTGATCTCTTCTTTGAAGTTACATCAGCATCAATCGTTTGGACCCCGATTCCCTTATAAATATTTTTATTTCTCTTGATAAATTCTTCTTTTGAAATACTTTTTTGGCTTTCTTCATTCAAAAGATCGTACATCTTTTCATACTTTCCATCTTCTGCATATGACATATATTTTAATAATGTGTCACCTGGATTCATCGCAATATTATTCTTATAGAATAATACAGCTCCCGCAGCTGCGATCACCAGTGCGACTCCTATTGCTGCCTTCTTTGCTATACTTCTTCTATCTTCCATATGATACTACCTCTTTCTGATTCCTACCTTGATCTGTATTATTTTATTTAATCGTAGAGATCTTTTCTCCTGTTTTCAAAGACAGGATTGGCTGTTCTTATATTTTGAATCTGTTCTTTATCTATCTGTGCATAGAGCAGCTCTTCCTTTTCTTCTCCTAAATACAATCTGGTTCCATCTGGTGCAAATCCAGTACTTCTTCCCATGTAATGTTCCTTACTGTAATGACAACATCCTAAAACATACATCTCATTTTCAATTGCTCTTGCCCGAAGAAGTGTCTCCCACTGCATAAATTTTCCTTTACCCTTAACCCATGCCGCCGGATACAACATGACCTGAGTTCCAGATAATGCTTCATATCTTGCAAGTTCCGGAAATCTGAGATCATAACAGATTCCAAGTCCGATCACACCTGCAGGTGTCTTAATCGGTGTAAACAAACAATCCCCCTTAAGCGTATTCATTGATTCATTCCATTTATATGCATTAAACAAATGTGTCTTTTTATAATCAGACACAAGTTCTCCCAGGTCATTCAGGATTACCATTGTATTGTAGTTCTTTGTTTCATCCACAGTCTGTTCATTCATCCCAAAAATGATCCACATCTTAAACTCTTTTGCAAGCATCTTCATTGCCTGTACAAATTCGCCATGCAAGCTTTGTGCCTTTTTTGTATAGTTGTGTTCAGCATCCGGATAATAATTCATGAAATATTCTGGAAAAATGATCATAACTGCCTCTTCTTCTGTTGCTTTCTTTATATATTGTTTTGCTTTTTCTATATTTTCTCTCCAGTTTCCGGAAGATGTTGTCTGTGCGACCGCTATTTTATCCATGAAATTTTATCCCCTTTCCAGTCTCTAGAATACCATATTTCGGGCTTTTTTTGTACCGTTATTAACTTTCTTTAAATTTTTTGTAAAAAAAACTAAAAAATTAAAATAATGCTTGCATTTCTTAAAACATTCGTATATAATAAATCTTGCGTTAAGGAAGCGCAGTAAAAACAACATAATTTAAGCGTGATTAGCTCAGTTGGTAGAGCACCTGACTCTTAATCAGGGTGTCGAGGGTTCGAACCCCTCATCGCGTACTAAAGCACTGTTTTTGGTTGATTTTGTAGCCGGGGATGGTGTTTTTCTTTTATTTAAATCTTATATTGTCTTGTAACTGATCTTGGAAACGTCTATAATAGATGATATTACTGATTAACTATCATTCTAAGAGGAGTCTCAAATGCCAAGCAACCACAAATTCGAATCGAATAAAAAGTATTTTACGATTTCTATCTATACCATTGCTGTTATCCTGATCGGATGTGTGATCTTCCGCTTTATAACACAATGGTCTAATACAAGCAAACTGATCTCTCAATTATGGGAAATCTTATTTCCATTTTTTATGGGATTTCTGATTGCCTATATTTTAAACCCTGTTGTAGCTTTCTTTCAAAGAAATGTATCAATAAAACTTTTAAAGAAGAAATCTGCCAGTACACAGCGTGGACTCGCCATTTTGATCAGTTATCTTGTCATGGTTGGTTTTATCATTGTATGTCTTCGATTTATCATTCCACAGTTATATGACAGTATTCGTGAACTATCCCTGATGATTCCCGATATTTATAAATCGATAATGTCGATTTTTGAACATTATCGTGAGAACAGCACAGATATGTTTCCTGGTCAGATTGCCGATATGATCGAGACAAAGACATTACCAAAGCTTTTCGAACTGACCAACAATCTTCTGACCAATATCGTCCCTATGCTTTATGAGGCTTCCATGTCTTTTGCCAAGGGATTATTTAACCTGTTTATCGCATTTATTGTTTCTATTTATATGACAATCGATAAATTTATTTTAAAAAATGCTGGAAAACGATTGGTTCTTGCAATCTTTAATGAAAATTTCTCTTATCGTGTACTTCGCACTTTAAAAGATTGTCATAATATTTTTTCTGGTTTCATTATCGGAAAATCCATTGATTCTCTGATCATTGGTTTACTGGCTTTTGTTGCGATGACTATTTTAAAACTTCCTTATACCGTATTGATCAGTGTTATTATCGGCGTCACAAATATGATTCCTTATTTTGGACCGATCATTGGTGCAGTTCCTGGCGCTTTTATTCTTTTTATCGTAAGTCCGACGAAGTGCCTGATCTTTATTATCATGGTTTTTGTCCTACAGCAGTTTGACGGTCTGATCCTTGGACCTAAGATCCTTGGAGAATCTACCGGAGTTCGTCCACTACTGATTTTATTTTCCATCACTGTTGGTGGCGCTTATTTCGGTCCACTTGGAATGTTCCTTGGAGTTCCGTTTTTTGCTACAGTTCAATTTTTGATTGGAAACTGGGTGGATTATCGATTGTATAAGAAGAATATTAAGTTAGAAAAAGAAGCTTAACATAATAAGAGGATTGACTCATATGATATTTTGTGAGTCAATCCTCTTTTATTGTTATTGATTCGCTATCTGTTCTGCCAGATCATTTAAATATACCCAACGGTCCATCTTTTCATTCAAAGCTTCTTCTGTCTCTTCTTTTTGCTGCGTAAGCTCTGCTAATTTACCAGAATTCGTTGCATTTTCCATGATCTCTTCATCTAACTGTTCTATTTTTTCCTCCAGTTTCGCGATATCATCATCGATCGTTTCAAATTCTTTTTGTTCTTTGTATGTAAACTTGAGCTTCTTTTGGTGTTCTTTCTGGAATTTCTTTCCATTATTTTCTTTTTTCTCTGGTTTACTTTTCTCTTGTTTCGCAATTGGCTTTACTTTCTCCAGATAATCCGTATAACCGCCTTCGTACTGTTTTAAATGCCCGCCTTCTTCAAACGCAAAAATCCTGTTTACAATACGATCAAGAAAATATCGGTCATGAGATACTGTGATCACGATTCCTGCAAACGTATCCAGATAATCTTCTAAGATCGTTAATGTCTGGATGTCAAGGTCGTTGGTCGGCTCATCGAGGATCAGAACATTTGGTGCTTCCATCAATACTTTTAATAAGTAGAGACGTCTCTGTTCTCCTCCAGAAAGTTTATCAAGCGGTGTGTATTGAAGTTCTGGTGGGAACAGGAAACGGTCTAGCATCTGGGATGCACTTGCCTGCCCTTTCGTTGTCTGGATGTATTCTGCGACATTTCTGATATAATCAATGACACGGATATCTCCTGTCATATCTTCATTTTCCTGTGCAAAATACCCGATCTTTACGGTGTCACCGATCGTAATGTTTCCTTCGTCCGGCTTTAAGATTCCCATGATCATCTTCATCAAAGTTGATTTTCCACAGCCATTTGGTCCGATAAATCCAATCCTGTCATCTCTTAATACGATGTAAGAGAAATCATTGATCAGATGTTTGTCACCAAATCCTTTGGAAATGTGTTCTAACTCGATCGTTGTCTTTCCAAGACGGCTGCTGATCGAATCCATCTCAACATTTTGCTGCATGGATGGACCTTTGGCATTCTTAAGTTCTTCAAAACGTTCCGTTCTGGCTCTCTGTCTCGTTCCTCTCGCTTTGATTCCCTGTTTCATCCATTCCATTTCCACGCGGAGTAAACTCTGGCGCTTACGTTCTGTCGCAAGTTCCATCTCTTCGCGCTGGACTTTTAACTCTACGAATCCAGAATAGTTGGTATCGTATTCGTAAAGCTTTCCTTTGTCGATCTCTACGATCTTATTCGTTACACGATCTAAGAAATAACGGTCATGGGTTACCATGATCAATACACCTCTAAAGCTGTTTAAGAATTCTTCCAGCCATAGAACCATATCATTATCTAAGTGGTTGGTTGGCTCGTCAAGGATCAGTACTTCGGTTGGATCTACTAAAGTTCTTGCGAGTGCAACTCTCTTCTTCTGGCCTCCAGATAAATGATCGCATCCTTCGTCAAAATCATAGATTCCAAGCTTTGTAAGGATCGTCTTTGCTTCACTCTCTGTCTTCCAGTCCTGATGTTCTTTCCCATCCATCACATATTCAAGAATGCTTTGTTTCTTCGGAAATTCAGGATTCTGTGGAAGATAAGATACACGGATCCCATTTCCACAGATGATCTGGCCTTTGTCTGGCTCGTTGATCTTGGCAATGATCTTTAATAATGTAGTCTTTCCTGTACCATTGACCCCAATCACACCGATCTTATCACCACTGTGAATTCCAAGAGATACGTCATCAAAAATGACTTTCTCTCCATAAATTTTGCTGATATGTTCAATATTTAATATATTCATCGTACTACTTTGCCTGATCGATCGCTTCGACTAATTCTTCTTTGGATACTGCTCCGATCAGTTTTGCCTTAACCTCTCCATCTTTGATCACTAAAAATGTTGGAACTGACATGATCTTGTACTGTGCTACGATATCAACATTCTGATCAATATCAAGTTTTCCGACTTTTACAGTTCCTTCATATTCTTCAGCTAATTGTGCTACCACTGGTGCCATCATCTTACAAGGTCCGCACCATGTTGCAAACATATCTACTAATACTGGCACATCACTTTTTAATACTTCTTCTTCAAAATTATCACTTGTAAATGTATATTCCATAATAATTCACCTATCCTTTGCTATTTATTTAAACATTGTTTTGCTTCGTCTAGTGACTGAAAAAATTGACAGACCCATCTGTTCATGCATGGATGCAAATATAGAAACAACTGGATCTTGCATCGAAACTTTCCTTGTTTCATGATTATATTACCACTTTTTGTTTATTTTATGCAATCCTTTTTCTTGGCATGACGATATGCGACTAAACGACAGATTGGATTTCCTTTAGCTGAAAATTTCTCCTCGTATTCTGTCATGACATTTCCTTCATTATATTCGCTGTGATGAAGATCGTATGTGTGATTTTCCAGGATCCATCCTGCTTCTTCTACCTGCTCTAAGGAGAAGTCAAATAAGTCTTTGTTATCTGTCTTAAACATAACTCTTCCTTCTGGTGTCAGGATATTATCATATCGTTCTAAAAATCTTGTAGATGTCAGTCTTCTCTTTGCATGGCGGTCTTTTGGCCATGGATCAGAGAAGTTTAAATAAATCCTGTCTACTTCATCTTTGTCAAACACTTCTTCGATATTCTCTGCATCCATACGGATCAAACGAAGGTTATCCTGTTCAAAATCTTCTAATTTCTCTACAGCTCTTACTAAGACACTTGAATATTTTTCGATTCCAATATAGTTTACTTCTGGATTTCTTCTTGCCATTTCTATGATAAACTGCCCTTTTCCCATTCCTACTTCGATGTGGATCGGATGGTCATTTTGGAATACCTTTGCCCATTTTCCTTTCATCTGTTCTGGCTGTTGGATGGAAAACTGATTTTCTATGATCGTCTCTCTCGCTCCTGGTACATTTCTTAAACGCATTTATATTCATCTCCTTTGTCTTTTTCTCGAATCTTTGTTGATTATATCATAGACGATGGGTATAATAAAGAAAAGTATGTGCCTTAAAAAGGCTTAGGATCTGCACTTCAAGGAGGAAATGCCCATGGAAATCGAAAGAAAATTTATCGTCCACAACTTACCTGATAATCTGGATTCTTATCCACACTCTGAGATCGAACAGGGCTATCTTTGCATGGAACCTGTGATTCGTATCCGCAGAATGAATAAGCAGTATTTCTTAACTTTCAAGAGTAAAGGATTGATGGCTAGAACTGAGCATGAATTTCCACTTGATAAAGCAGCTTATGAGCATCTACTTCCAAAGGTGGATGGGATTTTAATTTCTAAGACTCGTTATAAGATTCCAGATGAACATGGATTTGTGATCGAACTAGATGTCTTTCATGGAGAATATGAGGGGCTTGTGATGGCCGAGGTGGAATTTCCTAGTGAGGAAGTTGCTGTGGAATATGAAGGACCTGAGTGGTTTGATGATGAGGTTACGTTTGATTCTCGGTATCAGAATAATAATTTGGCGAATAAATAATTGTTTGTCATAATCTTTGACGTATATAAGAGATATAAAATAAATAAAAGGTGGCTAAACACGAATTTATTTTATATCTCTTATATACGCTGAAGGTTATTGGTAATAACTATATATTCTATATTTATTATCATGTAAATTTTACTTACAATTTTTTCTAAAAATGATAATGGTTCTATTTTATATTATTTGTCTACCAAAACTTTACATCGTTTTTTATAGCAGGCGATTCCGTAGTTTAATATTGTTTCGTAGCCTTCTTCTTCTAGTTTCTGATCGTAATTCTTTTCTTTGATCTGTTTTAGTGCTTTTTGGCATGCTTTATCTAGTGTTTTGATGTTTTCTGCATATTTTACTTCTATAATGATTCCGATTCTGGCTTGTTCTGCTTCGATCATGATATCGCTGTATCCGTCTCCGCTTTCTTGGTTTGAGGTAATGTACCAGTCTGGGTCGTAGCTTAGTAAGCCTAGGAGAACTCCATGGTAGAAGTTTTCTTTTTGGTTGTGAAGGTGTCTCGGATGCTGATAGTTTTCATTAGGTAGTTATTAAATTGTTCTTCGATTGCTTCTGCGTTTCCTTCTTCAAATGCTTTGCAGAAATCTTTTAAGCGGTTTTCGTCTTTTCTTGTGGTTTCTTTGAACCATTCCTGAATCTGTTCGATAAAGATCTGTCGGATGGATTCGTTTGGGATTATCAGAGAGTAGGTTCTTCCTTGTGGTTTTCCCTGTTGGGTGAGGTAGCCTGTTGCGAAGAGTACACTCCAGAGATTCTCGATCGTGCTGTCTAGTTCGTTGTATGTTAGTTCTAACCTGATTTCTTTCTGGATTGCTTTTCCTTCAATTAATTGTTCAATTTCTCTTCTTGTCTGTTGGTTTGCTTTCTCTATAAAGCGTTTTACGATATAATTTCCACTTGTATTGATCCAGTATGGCTGTGGTGTCGCATCTGGTTCTACTTTTAATGCTCGGCAGTGATTGATTACATCCCATGGGCAGTAGATATCTGTGTTTCCAAAGCGATAGCCGTCATACCATTTCTTTGTTTGTTCGAAAGCTTCTGGTACTTTGTAATATTGTAATATTTCTTTTACTTCTTTGTCTGTAAATCCAAAGTACTCATCAAAATATTGGTCTGTGATAGAAAAGATATTGAAGTTATTTAGTCCTGTAAAGATGCTTTCTCTGGCAATTCTTAAGCAGCCTGTTAATACGGCCATGTATAGATTATCATTTGTTTTTAATGATTGTTCTAACATGTTTCGAAGTAAGATGATCATTTCATTATAGTAGTTATTCTCGAACGCCTTGTCTAATGGGACATCATATTCGTCGATCAATATGATAACTTTTTTCCCATAATATTCTTTTAAAATAGAAGATAAAATCCACAGTGCTGTCATTAACTCTGTATCTTTCATGTTATCTGACATTAATGGGTTCATCTGTTCTTTTTGTTTTTCGTTTAACTTATCTTCTGACATTCGATCGTATAATCGTCTGGATTCTGCTGCCATGATATATTTCATCAGTTTTTTTGCATCTTCATAATTTCCTGCTTTCGCTCCTTTTAATGAAACTGAGATTACTGGAAATTTCCCCTGATATTGATCGCATAATTCTTTGTCCTTTGAAATTTCAAGGCCTTCAAAAATTGCCTGATCATTTCCTATTTCAAAGAAATATTTTAACATACTCATATTTAAGGATTTTCCGAATCTTCTTGGTCTTGTGAATAGATTGACTAGGCCGTGTTCATTTAGCAATTGTTTGAGCAGGCCTGTTTTATCTACATAGTAATAGTTTTCTTTTATCATATCTTCGAAGTTTTCAATTCCGATTGGAAGTTTCTTTTGCATGAGGTTCCCTCCTTTCCGCATTTAATCTTACCTTTTGTTCATATTTTACTATCTGGTTATTTTATATGCAACTCAAAATAATCTTTTAATTTTTTCATAGCTTTCATAAATGTTCCCTGTGTGGCATCTTCTGCCAAATGATAATCCTTTAAGTAAAGAAAGCACATACGAAAAACAGAATCTCCGTATTCTCGCATAAGCCTTTCTAAAATTTGTTCTGTCGACATTCTTTTGATCTCCTTTCATCTTTTTAGAGACAATGAATTTAGAAAAAATTACATAATCTGAAAAGATTGATGGTTTTAATTTAACAAAAAATCCTGCCTGACACTGATTTCTCAATGTAGACAGGATTTCTTTACATATTCAAATATATTCTTGCTTTTATCTTGATTTATCTTTTAAAAAGAAAAAATTCAAAATTACATCAAATATAAAAAATATAAGCACAAACAATCCCCAATATATCACCAAGTTATCATACCCTAATCCCAGTATTCTAAAAATTATCTTATGCACTAATACTGTAAATAAAATTAATACTCCATTCATTGCTGCTAATAAAATACTTTTCATTTTTCACTACCTCTTTCCTTTTTTAAATCAAT
>ENA-OQKC01000876-OQKC01000876.1-human-gut-metagenome-genome-assembly--contig:-NODE-876-length-11573-cov-2.836449_pt1 | contig 11573 bp, 11 predicted proteins | sample MGYA00242774_ERZ504790 | MGnify/ENA primary metagenome ERZ504790 (study PRJEB26092, sample SAMD00036419) | human gut metagenome | host: Homo sapiens | study: EMG produced TPA metagenomics assembly of...
AACAGGGGTTCGATTCCCCTACGAACTGCTGAAGGTTCGCAGGATGCCTTCTCTTCTTAAAAATCCTGTTTTAAGCGACTATGGTTCGTTGGTCAAGAGGCTAAGACGTCGCCCTCTCACGGCGAAAACAGGGGTTCGATTCCCCTACGAACTGCTTTTAATCGGAGCCTGCATGGCTCCGTTTTTTGCTGTGCTGATTTTTTTCTCCTATCATAAACGCCAGCAAAAAAGCCCGGCAGTTTTCTGCCGGACTTTTCCTTTTTTCTGACAACTCTTTTATTCTGCGTAGATCTTAACCAGTTCTTTCAGCATTGCCATCGTCTTTTCCATCCCCTCAACGGTAATGTGCTCATACGGTCCATGGCATGCATATCCGCCGGTTCCGATGTTCGGGCACGGCAGCCCCATGAAGCTTAAGCGTGCGCCGTCTGTGCCGCCGCGGATCGGAAGAACGATCGGCTCCATGCCGGCTCTTCTGGCTGCCTCTTCGGCATTCTCAATCAGATGGTAGCAAGGACGGATCTTCTCAGCCATGTTGCGGTACTGCTCTTTGATCTCCAGTTTTACCGTTCCCTCGCCGTATTTTTCATTCATTGCTTTTTCAATCCGGCGCAGATTCTCTTCTTTTGCTGCAAATTTCTCTGCATCGTGATCACGGATGATGTATTCGGACTCGGCATGTGCCACATCGCCGGACATACTGGTCAGATGATAGAAGCCTTCATATCCTTCGGTATTTCTCGGGGACTCTGCTTCCGGCAGAAGAGACTGGATCTCGCTTGCAACAGCGATTGCATTGATCATCGTGTCTTTTGCTCCGCCTGGGTGGATGTTAAATCCGGTCACCGTGAATTTCGCTCCGGCTGCATTGAAGTTTTCGAATTCGATTTCTCCCTCTGTGCCGCCGTCCACGGTATAGGCAAACTCTGCGTCAAAGCCTGGAACATCAAAAAAGTCAGGGCCTTCACCGATCTCCTCATCCGGTGTAAATCCGATGGAAATCGGACCGTGCGGGATTTCTCCGGCAAGAAGGGCTTCTGCCAGTGTCATAATCTCTGCCACGCCCGCCTTGTCGTCTGCACCGAGCACCGTTGTTCCATCGCTTGTGATCAGCGTTCTGCCGGCCAGGGATGGAAGATGCGGGAATACCGAAACCTCCAGTGTTCTTCCGCTGTCAGCCAGCTTCAGATCCTTTCCGTCATAATTTTCATGTACGATCGGATTTACCGCATGATCTGCAAAATCAGATACCGTATCCATGTGTGCGATAAATCCCAGTTTTGTCTTTCCTTCGTATCCTTTGTTGCCGGAATTTTTCCATAGACGTAGCATTTATCCTCTACACGGACATCCGATACACCGAGCGCTTTCATTTCTTCTGCAAGCTGGTCTGCCAGAACTCTCTGACACTCGGAAGACGGATGGGTTCCGCTCTTCTCATTGCTCGGTGTCGGCACTTTAACATAATTCAGTAATCTTTCATATGCTTTCATTTTCTTCTTCTCCTTCTATTTCATCAGCTTCTGGATGGTTTTGCAGAGCTCATCCACGGCGCCTTCTTTTCCCTGCCGGATATCCTCCACAACGCAGGATTTGATGTGGCTGGAAAGCAGTACCTTGTTGAAGCTGTTTAATGCAGACTGGATCGCGGATACCTGGGTCAGGATATCGACGCAGTAGCGGTCGCTCTCCACCATTTCCCGTATTCCGCGCACCTGGCCTTCAATTCTCGAAAGACGGTGGATCAGATCTTTGTATTCTTTTTCGTCCCGCACTTTTTTCCGGTCGCATTCACTGCAGTGTGTACAACATTCACCCATGAGGTTTCCTCCTTGTGTTCCGTCACTCTATATACCCCGTCTGGGTATGAATTTATGATACTCTTTTGCCCAGACTTTGTCAATCTTCGATTTTTGCCGCAAGCGCGCCGTACAGCTTCTGGTTTACCAGACTTGCCGCGCTGCACTCCGCCTCCGGCGCGTTCGCCGACGGCTCTCCGCAGAGATCGACCGCGAGCACCTTTCTCCCCGCAAGACAGTCCTTTGCAAGGGACAGCAGCTCATCCACACGCACATTTCCCTGATCCCAGTTCGTATCAAGCTCCTCCTTTGACAGAATGTCCTTATCGACCGACAGATATACCGGAAATGTTCCCGCATGGGATGCAAAAATCTCTTTGATCTTCGCCGCTCCGCTTCCGTCGTCGAGCTCTTCCTGTGTCACAAACCAGACATGCTCCATCGCTTCTGTCTCCCGCACCGACGCCTCCGGCGGGCCGATCACACAGATTCCTTTGATGTTTTGATACGCCCCGGCAGCATCCCGGATCCAGGAACCGCAGGAGAGCACCGGAAGAAGCGCCGGCGGCTGCATATCGGTATGGTGGTCGAATACGGCTAAAACAAATCTCTTTTCCAGTCCCAGCAGCAATTTGCTCATATAGTGATAATTGCCGGAATCCAGAAGGCGGATCCGCGGCAGCTCTTTCGTTTCTTTTTTTCGGCCAAGTTCCGCTTCCAGAAACTGCTCCGTCTCCGGATCGAGATAACCGTCAGTTCCCCGGAGCTCTCTTAGATCCCAGATCTTTCCCGCCTGCTCCCAGGCATATCCTTCGGACTCATAAATTCCGGAAAGGCTAAAACAAAATGGTTTCATCTTCTCTTTTACTCCTGTTATTTATTTAATGGATTCAGCTTTCTTCCCGCCGTTACAAGAAGTAACGGCTGATATCAGAAGCTGCAGAACGGCACTCGCCTCCGGCAGATAATGGATCAGCGGATTCTGTCCGTAATTTCCAAGCAGATAGCAGAGCTGTTCCATCTCTCTTCCATTCCCAAGCTGGCGGCTGATGATCCCCGCAAACGAGGTAAACGGATTGAAAAGAAGAAGGTAAATTACACCTCCTACATCGATCTGCTGATAAGCTGCCGTCATCTCCTGCTGCAGCAGTCCTGCGTAGTAGGCAAGCCCCGTGCAGGCGCATATTCCTACGACCAGAAAAAACGACAATGACATAGGAAAGAACGGTCGCCAGTGTGGTCCGCTTAAAAAACACCGAACAGAAAAATGCCGATACTGCCGACAAAAAATTCCGGTCAGAAGAAGGCCTCCCGCCATCAGAAGCAGCCGCCAAGGCCGATACCGCCGAACACCACAACAAGGGACAGCACCGGCAGTGCCGAAACCGTCAGTATCAGAACAACGCCAAGCGATGCCTCCAGCTTTCCCGTAATGATTCTCCACGGGTTCAGGTTCGTCGTCAGCAGCACATCCAGCGTTTTTTTCTCACGCTCCAGCGAAATGCTTCCTCCCGCAACCGCCGGAACTGAAAGGACGACGAGAATAAACAGAAGATACGTCATCAGAATATAGCAGTTCATCGGAACGCTGTAACTGACCGGTGCCAGATAGCCAAGCTGGCTGCTCTCCCCGAAATAGCAGACAAACGCAACCACGGCAAGCAGCAGATTGCAGACAAAAATAATCCAGGAAATCCGCGATGACCGCGAGTTCCGCTTCATTTCTTTTTCAAATACAGGATTTAACCGCACGTTTCGTTCCCTCCTTATCCGATCGTGTTTCCGAACGTTTCTGTGTTTCGGCTCTTCTGTTCCGTTTCCCCGGTCAGATGGAAGAACAGGGACTCCAGGCTGTTGTGTTCCCGTGCAAACGAAACCACAAGGATTCCGGCATCCACCAGTTTCTGCAGCAGATACGCCTCCTCCTCCCGGCTTCCCGAAAACCAGGCCGCAATCTTGTTTTCATCCACAGAAAGGCGGCTGACCTGCGGATCCTGCCGCAATAGTTCCAGCGCCTTTGGCACCTGGTTCAGCACAGTGATGCGCAGCGGATTGGAGCTGTCGATCGCAAGCATAATGTTTTCCAGCTTTCCCTGCTGTACCATGACACCTCCGTTGATGACACCGATGCTGGTGCACAGATCTGCTAATTCCGAAAGAATATGGGAGCTGATCAGAATCGTATAATCCTCCCGCGCCAATCGCTGCAGGAGAAGCTGAAAATCCTTTCTCGAACGCGGATCCAGACCGGAATTCGGTTCGTCCAGCACCAGAAGCTTCGGTTTATGGATCATCGCGCGCGCCAGACAGAGCCGCTGCTGTATGCCCCTTGAGAGCGAATCCACCATCTGCTCCTCTTTTCCCGATAGTTCGACCATCTCCAGCACTTCCCGCGCACGGACGGTTCCTGCCCGCCCGTAAATTCCATACGATGCGGCAAAAAATTCCAGATACTCTATCACGTTTAAGTTTTCATAAACGCCAAAGAAATCAGGCACAAAGCCGATCAGGCTTTTCTGCTTCAGAATATTTTTTGTCGTCCGCACGCCGTCCAGCCACAGATCGCCGCCGTCGCTCTTTAAAAGCCCTGAAATAATGCGCAGCGTCGTTGTTTTTCCCGCACCGTTCGGTCCGACAAAGCCGTAAATATCGCCTTTTTTTACTTCCATATCAAGACCGTTCAGGGCATATGTTTTTCCGTATTTTTTGGTCAGTTTCTCAATTTTCAGTATCGACATTTGGCTCCTCCGCTAACAGGTTCTCCAGATATTGCTCCGGTGGGATCTCTTTCGCCTTTACGATCAGATTCGGTGCTTCATAGTATCCATAATTTTCATGATACTCTTCTCCCTTTTCCTCTTCGGAAAGACGGTACCGCACACGGATCTGGTTGTCCACATTCACATACTGCGCCTCCAGCGCCGGATCACTCGCAAAATCGATCTCCCAGTCGGAAATTTCATCATACGTTCCCGTCTGAAAATTGTACAGCTCAATGATTCCATTGAAATTCCGGATCTTGGTCCCATCCTCCGTGCGGGCTTTCTCGAAAGCAAGCGAAAGAATGGTTCCCCGTTTTCCTCCCCCGCCGGTTTCTGCCGCCTGGATCTTATCTTCTAACGCCGTCATCGCATACGGCCAGAATGCAGGATCATAGATTCCCTCGGAATCCGGCTGCATCACGCCTTTAGCATACATTCCATACAGACACCAGATGTTGTTGTTTTCAAAGACACCGTTCAGATAATACGTTACTTCTGTTTCCTCTTCCGAGATTCCGCCGGAATTCGGTCCCATTTCAAAGCTTACCGTGTTTCCGCCGTCCCATCCGCTGTACTCCTGCGCATACGGACAGTACACAACGCCGGCCTCTTTCATGTCCACAGACACTTCCTGATAGTAATACGAGATTCCATACGCTTCGTATCCGCTGTCAAGCTGGAACGTATCGTCATTGCCTGCCAGCTTTCCAAAGAAAAGGCAGTTGTCACTCCGGTTCGGCATGTGATTATAGATGACGCCGTCCAGATAATTTTTCTCTATCTCCGGCAGATCTTCTGCCGCACTCCAATTTCCGAACTCCCGCACGCTGTCCGCTTCTATTCCATCCAGCGTGATCGTCTCCCCGTTTTTGATGTCTCCAATGAGGGCACAGTAACCTGGAACGGCGATCACACAGCTCTCCAGATCATAGCCTGTCTTATTTTCCACGGTTCCGCTGATCTTCTGATCCCAGAAATGAAACGTGCCTTTCAGTCCTTTGCCTTCGTCCAGCGTTTCCATCCGCTGCATGCCGAACTCATTCAGGGCAAATGCAGCCTGATTGGAAATTTCTGCCCTGTTTTTCTGTTCTCCGAAACTGATCTCCGTCTTTTCATATTCCGCATCCTCCGTTTCCGGCTGTGCCGTGCTGTTGGACATATAGTCCATACGGTTGTACGTCACCAGATCGTAGGACGGATCCAGATACAGCTCATAGGAAGCATTGTACGGCGCCTGTGCACAGAAATTAATGTAATCTTTCTGGTATGTATCGTACTGCCAGATTTCTCTTACATACGTCAGCACCGGGGCCTTAAGCCTCGTGCTCTGGCCAAACAGACTGATCAGCATAACAAAGACGGCCGAGCAGGCACAGATCGCCCCCCAGAGATACTGACGTTTTCCTGTTTTTTTCAAAAAGAAATACAATCCCGGCCCTGCCAGAACCAGATAGACCAGAATCAGGCCGCCGTACAGCACCGTATTCGGACGGTTCCGGATCTTAGTGTTTTCCAGAAGATCGGAAATCGTATAGTATTTCTGATAATTCGTATTTCGTTTTGCCAGAAGGCGGCTGGTGGTCTCTTCGTCCAGAATATTTTTCAGAAAATCTACCGGCGCTTCTTTAAACGCACTGCGCTGGCTTTCCGCAAATGTCTCGTTTCCCGAAAAGGTAATCAGAAGACCTCCCTCTGCCTGCCAGAGATCAATTTCTTTCTGGAGTGTCTCATCCAGTTCTTCTTTGGACTGCTCCAGAAGGATCAGCACATCCGGCGAATACGACTCCGCAAGCCCGACAAGCTCCTCTGCCCGGACAGATGCAGCTTCCACCTCATAAATCCCGTCGTTCAGCGTAACTCCATTCAGCTGCTGCCCGTAATTAGTTTCTTCTTCCACAACGCAGACTTCCACCTTGGACTGGAAGAAGCCTTCACTCGAAATCGTTTCTTCCCGACTGTACACCGTGTCCCTCTGGCTGTTCTCCAGGCGCAGGACACAAAAAGACGTATTTTCCACCAGAAGCCCTGCCGAAAAAGTCTTTGTAACGGTTCCGTTCGCCGGAATATAGATTGGAAAACGGTACGTAAAAAGGCTGTTTCTTCCATCGCCCGACCGCTTGCCCCCCGGAAACAGTTTTGAGAGAATGCCTTCTCCACTGTTTCCGCGGTAAATCGATTCCGCGGCGTTTTTTATCTGAAAAACAAAGTATCCTTCAAATTCAACAGCGCTCTCATTTGTGATTGTCACACGAATCGGTACGTGATTCCCATCCTGATAGTTTCCTTCGAATCCATAAGAAAAATCAATCTGGTATTCCCCTGCGTAGCTGTTGGCAAGAAGCTGCTTTTCTTTCCCGCCGCTTCTTCCGCCATCCGACGGCGTGTTCTGATAAAGTTCTGTCCGCGTTGTCATCGCAGACACCCTCTGAACTCCCGCCAGAAGCAGAATCAGCAGCAAAATACCGGACAGACAGCAGATTTTGCTTCTTCTTTTCCTGTTCATCGCTTTTCGTCCTCTTTCTTCCCCTTTGGCATTCCGACCGGCAGTTCCACCTCAAAGACGGTTCCCTGCAGATCACTTTTTACCCGCACCTGTCCGTGATGCAGTTCCGCAATCTGCTGTACAATCGCAAGTCCAAGTCCCGTCCCGCCGGTATCGCGGCTCCTCGACTGCTCTGTCCGGTAAAATTTCTGGAAAATATGATCCAGTTCCTGTTTTGGAATGATCCGTCCGTAGTTAATGACACGCGTGACCACATATTCACCCTCTTTTTCCATTGAGACGCGGATCTGTTTTCCCTCTTTTCCGTATTTGACAGCATTGTTCAGCAGATTTCCAAAGAGCCGTGCCAGCAGCTCACCGTCCGCCTCGAGAAAAATCGCATGTTCCGCATGCAGAAATTCCACCTGAAGCTCATTTTTTCACAAAAGAACGGCGTCATCTCGTCGAGCATCTGCTCCGATCAGCTGCACCAGATCAAGTTTTCCGAGATGCAGCTGCATCTCTTTGTGCTCCAGCTTGACGAATCCAAACAGTTCGTTCGTGAGCTGCTCCAGACGGAGTGCTTTCTGATAGGCAATATCGATATAATGATTTCTCGTCTCCTCATCCAGATCCGTCCGCGTGCGCACCCAGCCGAGATAGCCGATAATCGAAGTCAGCGGCGTACGGAGGTCATGTGCCACGGATGAGACGAGATCGTTTTTCGTATGCTCCGCGACTCCGTTCCCGTTCCCTATAATTTCCTTGATATTCTGCTGCATCGTATTAAGTTCTCCGCCATCACAGAAAACTCGTCATTTCCCTTTACCTCGATCGGATGATCAAAATACCCCTGCTGATATCTCCTTTACCTTTTCCAGAATCTTCCCAATGTATCGGATGGTTTCGCGCATCAGGAATAAAAGGTCAGGCAGAACGAAAGCAGCGCAGCCGCCGTCAGAATCATCGTCCGCACCGATGGGCGGAGGCCTCCCGGTCCGATCCAGGCGCTCCGGTAACCGATGTTCATCAGTCCATTGCCGAAAAAGGTCAGAATCCCGTCGGTAAGCGTCACTACAAGCACCGTGATAAGTGCACTTACAATCAGATCAAAGACCATCCTCTGGCTGAAGTTTTTTATAAAATCAGGCTTCAATTTTGTATCCCACTCCCCAGACTGTTGTAATAATCTTATCTTCTCTTGTGTCGTCTTTCATTTTTCCGCGCAGACGGCGGATATGTACCATAACCGTGTTGTTCGCCTCATAGAATTTTTCATGCCAGACGCGCTCGAAAATTTCGTCTGTACCGAACACACGGCCCGGGTTGGAGGCCAGCAGATACAGAATATCAAATTCAATCGGTGTCAACTTGATGCTTTCTCCGTAGCAGACAACCTGATGGGTTACCTTGTTGATTTCCAGACGCTTTAAGGAAATCACTTCCTGGCGCTCGTGCGGCTTCGACGGATTCAGTTCGCGGTAGCGGCGGAGCTGGGATTTTACACGCGCCATCAGCTCCAGCGGATTGAACGGTTTTGCCACGTAATCGTCTGCTCCCGTTGACAGACCGACGATCTTGTCGATATCCTGCGTTTTGGCACTTACCATGATGATCGGAATGTTGTTCGTCTCCCGGATGCGGCGGCACATCGCAATACCGTCCATATCCGGCATCATCACATCGAGCAGCACCAGGTCGATTTTTTTCTCCTCCAGAATGCGGAGTCCCTCTTTTGCACTGTACGCTTTTAATACCTGAAATCCATCGCTGATCAGATAAATTTCCAGCAGATCCGCGATTTCTTTTTCATCATCCACAACTAAAATATTTGTTTCTTCCACGTCGTTTCCATCCTCTCTGTTTTTAACTACCGTAATGGTACCATGAATATTCAAAAAAATCTTTACTTAATTCTTACGTCTGTATTATCTATTATAAAAAGAAAAGCCGCCTTCCACAAGAGGCCGCTTTTCTTTTCTTCTTATATTTTTTATCTTCGTACTGCGCGGCGGTATACCACAAGAGAAACCGCTGCGGAAATGACCTCTGTGATCCAGAAGGCGTGCCATACGAAAACGCCGCCTCCCAGATGGGACAGCAGGTAAGCTGCCGGGAGAATGACAATGACATTTCGGCAGAGGGAAATGATCAGGGAAGATCCACCTTTTCCGAGTCCCTCCAGCGCACCGGAGGATGTGATGGAAACTGCCGAAATCAAAAAGCCCGCGCTGATGCGTGTCAGTGCCTGTCCGCCAAGACGGATGGTCTCCGGATTGCTGCTGAACAGTCCGATCAGCTGTTCCGGAATGGCAAGGCAGATGCCGGTTCCAATAAGCATGATCACCGCACACATAATCAGGGTGATCTCATAAATCTTCCGCACACGCTTATGCTCGCCTGCGCCGTAGTTGAAGCCGATAATCGGGCGCATGCCCTGTACAATGCCGTTTGCTGTCAGATAGATGAACGTCTGCAGCTTGTAGTAAATGCCGAGCACGACAACGTAGCTCTGGGAATACACGGCCAGGATTCCATTCAGTGCGGAAATCAGAAGAGACGGCAGCGCCAGGTTCAGGATCGCCGGGACGCCGATCGCATACAGTCTTCCGACCAGATTTTTTCCTTCTTTTAAATATTCCGGATGGATTTTGACCGAAATCGGGCGGATCTTGTAAATGATCCAGTAAATCACGACCGGTGTCACCTGACCGATGCCGGTTGCAAGTGCCGCACCCTCAATTCCAAGACGCGGGAACGGTCCGATTCCGAAAATAATCAGCGGATCCAGAATGATGTTGACAATACAGCCGATCATCATACCGGTCATCGTCACTTTCATCCGGCCGACTGCCTGAAAAACCTTTTCAAAGTAAAGGTTTGCCATGATTGCTATGGTAAACAGAAAGATAATCCGTGAATACCGGACACCAAGATCGATGACAGTTTCGGAAGAAGAAAACATCCGCAGGAAACGCTCGATGACCAGAAGGCTTCCGATCGTTAAAATAACCGCATGCAGCATGGTAAGGGCAAGACCCTGCGTTGCAGCACAGCCGGCTGCCTTTTTGTCACCCGCTCCCAGATAATACGAAATCACCGCATTCAGTCCGATTCCAAAACCGATGGCAACGGCATTTACAAAATTCTGTACCGGATAAACCAGGGAGAGCGCCGTCATGGCATCTTCGCTGATCTGTGCGACAAAGAAGCTGTCCACAATGTTATATAAGGAATTGACCAGCATCGAGATTACCATTGGAAGCGCCATCGAAACCAGCAGTGGAAATACTGGCTTTTCTTTCATAAAGTTTTCGTTCATTATTACCTCCATTTGTGATCTTTTCTGTTGGTGGGCTTACGTGCAGGCACGGACTTTGCTCCATTGCCACAAAAAAAGCCACGCAATTATCTGCTTTCGATAATTGCGTGGCGAAAAGAACTTTATTACAAGTTGAAAAATCCACACCAAGTTTGAGAGCAATATACCACACTTTGCCCGGGCTTGTCAAGATTTCTCCTGTAACTTTTTTATTCTACATTTTTCAGTGCCTCGTCCATCGGAATCTTTTGGATGTGGCGGAACTGCAGCACAGCGATAACAGCATACGCCGCAAGGCCCATCAGATACATTTTTCCGTAAATTGCCGGATCAATATAGTATGTCAGCCAGCCGCTGTACTCGGAAAGCATAATGACATAAATCTGGCGGATCAGCGCGGAGGCAATGATCAGGCTGGCACCGATTGAGACGATCACAACCCAGGTTGTCGCCGTCAAATACAGACTCAAAATTTCCCTGTTCTCGTAGCCGAGAATCTTTACCATCGAAATCGAAGTCGTATTCTTCTCGATGATCAGCTTCGTCAGCAGATAAATCAGCAGCATGAACAGTACAATCGAGAAAACATTGATCAGCTGGAACATTTCTCCCATAGACACATCCAGCTGACGGCTGACCTTTGTCAGATCGTCCTCCGTAATCGTTGTTGCGATCAGATTCTCATCCAGATCTGTGATCTTTTCCCTGGAAAAATAACCGTTAAAATAATCCTCCTTTTCCCCAAAGGTTTTCCTGTAGGAGGAAATCGGCATAAATACCGTCAAAGATGCCGGATAATCGTAGATTCCCTGCACTGTAAACTCATAAGTCTCACTTCCGTAAGCTTCCTTCAGAACAATGGTATCTCCGGTCTTTATCTTATACTTTTCTGCATAACCGTCAGAAATCAGAACTCCATCAGTTGGAAGTTCCGCGCTTACATACGCACTGTCGTCCGCGATTCCATAGACCGCTATGGTCTCTCCTTCCTGATCTGGCAATACATTTTTCATGGAATTCAGGCAGAATTTTTCTGCTGACTTCTCATTTGTTTTCAAAGATGGAGTAAGAAATTTCTGCAACATTCCCATAACCGTATATTTCTCATCTTCATCTGGCTCCTCCGGTACATTCAGCACATACTGGTACGGCGCGATCATGTTCTTCAAAATTTCTTCCTGATAATGATCCAGAAGCGGCTTCATCAT
>ENA-OQKC01000882-OQKC01000882.1-human-gut-metagenome-genome-assembly--contig:-NODE-882-length-11512-cov-3.031181_pt1 | contig 11512 bp, 8 predicted proteins | sample MGYA00242774_ERZ504790 | MGnify/ENA primary metagenome ERZ504790 (study PRJEB26092, sample SAMD00036419) | human gut metagenome | host: Homo sapiens | study: EMG produced TPA metagenomics assembly of...
CACATACCTCCAAAGTAAGATTAGTACTGACAGGAACCTTGCAAGTCAAATTAGCGAGATAGCTGTTACCTGCCAGATATCCGTTTTACGATTTCAAAAGCCTGCCGGTAGTCTGTCAAAGACATTGGAACAAAGTTCCAGTCTATCCGCCCACTGTAACTTTCTGTTACAGTATCCACATTTTTCACTCCATTAAAGTTATAACGGCAACGGGTAGAATCAATCCGACTTATTTCCTCTATCAAGGAACACTGCTGTTTATAATCTATAATAAAAAGGAAAGGCTTCCGGCTACCCGCCAGCTCATTCATACGTTTTATAGCTTCCGGTCTTTTATATTGTTGCATTTTTAGCTGTTAAATTATCTTGTAACAATCATTTTTCAAGGGGAACAAAGTTAAGAATTTAAAGTAAACTGTTATCTTAACATAGAGAAATTCTTTCTTTTACTTGTTTTATTCAATCAACAACGTTTTGGAGAAAGACCTACCTATTTTCCATTTCCATAATCCCCCCCCTAAAAAACAAATGATACCTACTCATCGCGAGCAAGTATCATTCAAATTAAAATCTAAATTCTCTACGAGAATAAGGTGACCTCGCCTTAAATCTGAACACAAGCATCCAACGAGACCACCAAAAAGTATTGTACGCTTACAATACCTATGCGTTTTATTTATAATATTTATTATAGATCAATATCTCATCCTCTGATTATATTGCAAAGGTAAACTTTTAACTTATCCGACAGACAATATGTTCTTCAAAAGGAAAACATTAAAGAAATACAGGTCACACATTAGATTTATTTAAAAAATAAATACAATACAGAACATCACTACCTATAATAAAACCATATCATTCCTTCAAAAAAAACCATATTCCATAAAAGAAAAAACAGTAGACCGGACCTTCCCAGCCTACTGCTTTATGAGTTAAAAAACACATTTCTTTATTTTGCTCCGTTTACAAACTTTTCGACGGTATTATAAAGATCATCTCCACGCAACTCCTTCGCTACAATTTTACCTTCCGGATCTACTAAAATTATATGTGGGAAACCGACAATACAGTATGATTCCAACACATCCTTCACGTCGTCTTTCTGCAACAGAACCTGATTCCAATAGCTCTTGTCTTCTTCAATAGCCTTTTTCCAATCTTCCTCACGACGGTCTGTAGACACACCATAAATAGTAAATCCTTTATCTTTGAAAGCATTGTACGTCTTCAACAGATAAGGAGTTTCCTTACGACACCAACTACAACCGGCAAACCAGAAATCGACTAGAACATATTTACCCTTGAAATCGTTCAAACTGACAGAATTCCCTTTCAAATCAATTCCTGTTATAGCAGGAGCAACGCTACCGGTAGCACACCTAGCAAATTTATCCAAACCTTCTTGCATTTTTACATATATACCACTTTGCCTGGACGCCTCATCAAAACTGCCTATGAAGTTACGTGCCTCATCAATCTCCTCAACTGTATTAAAAGTATGATTTTGGAAGCGATAAGTATAATAAAGATACAAACCGAAGTATGAGCCTTTATTTTTAGCAATTTCCCCATTTATCAGTTTACGGGTCTGTTCCGAGGCACTCTCATAATAAGGACTGGAAACCTCCCGGATACGCTCCATTTCCTCACGATCCCCTTTTTCACGAGCTTCATAGAACATATGATCCAAAGAATCGAGAACCATACGATTACCTGCTACATATTTCGCTTCTTGCAAGGCTTCGTATTGCTCCTGCAATGCAGACCCTGTAGCATGTAAACTCAGTTGGTCATACTTATCCTTACCCAAGGTAAGCTGCATGGATTTGGGTTCCAAAAACAAATTAGCGTATTGCTGTAAATACTCTCCACGCTCCATATTCTGCAAAGAGAAACAATAAAGACCGGCTTGTATAGAATCAGTGGGATAAGCAAACCTACCATCGGTAACAGCAATAGATTTAATCAGTTTCACACTACCATAATGCTCATTGTCTACTTGATATAAATAGATAGAATCAGCCTGGATTCCATCAAGACTACCCTCTAAAGACACAGACTTAGACTCATTGCAAGCATTTAACATGCATAAAGAAACGCCTAATAATAGATATTTTTTATAAATCATAAATTTACTATTTATTAAGAACAGAATCAATCAAAGTACCAATCTCTTCACTTGACGGACGTGGAGCGTATGCATTCACAATATTGAAATCCTTGTCAATCAAAATAAAACGAGGAATATACATGATAGCCCAACTTTCTTTTAAAGCAACATCATTGGAATGATATTGAGTCAATTCTTTCTTATGTCCATCCAAATACCTTAACCAAGGTTTCGTTGTAGTATCTGTAGAAACCGGAAGAAAAACGATATCCTTACCCACATATTTCTTACCTAAAGCCTCAAATGCCGGAGATTCCTGAATGCAAGGTCCACACCAGGTCGCCCATAAATCAATATAAATCACCTTACCCTTAAAATCTGCAAGATGCTTCACATTACCCTCCACATCCAACATCTCAAAATCAATGGCAGGTTGTCCGGGAAGCAACTTGGAAGCTTGAACAATCTTTCCTTCAATTTCTGTTGCAAAATCAGCATTCTTCACTGTTTGCAAAAATGCCTTCGCCTCGTTCACAGTCTGTTCTGAAGCTTCATTTCTCAGATTATCGACTATTTTAGCACAAGCATATAATTCCGTAGTACGCGCAGGAATGGAAATATCCTTAAACCAAAGAGAAGCTAATGTAGAATCTTCCTGATAAGACAAAACATCGCGCACCACAGCTACATTCAGCATATCTTCATTCATAATCTCCTTATATAGCGGAGTTACATCCTGAGTTAATGAAACATTAAATTCATTCCATTTAGCCCGCATCTCTTCTTCCGTCTTCACTCCGGCAAACATCCTTGAATAACTTGCATAACAGATATAACTATTAATAATATCCGCTTTGATCCGTGCTGTTTCCAGCTTTTTAAATGCATCAGACACATTACTTAACGTATCCAATGTATGCATACGTATAGCGGCCAAGCTGTCAACCAACGCTTTAGTGGATACAAAATCTCCACGCAAGTTACCACCGGCTTCCAGATAAGAACCACCTTTCGGAAAAAGACGGAACTTCATGTAATTATTGGCTTCGGCTCCAATTCCCGAGAATTCCGCTTCTGTATTTGTCTGAGTTACTTTGATAGTCATGTCATCTCCTGGAGTAAGATACAATGTGTTGCGGCTGATAGTATAATATGTCGGCTCTTTAAGTACAAAAGTAGTATCAAAATAACCGGCAGCATCCGTTTTCAACAAAATATCCCGGCTGTCACCTAGCATAGATGCTGCTCCGTCAAATCTCATACGCACATTCTGGCTACCCATATCAAGCAACTGGCCTTTCAAATGAACCGTATTCGCCAATTCTTGCTTAGTTCCACTGTTACAGGAACCCAGGCAACAGCATAATGCTGCTGTTGCCATCATAATCGTTAGTTTTTTCATTAAAATATCTTTTATCTTATGTTAGGAATCATATCAGGATTAAAACGAAGTACAGAGGGTGGAATAGGCAAAATATATTTAGGACTATTGGGCTCCAATCTGTACTCTACACCATTCACCTCATGCACAATAGTCTTTGCGAATTCAGGTTCACGATTCAAACGTTTCAAGTCAATCAAGCGGGTACAGCCAAGCATAGGCATTTCCCGTCTTCTTTCCTCCAAGACTTTTACCAATGCATCCTTGTTATCACTTGCAACCAAAGGTACATTATCAATAATACGACTATCACGCAAGGTGTTAATATATTCCATAGCTTTGTCTTTACTACCTATACGAGCTTCACACTCTGCTGCTATCAGATACATTTCCGGGGTAGACATAGCCATGTTGGCATAAATATAAGGTGCCCAAAGAGGATAATCCAAATCTATCCCACCTAAATATTTCGTAAAATACAACAGATAACGCTGATCCTTTTCCTGATCATACAAAGAGCCCAATTCTTCAGAAGCATATGCAGTAGCACTAAATCCAAAAGTCCAGGGGGCCAAACGAATATAAATATTTTCCGGGTTCTCATCTCCATCCGGAACATCAATCCTACCAATATATTTATCACGATCCACTACTTTATACGGGAAAAGACTCATCAAAGTTGAATTATTCTGTAATGAGATCACCGCATTCTCCAAAGCTTTTTTGTAATCTCCCATATAAAGATACATACGTGCCAACATCCCATACCCCACCGGCTTAGATGCACGATAGGCATTCAACACCGGTTTTTCCGGTAAATTAGGAGCAGCCTCATCCAGATCCGCCTTAATTTGATCATATACTTCCTGCACTGTAGCGCGCTGCAAATTTGTTTTATTGATATTTTTATCCAACATCAATGGAACGCCAGGATCTGTAGCAGCAGTCGACGGATCGTAATGGTTAGCATAAGCATTAACCAAAGTCAAATACTCAAAAGCACGCCCAACCAATGCTTCAGCCCTCAATTGCTTTTTATGTTCTTCAGTATCTTGAGTAGCCCCCATTATATCATCAATAACTACGTTATAATAATAAATACGATTATAAGAGTATTCCCAAAGACCGTCACTCTCTCCTTCTCCAAAGATTTCACTATTAAACGCATATAAATGCTGCTTCGGCAACTCCAGAGAAACAAATCCTCCAGTCATATCATCTTCATAAGGCATGAAAACATCATCTGTCATAAAGTTAGGATATGATTCAGAAGCCTTTAGCAATTGAGCATAATTCAATAAACGTTCATAGTCTTCACTCTTTTCCGGAATTACAATCCCTTTAGGTTGTATATCCAAATAATCATCACATGACATTACAGGTAACGCCAAACATGCACAAAGTAAAAATTTATATAATTTCATATTTATCTATTCAATCGTTTAAAAATTAAGAGACAAACCAATTGTATAAGTAGTAGGATTCGGAAGAGTCAATGCTCCCCATCCATATCCCGATGTAGTATACGCTTCCGGATCAATATCTCCGTTAGCAGCCCACCACCACACATTACTAATTTGACAAGTCACAGCAGCCGATTCTATAAAATATTTCCTCAACCAATTCTTTGGCAAATTGTAACTCAGTGAGATATCTCTCAATTTAATATAATCTGCCTTTTTTACATGGATGTCTGCCGAATACCATGCCTGCGCATCTGTATAATAAATATTCCTATTAAAAGACGGAGCTACTCCCGGAATATTTTCATCCCCCGGTTTCCTCCAATGGTTTAAAGCCTTACGAGTAAGATTCGCACTTGGTGCACCACCCATATATCCAGCTACAACATCACGTAACACATGCCCGCCATAATATACAAACATAAATGAAAAATCAAAATCACGATAAGAGAAGAAATTTTTCAATGATGCCGTATACTTTGGAGTACGAGTTCCAGAATATACCATATCATCAATAGAACTTACTTTTGAAACTTTTTCTCCTTCTTTATTATACACCAACACATTCCCATTTGTCGGATCAAGTCCTGCATAACGATAACTAAAGACACTATTAATAGGATAACCAACAGCTGCTACATTATATGCACTATAATAAAAAACCGTTTCTTTTGTACCTTCTAAATTTGTCAATTCATTTTTATTATAACTAAACATTAAATTTGTTCCCCAAGTAAAATTCTTATTTTGAATATTTACACTCTGTAATGACAATTCTACACCTCTATTAAACATCGAGCCATAATTTTGCAATAGACTTGCCCAACCCAACGTCGGATCCGCATTACGATTTCCTAATAAATCCGTAGTTTTCTTATAATAATAATCAATACTACCGCTTAAACGAGAATTGAATGCTGAAAAATCAATCCCGACATTGGTAGAAGCCGTTTTCTCCCAACGAAGTTGAGAGTTGGGTGGATTCTGTATATACGAACCAAAATCTCCAACCCATTCATTATATCCGCTATCAACCACAGTCATATACGGCCCTGCATCCTTAGGAACATTACCACCCACACCATAAGTCATACGCAAATTCAAACGATTCAACCACATACAATCTTCCATAAAAGGCTCATTAGCTATCTGCCAACTACCACCAACGGACCACAACGGACGATACTGATATTTAGGATCAGTACCAAATAAATTAGATTGATCGATACGAATACTTCCAGTTAATGAATAACGTTCGTCAAAGGTATATGAACCATTAGCATAAAAAGAAACATATCGGTCTTCTGTATGAGTCAATGCATTATATTCACCATAGACCCAATTAAACGACCCCAACAAAGCTTCAGTACCATTAATAGGAGACATTGCTAACGGATTTATAGGTTTTACTCCCAAGCTATTATCATCATATCCCATATAATAATTCTGCGCACCAGTACGACGCACCAGCCGACGTTCAGCACCGCCCAACGCAGATATAGCATGTTTTCCAAATATACGATTAAAGTTCACTTGAGCACGCATTGTATATGAATAAGATTCATAACGGCTTTCATCCAATTGACCACCTTTAGGAACATTCAGTGTAAGGCTTCCTGTTGCCGCATCATATTGAGCTGCATCATTTATCATATTACGCACTGTATATGACATATTACTATATAAAGTACGATTCTTATCATAAGTACCTTCTGTCTGATATTTTAGATCAATATTAAGGCCTTCAGAAGTTTAAATTTCAATCCTGCATGCAAACGATAATAATTGGAATTATTATGATTAGCTTTTCTTCTGTCACGATTTCTTTATTCGGACTATATGTTTCATCCATCAAACCTATACTTTGCAAACGTTGCAATTCATAATCTGATTTAGTACGTTGAAATTAAGTGGATTACCCTGTAAATCCCTTAACATATAATAACTAGGATAACTACTCATCAAGCTGCTATAACTACCTGCTCCATTATCACCCTTTGAACGATAAAAGCTTCCTGTAACTCCAAAATCAGCCGATAACCAATCAAAAAAATCCACATCATCTTTTAGGCTAAATCCTATACGATCTTTACTTTGATACTTTTGATTACCATAATCACCCATATAATTAACAGTAGCCATGTATCTATTTTTATTAGAACCACCAGAAATAGCTAAATTATGTTGATGAACAATACCTACACGCGCAAATTCATCTTCTATTTGTTTACGATTATCATTTGTACGATAAGGTAACAGAGCATCTGCCAATTGACTATCTGTCAGCTGACCTCGTTCATGCTGATACAATAAGTCAACTACCGGATTTACAGCTTGACGCTTATTCAAATTCTCATAAGCCGTATGATAATAATCAAACCCTTCAATCTGCATATCTACCAGCTCGGAACTACTCATCAAATTCAAATAATCAAAATCCGGTTTTGGAGACAACTTAATACTACCATTATAACTTACTTTAGTTTTACCTTCCTGTCCGCGTTTAGTTGTAATAACAATTACACCATTAGCTGCACGGGCACCATAAATAGAACTTGCAGCAGCATCTTTCAATACCGTTATATTTTGTACATCTGTCGGATTTATTGATGCTAAATCACCTTCATAAGGCATACCATCAACTACATACAATGGCTTTGTATTTCCCATATAAGTAGTAATACCACGAATAACAACATCATTACTGTTACTGGAAGTTTTATTTATACCCGCTACCAGTCCTTCAATACGTGACAACACATCCGTTTCCAGTTTACCCTTCGTGCTTTTCTCTGAAATCACAGAATAAGATCCTGTTGCCCGTTCTTTGGACAAAGTCTGATAGCCAGTTACTACAACATCAGCCAATGCAGTGGCATTAGTTTCCATTTTCACATTCACAACTTTCTTACCAGCTTGTACCTTGACTACTTTATCTGCTATTCCAACAAAAGTAAATGACACTAAATCACCAGGAGTAACCTGCAAACTATACCGACCGTCTATATCGGTTACAGTACCCTGACTTGTACCTCCAATCATAATGGTAGCCCCAATAATACTTTCTCCGGTTTCATCCGTAACTACACCTGTCATATAAAAAGGCTCATGTTTTCCGGTTGTTTTCTCAGCCTTTGAAGGTAAAATAAGAATTAAATTTCTTTTTACTTCATATCGTAACGAAGTCTGTTTACAAAAATCGTCCAAAACTGCATTCAAAGGAGTTTCGGTATAAGATAAACTTACCCGTTTTCCTGAATCAATATTTTCTTCATCGTAAACAAAATGGATCTTTGCTTCCCTTTGCAGTTGATCCAAGGCTGTTCTGATTAAAACATTGTTTACATTGATAGTCACCTTAGTATCCGTTTGGGCAAACGCTTCGCCCACCGAACAACAAAACACTATCAATGCAACAAAGCATTTCACCATGAGGCCTTTGCGACAGATAGTTTCGCTCAAAAGTTTTGTACTCATAATTGTTTGTTGATTTATTATTTAAAAAAGTCAATTCTCTCCTATCATTTTGCTTTCTCATTCATGTTTATCTTCAATGTAAATCGTTTCTCCTTCGCGAGTAAAATGTACATTAGACACTCTCTCAATCACTTCAATAGCAAAATTCAACTCTTCATCCCTGAAAATGATACCTGCAAATCTTTTATCTTTCAAAGATTCATTTTTAAAATAGATATCTACATTATACCACCGTGACAGTTGGGCAACAATTTCAGACAAAGACGTATTACGAAACTCATAATTTCCTTTCGCCCAGGAAGTAAATAGATAAGCAGGCACATCACGTGTCACTATATCATCATTATCCGGTTCAATAACCGCTTGTTGGTCAGGATTTAACACAACCGAAACTTTAGCTGTACTTACTTTGATACGCCCTTCTGCAAGAGTCGTATATACCTTATAATCAGGATAAGCAGATATATTAAAACTTGTACCAAGTACCTCCACCGAATGTCTGTTTGTATGAACTATAAAGGGGTGCTTAGCATCTTTCGCCACTTCAAAAAAAGCTTCCCCTTCTAGGAAAACTTCTCTTTTTTCTCCAATGAAGAAGTTGGATAACGCAAAAGACTTTCAGCATTCATCCATATCCTTGTTCCATCCGATAAAATCAACTGATATTCCCCTCCTCTTGGAATAGCCAATGTATTAATCTGAGGAGTTGAAGAAACCTCTTCCACTTTTCTATAAGTCAATAATTGATTAGCATTATTATTGATTACAGTAGAATTTGCATTAGAAATCGTACCCTTTTTAACAGACAGATCCACTTTTTCTCCATTCTCTAAAGTAAGGATAGCCTTGCGGCTGCCTGTTTCCGGAAATGAAACCACAGCAGCCACTACGGCCTCCTTGTTTTGTGTGTTATTGTGAAGAGAGAATATGTGACTGACTCCTAAAATAAGAAAAAGAAAAGCTGCCGAAGCTGCTACACAATATAAACTGAGACGGTGATTCTTTCTTTTTTGAAGCTTATATTGCAGGTTTTCCCATGAACGTTCATGATCATATTGACAACGAAATTCTTCTTTTCGCTGCGCTATATAATATTCAAAAGACTTTTTGTTCTTTTTTGGATTCTCTTTGTTCATTGATTACTTTCTTTTAATAAAAGAGAGTCCAAATTAATAAATGGGTGACAGAAAAAGAAGAAAAATTTAATTTTAGTAAAACAGTGAATGCAGATTGTATTCTTTTCTTAATTGTTTCAATGCTCTTGTCAGATGAGTTTTTAGGGTATTCACAGAAATATGAAGTTCCTCAGCAGCTTCTTTATATTTCTTATTTTCCATAATGACAGCTCTTCACCACTTGTAATTCCTGATGAGGTAATTTTTGAGTTTTTCCAATAATAACTTATTTCGTTCCTCTTGCTCCTCTTCATCTATAGACTCTTCAGGAATACCCATATCAATGCCTGAGAGTTCTTCCATAGACAACATGTTGTTTTTCTGCAAAGCATTGATGGCCGCATTCCGCACAGACAAATAAAGATAATAACGAAGATTCTGATTTATTTTCAAATAATATTTCTTCTCCCAAAAATAGATAAAGAAATCCTGCACAATATCTTCAGCCATCTCAAAAGAATCGGTCAGCTGCACCGCATATATACATAATTTCATGTGATAAGCATCAAATAATAAACGAAAAGCCTCCTTAGGAGATGTCTGGAACAACTCCAAGATATACTTATACCTTTTCGCTATTATACTTTCAAATTTATCATCATGATAATACACTAATAGACATAAAAACTGAAAAAGGTTCTATAAATCATTAGATTTACAGAACCTTTCATAAGTGAAGGGGTGACTAGTGGGATTCGAACCCACGACATTCAGAACCACAATCTGACGCTCTAACCGACTGAACTATAGTCACCATGTTAGGCTTTCCTTTCGAAAGCGATGCAAAGGTACTGCTTTTTTTATATCTGCAAACTTTTGAGGAAAAATTATTCAAAAAAATACTCTTTTATGCCTCCATTCGATTTTCCTAATAAATTTTCAGTTCCTTTCAAGAAACGTTTCATCACATTAAGTTCCTCATTATTAATGGATTTATTAATAAAAGTAACAGGATATAATTCAAAGTTCTTTTTTTACTTAAAACAGGTCTTGAAGTCCAAACCAATGCATATTCACAATCCGCTAAACGGGTTATTCGAAAAATCCGTTGCAACTTCAATCTTACCATAGCTCCTCCATCCGTTTTTTCTTTCGACATATTTGAGATAAAATTACCTAATGAATAAACAATGACATGCCGGGCAGGAGTCCGGGGGTCTTTTACAATTTCCATAGGCTGGAGTACATGCGGATGCGAACCTATTACATGATCAACTCCTTGTTCAATCAACCAGTTAGCCAATTCACACTCCGATCGTTCAGGGAACGAACAATATTCCACTCCCCAATGCATACAGGCTATAATAACATCAGGAAGTTTTCTGCGTGCATCAAGAATATCTTTTTTTATTTGTTCCCGATTAATATAATTCACCACATTCGGAGCATCAGTCTTCAAGCCATTCGTTCCATAAGTATAGTTCAACAATACAATTCTAAAACCATTCTTCTCAATCAATAACGGGTAGTTCTTATGACGTTCTTCCGGGTTCCTATAGGTTCCAGCATGATGTATTTTCAAAGAATCCAGCATCAGAATAGTACGTTCCAACCCCAACTTCCCCTTATCCAGACAATGATTGTTAGCGGTCAGCAATACATCAAATCCGGCTTCCTTTATAGCATGAAGATATTCGTCCGGAGCACTGAACGCCGGATACCCTCTATAAGGCTTTCCTCCCAATGTCACCTCTAAGTTCCCTATAGCCATATCCGCCTCACTTATTTCTTTCTTCACATGACGGAAGCAATCATTATAATTATACCCGTTTCCTTGCCTGGCTGCATCAATTTGAGCCTGATGTTGCATCAAATCACCGACAAACAACAAAGAGATCTGATCTTGCGCCGATAGCGACAAACCAAACCATAGCAAAAAAGAATAAAGATCTGTTTCATCTAT
>ENA-OQKC01000885-OQKC01000885.1-human-gut-metagenome-genome-assembly--contig:-NODE-885-length-11488-cov-4.343720_pt1 | contig 11488 bp, 17 predicted proteins | sample MGYA00242774_ERZ504790 | MGnify/ENA primary metagenome ERZ504790 (study PRJEB26092, sample SAMD00036419) | human gut metagenome | host: Homo sapiens | study: EMG produced TPA metagenomics assembly of...
AAAGCACGAAAGTTGTATGGCGAAACCATTTTAAAAAAATATTACTGGAAACCTTATTTTTGGTCGGATAGTTATTTTATTTCATCTGTTAGTGAAAACAGTCTGCACACAATAAAACAGTATATTCGGAATCAGGGGAAACGTTAATGTGTCCGTCAGGACGCATTCACCCACGCCCATATTAAAATATGGACGTGGTACTCTGCTTAGATTTATAGAATACAGCATAAACTTGCCAGTGCTGCTACAACCCAGGTCTTTGTTAATGTATGATGTTCTGTTTTCATTATCTTTTTATTTATCCTCTCTTGTATAGTACTATATTTACATCATTTTATCATATTTTCATATCTTATCCAATCCATACATCATCGATATACAACAAAAGACTCAGAAGTCCACGGCTCCTGAGTCCTTTAAAATTATCATATAGCTATTGCATTACTGCATTCCGTTTGCCGTCTTATATTTATACAGCATTTCGGCATGATTCTGTTCTTCTACCTGAATGTCTGCCATCAACTTTCTAAGATCACTATCCACAAACATAAATACATTTGTATTATACTCTCCGGAAACCAATTTCTCTGTTCCAATTGCATCAGTTGCAAGAAATGCATCATGCATCTTATCTTCGGACTGGCTCGCTGCTGTATAGATTGCTCTTGGTTCATAGTCTCTTCCATCACTGTCGTTACAGTCACTTGACGGTACTGTTCCATCTAAGACCTGTGTGAGTGAATCGTAATGTGTCTGCTCTTTTTTGTGTAACTGTTCAAAAAGATTTTTAAGTTCTGGATCGATCGCCTGCTGTGCGTATTTTTGATACTTTTCTATGCAGCTTTTCTCCTGTGTTCTTAGGTTTTCAATTGCTGTTCTTTCTGTCTCTTTTAATACCATGATATGAGTTCCTTTCTACTTTGGAAATTTTTATGATGGTATTATCTGCTGTTTGATGCATTTCTATGCAACGAATGGCGAAAATTTAATATTCAATTACATTGAAATTCCATCGTACCATCCGTCTGTAATTCTGCTTGATCGGATAAGTAAAATTCCAAAGTCATAATATTTTTTTCATTCAATTCCAGTTTTTTCACTTGATACTTTACCATTTCACTCACAGAAAATTTACCATCTTCTTTATAAATTGTTGTCAAAATTCCTTCTGTCTTTCCATTGTTGCTTTGTAATCGGATATTTGCAAATCCTCCGGAACTATTTTGCTGTAACAATGTTATCGTTGTTGGTTTTTCCAGCTTTTGTTTTTTCATAAAATGTTTTCAATTTCTCACCATGACTTGTCTTGGATGGTTTGAATTTTACTGGTGCATTTTTTGTACTATGTTTTTCTTCCCCAATCTGGGCAACAGGATAACCTTTGGATGTTAATGTATCATATAATGTTTGTAAGTCTTTTTTTGTAACTTTATTCTCATTGATTTTTATGTTTTGACAAATGTCTGAAATTTGCTTAACTTCTTTTTGTGCCTGAGCTTTTTCTTGCTTTGTTATCACCAATGGTTCCCACTTTTTTGTCTTATGATCTGTTTGTTTTGTTGTTTCTTTTATATTTGATGATCTACATGCTGTAAGTGTTATGACACTTGCGAGTAACAAAATAGCTAGCATTAATCTACTACATATATTCTTCGGATATTTTCTTTGCTTTTCTAACCACATATTCTTCTGCCCTTTTAAAATTCTTATGAATAATCCCATATTTCATACCCCTGTCGACGTGCGGAATCATATACGGGTATCATATTCTTTTCAAGTATATTATAAAACATCTCTTTTGAATTACCTTTTCGATATAATTCCTGTCCTGCCCAAATAGAATGAAGATTATCCTTATAACAGCCTTTAAATCTGTTATAGATTCCCATATCATCATAAATCATTTGATACATCAGATATTGATTTTGTGCAAAATTCTGAAAAAACGGATTCCATTTTGGTAATCGATTACTCTTTGATGAATTTAGTGATGCATCCATCGGCATCAGATTCCAAAGTTCATCATTCATACAAATGACCATGGAATAAAATGATCAATATCGTATTTTTTCTTCTTCACAGGTTGTCCAGTAAAGACGTCTCTGATTTCTTGAACTTCCATGATATCTTGCCAGAGATCTCTTACTTTTTTAAGCTTTCGCACCTTTTCTTCTGTTGGGGTCAATTTATATACCAGACCAGGTACTTCTGGATTATTGTTCTGCAGCCATTTTACCTTCTCGTATTGAATCCAGCCTAGAATATTGACTGTATGATCTTGGATCATCTTGATCCAGTCTTGTTGGAAGTATACTTCTTTTTTTAACTTGCTGCTTGTTCCTAATATGTATGGAAGAGTTAAGACTTCTTTATTAAATTTCTGAATATACGCTGTCATGCGATTTGCACTATTCCAATTTACTTTTTCATTACTCCTCGTAAAAAAGCCTGCTAATGCTCTGTATGGAACCATATGAGTCAGCTGTTCTTTCGTCGTTTTTAATTCCTTGTTATACTGATTGATCGCGTTTTTAATCTCTACTTTCGAAGCATTCGCTGATAATTCACTAAGCTCTGTTAGCAAAAGAACTGCTCTCTCCAATCCATCCTTGATCTGACCGTCCAGTGGCATTCCACTTAAGTGAATATGGAACTCTCTTACAGAATACCATGCATTTGTGATCATCTCATCTATGATTTCATCAAATGTCGATTCTGTTTTTCCCTCAGAGATTAACTGTATGATCGCTTCCAGCCAATAAAATTTATAGCAATAGGATGGACTTTTCATCATTTTAGAAAATCCATCGATATTTAGATTGTTATAATATTTTGGCTCAATTTCTAAGATATTTTTCCCTTGCAAATCAGGATATTCAACCATCGTTCATCACCTCGTCCTTCTCTGACATCACCTGTTGTCCATATTTCTTTGATCTGTAATTGAGGGATCTGCAAGATAAATTCTTTCAATGAATCTTCTGTAAAATCCGTAAAATAACGCCCATTTCTCTCCCCTTCAAATTCACCATACTTAAACGATGTATAAATGATTCCATTTTCTTTTAATGCTTTGTTCATCTTATGAAATACAAGAAAAAGATCACTTTTTGATAAATGAAGGATTGATGCACATGCCCAGATTCCATCATAAATATTCTGGTCATTTAATTCTTCAAACAACATTTGTTTTACTTTGATTCCTGTATATTTTGAGGCTTCCTTACAAATCTCTTCGGATCCGTCAATCGCCGATACATTATAGTTTCGCTTTAGAAAATATTTTGTATCACGACCAGAACCGCACCCAAAATCTAAGATGAATGCGCCCGATGGAAGATAAGATAAAAATTTATTTTGTATGTTTGTAAAATCTACGGATCTTGTTGTTTGTATGAATGATTTAGTGTATTTGTTATAATAATTTATGGTTTTGTTGTTCATTGGAATCCTCTCTTAAGTACATTCTAATAACCATTTGACAGCTTTCGCTAATCTCTTTTGGGCATCAGCAAAATGTCCGCCGCTGTTAAATTCTAATGTTGTATGCTTTACCTTAGGATCATTGCGCAAAATTTGTTCCTGTGTTCTAGTTCGATCTCCAACTCTTGCCATGACCGGATTCTTTGTTTTTTCTTCTTTTCCTCCAAGGCTTAAGTAGATATTGCTTTCATGCTTTATTTGATGATGCAACACATATTCATCCCATTGTTCGAACCATAAAGAACCGGAGCAGCTTGCAATTGCTGAGAAGATATCCGTTTCATATGCTGTCCATAGAGCAAACAATCCTGCAAGGGAATATCCGATCAGATAAATTTCTCTGTCTACCCCGTAATCTGCTTTTAATTTCGGAATCAAATCATTCATTAACCATTGTAAAGTCTTTGGACCATTTCCTTTGAAATCATCATCTCCGAAGGCAGCAGGTGACTTCCATGGAGAAAAATCACCATTCCAATCTTTTACCTGAAATGCACAGAAAAGAAAATCCTGATCATTGACTGTCTCCATCAGACAATCCCACATATGTGCTATTTCATTTCCACGATGAGGATACATTCCCCATAAAATGATCGGACCGCCGGAACCATTTTGCTCTATATAACATGTTTTCTGTCTTATCTGTAATTTCTGCATAAATACATTCATCTCCATAAGTTTTTCTGCTTTTAATGGATTTATTTTCATGAATTTTGTCTTATTCCCTAGTTGTAGAATCCTCCAGTTCTTCTAACGCGTCCATATAATTATCCATCCATTCCATCTGCCATTGTCTGGGGTCTGTTTCTGATATCTGGCTTAACGAATCGATTTCGTCAAACATTCCAAGATTCTCTGCCATATCTAGCGGAAACAAAGTTTCATCTGGACCGATTATTACCTGATCTCCAATCCCTAGATTCCTGTCATAAGCTGTTAATTCTTCCATTGAAATTTCTTCTGGTTCATCCATAGAATCTTCTTTTACATAAAAAGTTAACATTGGAATTTCTGCTTCTTCTGCTTCTATTTTTATGATCGTATAAATTGGTATTTCATTCATTATCTTATTTTCCTCAATCATATCACAATCCCCTTGCAATGATCAATTTCATGCTGTATGATCTGTGCTGCCCATCCAGAATATTTCCCATGCTGCTCTTTAAAATCCTGGTCCAGATAATCTACTTCTATCTCCTTATATCTCTTACAAGGTCTCACTCCATCCAAAGATAAACATCCTTCTTCTGCCTCAAATACGCCTGATTTCTTTGTGATCTTCGGATTGATCATTGCAAACTGAAATGGTCCAACTGCTACTACGATAATGTTCTTTTTAACGCCGATCATATTTGCTGCCATTCCAACACAATGATTCAAATTAGCTCTTAGTGTATCTAACAGATCAACTACTACCTGCTGATCTGCTTTTGTTGCATCTGTTGATTTCTGTGCTAGAAACAGTGGATCTTTCATTATATCTTTTATCATTTTATTTTAACTCCTTTATTTCCTTTAAAAATTCTTCTGTAGAAATATATAAATTTTCTAATATTGGTATCAAATATTTAGATGGCCTGAGTATGTCTACTGCCCAATCTCAAAAATCATAATGCGTTCTCTCTCACTATTTCCACCAAACAAATCGGAACAATCAATTTCATCGGTAAACATCATCTCATCCACCGTCATCAGATATGTAAGATTTTCTCAAAATCTCTACGGAAAATGGATTAAAAAAATAGATGCGGTCTATCTGTTCTGGGAGTTGAAATTCTTCTGCATTCGCTAATGAAAATGATACCCTCTCTTTCGATACGGCTTCTTTCTTATTTTCCATTACTTTCTCATAAACGCGTTCGTCATATTCAACTCCGAGACAACGGCATCTTGTCTGGTAGGATAAGAAAAAGTCTACCCTTCCTTTACCACAGCCATAATCTAAGAGCATATTGTTCTTCCTTATAAGTCCTGTATTTGCTAATCGTTGCAGTACAGAATATGGAGTTGGTTCGTATGGATAGCGGTATTGATCGGATTGAGAGTCGTCTTTGCCCATGGTTTTGATGTGCAATAGTTTATCCCATTTGTTGTCTTGTGTATCGTTCATAAATTAATATTCCTGCCTTCCTGTTTCAATTATTGCAGCAATCTAAAAGACCCAGAAGTCCAGGGTCCCTGAGTCTTTTAGAAAATACATTTTTAAATCCAATTGCAGTCTCCACCCGTGATAGCAAGGCTTAGTAAAGCATCCATCTTTTCGATTTCTTCTTCACCCTCGATTTTCTGAAGTAACTGCGCAGTATCTAAAATATCTTCCATACTTTCATCTGGTCCAATCTCATAGTCAATCTCTGCCTCACAGTCTGGACATGGAATCTTCTCCATCGTCTGTAATGAGAGGAATCTATTCCCACATTTTTTGCATTCATAATATCCGCATTTTTTTGTTCCATCTGGTACATAATACATTGTTCCTATCTCCTTTTTTGCTTTATTATCACATATTATACATCTAATCTGGTCTGTTGTCTTAGTTTTTTTGTGAGATCACAAGCCCAATAAGGATTAATACAGTTCCAATGATAGAAATCACTGTTATTTTTTCATGTAAGATCAACACTGAAAGTATTACGGTTATAACAGGGGATACGTAAATATAGATACTTGTCTTGATTGCGCCAATCCATTTTGTCGAAAGATTCCATAACAAAAATTATAATACGTTCTTTCTCACTATTTCCACCGAATTTCTTGAAAAATAGAATATTCATGCTAAAATAAATGATTGAATTATGAAATCATTATAAATGAAACAATCGTCAAAGAAGGTAGTATTATGAAATCAAAACTTAAAAATTTTTTCTTACTTACAATCAGCACACTCATTATGGCTGTCGGAATTTACTTCTTTAAATTTGCAAACAATTTCACATTTGGTGGTATCACAGGTATTGCCGTTTTAGTTGCAAAATTCCTTCCTATTTCTGCCAGTGATTTTTCTTTTGTTGTGAATATTTTATTGCTGATCATTGGATGGATCGTCTTAGGTAAAAGCTTTGCTGAAAAAACAGCTTACAGCACGATTCTTTTATCTGTAAGTTTATCTCTTTTAGAGCGAATTTATCCTATGAGTCATCCACTTACCAATGAGCCATTATTAGAGTTGATCTTTGCAATCTTATTGCCAGCGCTTGGTTCAGCAATCTTATTTAATATTGGAGCTTCTAGTGGTGGTACAGACGTTATCGCTATGATTCTTAAAAAATATACGAGTATAGATATCGGAAAGGGCTTAATGATTTCTGATCTTATCTTTACTCTCGCAGGATTTCTAGTGTTTAACGTCAAAACAGGACTTTATTCTTTGTTTGGTCTGATCATGCGTTCTGCGTTGATCGATAACTTTATTGAAAGTTTTAACCGTTCTAAATACTTTCATGTTGTAACTTCCAATGCAACATGTATTTGTGATTTTATCCAAAATGATCTACAGCGCGGAGCAACCATTGTAAATGCGACCGGAGCCTTTACAGGGGATGATAAATATATTATCCTGACGGTTCTTAGTCCTTCACAGGCAGTGAAACTTCGAAACTTTATCAAAGAACATGATCCAAAAGCTTTTCTTTTAGTTTCTAATACAAGTGAGATTATCGGAAAAGGCTTCCATTCTGTCTAGGATGGACAGCCTTTTCTCTGCTTTCTTCTGGTACAAAATACATTGTTCCTATCTCCTCGTATAATATCTTTTATTGGATTTATTTTACAAAATATTTTTCTTAAATTATCACATACTAAGAAACGAGGAGGTTTCAATGCATGAATAATAAGAAGAAACGAGAACTTACAAACGAAGAAATTGATGAAAATATCTTCGAAATGTGCAATATTTGTTCTACCACGGATTGTACTGGATTGATCCAGGTTGTTCCAAGAACAGAAGCCGAGCTTGAATCTTACGAAGAATTGTACCCCTTCCGACCACCGTTTTTACCTCGTGATGATGATTAAGTCGTCATCCATTTTCTCCTGTAACAAGATCTTATGGCCTGTTATGACTATAAGGTCTTGTTTCAATGTCAACTTTCTCTTCTAATTAGTCTGACAAAAAATATCATCTCTTATTGATTCTAACATAATTGTTTGTGGTGTAGCATCATAATTTTCATCCATCCAAGCTACAGACTCATCGTCCAAATAATCCATGAAATCAATATATGTATTCTCATCATCCATTTCGAAAATTCCTTCTTTCTCAAAGCTCAAAACTCTCTGAATCAGCTTATTATCAGGATACGTCTTTTTAAGAAATTCAATTTGCTCTTTTTTAGTTTAAATTTTATCATACTTATCACTTCTTCCTTTTAAAATTTCTCAAATAATCAATTCCACTTTTTCCAAACATCTGGTTGATATCCTAGTGTTGATTGCTTTCCATTTCGAACAACTGGTGTCTTGATGACTTGTGGATTTTCTAATACTTTTTCAAGTTTATCTTCATTGGCAATATATTTGATCAGTGCAAGCAAGTTCTGATCTTTGCCTTCCCAATTGATCATATGATCTAAACCACCATTTGCCTGAGCTACTGAATTGAATTCGCCTTTGCTCATGCCTTTTTTCTTCATATCAATAAACTGATATTTGATTCCACGTTCTTTGAAAAAACGTTCTGCTTTCTTTGTTTCGTTGCATTTTTTTGTTCCAAATATTTGTATGTTCATGCTGGTTTAAAATCCTCCATTTAGATATGCTCTAGTTTCTTTATCTCATTCATCATTAAGCGCTACAGCCTGCATTTTGCAACTTTTTGACTTCATCTTTGTATTCAGATTTCACAAGGTTTCAACTCAGGAATGCTTAAGTTACAAAACAGCTTTCTCATCTAATCAGCTTTTATTACACCAGTAAAATGTGATTCAACAATTCTATCCATCTGTGCTGCAATCTCTACAAATGGCAAATTCAGATCAAGTGTCTTAACACTTATTTGACTGCCATGCATCTGATACACATTATCAGGCTGGATTTCTTCTTCCGTCTTGGCATAAAGAAGCATTCCTGAAACTGTATTATCTTCTTCTCCAAATTGATAGCTTCGATTTTTTACATAGGTAAAAATCTGATACAAATTGTTTGAATGAAGCTTATGTTTATCAAAATGAACCTGTGTAGTGTGACTGTAATATTTCGCATCAATGATAAGCACTGTATTACCACGTTGCAAGTGAATATCAGTTTGCATAACCGGCAGCATCGTTCCAACACCATCGTCTAGTGCCCACGGAATCTGCGATGCACTAACAGACAATTCTGGATAATGTCTGCTGTAATATTCCAGAATAAATTTTTCATACAGCCTGCACATACGCTGCTCGTCTACAAAGGATGCTAATCTATAGTTACCTGCATCTGTTGTGATCAGCATTCCTTCAATCATCAACTGACAAATACTAACTAACATTCTATATGTTTGATTATTACGCTGAAAACGAATCGATGACCATTTAATTTCTGTCGGTTCTATAGAATCTACATTCGAAAAATACAACATTTTCTTCTTCAGATCATCTTTGTATTTTGCTTTTACTTTGCCGTTTCGCAAAAGAAGCATGACTGTTGTTTTCAAGATTTGATTCAACATGTTATTTTCTGAAAGCTCATCAAAATCACAGGTGAGTACTTGTTTATGCAGCAGTTTATTTTTAATTGTACCTGGCATATTTATTTTACCACGCATAACCGTTAGCTCTTCCTGATGACTTATATATTCTCTGTAAAGTCCCTGCTTCAACTGCAGCCCTATGCCCTTGGCTAGGATTGCAGCCAGCAGATTATACATCTCATCAAAAGATTCTACTGCAACATCCTCATATGTCTCTTGCTTCAGTGTCTGAAAAGCATAGGAAAGCATATGGTAAATATTATTGATCAGAATACTCTTGTCCTTTGTCATTGAAATACCCCATGCAAAATGTTCTCCCAACGCTGTAGTTTATCTGTATCATCAAACCAATACTCTGCTAACATTGGTAATATATCAAAATCAACTACATCTTGCATCCACTCATCTGTACATTCTTTCGTATTACAAAAATAACTATGTCCAATACAGAATCCTTTACCTAGAGATTTGTCGTTTGCAATTTCTCTGTTTAGTTCCTTAATACGGTCAATCAACGTATTAAATGTATCATTTGCAAATGCTTCCTGATATTTAATAAATCCTTCCGAATCAAACCCAGGTTCCATATCAAAGAAGCTAAATCGGCGGCGAAGTGCATAATCAATCATTGCCAAACTTCTATCAGCCGTGTTCATCATACCAATGATATGTAAACGTTTTGGAACGGAAAAGCTGAGACCATTATAGGCTAATGTTGTCTTTGTCTCTCGATAGTCAGCCTCAATCAACATCAATAATTCGCCAAAGATTTTACTCATATTGCCTCGGTTAATCTCATCAATGATAAAGAAATAATCTTTATCTGGATGGTTCGCTGCTTTCTGACAGAATCTATAAAAAATTCCATATTTCAGTTCAAATCCATCCTCAACTGGCTTATACCCCATCATAAAATCTTCATAGGAATAATTTTGATGAAACTGTACAAATTCAATGCGGTCGTCATCTTTCTCTCCCATCATTGAATAAGCCAGACGCTTAGCTGCATAAGTCTTTCCAACACCAGGTGCTCCTTGTAAAATGATGTTTTTCTTCCTTGTCAGAACAGCTACGAGACGATCATATTTTGCTTCTGTCATGTAAACCTGATCTAAGAATTTTTCTTTCGAATACTCATCTTTATTTTTCTCAGCTGTTGGCACTGGATTTTCTTCACGGATTAAATCAATAATAAATTCGTATTCATCCTTTGTTAATTTAAATAGACTTCCCTGAATGATACTGAAATATTCCATTTTTTCCAATTCAGGACAGGCTTTCAATGTTGCAAAATCAATTGGTGATGAGAGTCCTTCTAACTTTTCAAAATATATTCTCTCTCCATCCTGCTCTGCATTTACACGAAATATAGCAACAATTTGCTTCACTGGAGTAGACTCATATCCAATCACCATATCTCCAGCTTTTGCATCAAGGAAGTTTTGGAAGATTCTACGCTTATTCCCATTGTCATTAAATAAAGTATAATTCTGAATTTCTCCCACTGGCATACTGGACATACTCCACATTTTTGGATTTGCATTCAAGAACCAGTATTGCTGTCCATCATCTTCTTGAGGTTGAGCATAAAGAGGAACATTTGTTGAATCTTCCTTGTTCCAATAACGAAAAATGAAAAAACCAACATCTATTGTAAGTGTCCGTAATTCAGGGTCAGTATAGCAAGTTGATGTGATCTGAGAATTAAGCAGATTTCTAAGCTCATCGTCCTGCTGTAATTCTGCACATATCTCATCATATAATGCCATGAAATTTCTGATATTATCTTCATAAGCCCCCTTTTTAAAACGATAGTCACTTTCAAGTTCCAATTGCATTCAGCTCAAACGTAGAGTCCCAATCGCACTGGAAAAGTACGGACTTGTCGAAACCTGCACGACACACAATGTCACGGATGGCTGTCATATAAGGTTTGTCAACCCCGTATCCGCCAAACTCATTCTCTACCTGCACCATGATGATATTACCACCGTTGGCCAACTGGAGGGGAGCCAGTTGCTTACCCAATTCCTTCATAAAGATTTCCGTACGCTCCATGAAATAAGGGTTCAACGAACGCACTTTCATATCTTTCTCTTTGAGCAACCACCAAGGCAGTCCGCCCATCTCCCATTCCGCACACACATACGGACCAGGACGCAGGATGATATACATGCCATGTTTCTGAGCCAATTTACAAAATTTAGCCAGGCTGGCCGTCAAACTGTTTTCTGACTATTGGGGGAGCGGAATATTATTTTGATTCCGAAGGCTACGCAGCTACTGGCTGGAGATATCTGAGTGATGGATGGCACTTATTCTCTGGGTCCTGTGCGC
>ENA-OQKC01000891-OQKC01000891.1-human-gut-metagenome-genome-assembly--contig:-NODE-891-length-11412-cov-2.812760_pt1 | contig 11412 bp, 16 predicted proteins | sample MGYA00242774_ERZ504790 | MGnify/ENA primary metagenome ERZ504790 (study PRJEB26092, sample SAMD00036419) | human gut metagenome | host: Homo sapiens | study: EMG produced TPA metagenomics assembly of...
CAAGCCCTTATGTTATTGAGGCATCCTGTCCATTCTAAGGCGTTTTCTGCCTTTAGCTGTTCCGTTATGCCCTGTGCCTGTTTCATACCCTCTATGAGCCTTTCAAAGCGTTCCTGTGCCTGTCTGTCAATGTCGGCAAGGTAAGCGTTAAGTCTGCCGCTTGTAAGAAGATTGGTGTATGTAACTTTACAGTGATGCTTCAGATAATCCAAATGCCGCTGCCCCCAGATACCTATTGCCTGTTCTTCTTCGGCGGGTAAAGTTATACATGGAATTAGATAATCGCCTTGCCTTTCGTATTTGCCGCCCAGTTCCTCAAATAATGATTTTGCCATTGTCTGTTACCTCCACATTCTTTTTTATTTTGAATGTCCGCAAAATCCGTCCTACATCTCCTGTTCTATGCGGTCAATCTGCCAGTCATAAAAGCCCTGCAGCCGCAGACACTCCCTTGGCACCAGCCTCCGGATTCTGCCCCGATAGGCAACTCCATGCCGGTCTGTGGCAGTAATGGTGAACATCGGCTCTTCCGGCTCCTTCATCCTCCGGCCATTCTGCCGGGTTTCTTCTCTTCCCGGAGTCAGCACTGCCCTGGCACCTTCCTCTTTTAAGACACCGGAGCATTCCCCTTTATGATTATGGATGCCGGACTGTCTGGTATTCAGACACCTGCACTGCTCTGTGACAAGAGGCGGCACAGACAGATCCACAAAATGAAGCGTTCCCTGCTGGATTCCTGTGGTAAGGGTATGGGCGATCTGATGCCCCACACGCCCTCTTCTGGTATTCATGCCTGCATATCCTAAGTCAATGCTGTCTCCCGGATACGCCATCTTATATCCCTGCTTGGTATTCTCCTTGATGGGAATACCCATCTCATACAATCCAGTTTTTCCACCCATACCGCCTGCCAGCGATGTCAAAGTACAGCTTAATCCTTCCGGGCTGTACACTCTTTCCCTTGGCTGCCTGTTCGGATTTGTATAAGAGACGTTCCATTTGCTGCTGGGAAAGGTAATATTTTTCCGGCACATCTTCGATCAAGATATCCGACAAGATACACCCGTTTTCTGGATTGGGGGACTCCAAAATCCTTGCTGTTAAGCACTTTCCATTCCACACCGTACCCCAGCTCAGATAGCGTACTGAGGATGGTGTGAAACGTCCTGCCTTTGTCATGCGAAAGCAGTCCGGGAACATTTTCAAGGATGAAATACGCAGGTCGCTTGTCTGCAACCAATCTGGCAATCTCGAAGAACAGAGTTCCTCTGGCATCTGCAAATCCTTCCCGCTTTCCGGCGATAGAGAATGCCTGGCAAGGAAATCCTGCACACAAAAGATCAAAGTCCGGCATTCGTTCAGTTTCGATTGTTCTTGCGTCATTGCAAAACCACTCCCCTTCTGTGTCGAACAGCAATCGGTAGTTCTTATCCGCATAAGCATCCACCTCGCAGTGTCCCACACAGGTAAAACCGCCTGCACGTCTTAACCCTTCCCGGAATCCCCCGATCCCGCTGAATAAATCAAAAAATCGAATGGTTGCGGCTATCAACCTCCTTTGCTGAGAAAAAGCAGGCGGCATGGTTTCTTTTCCACACCGCCTGCAAGTTTTATGGTTCTATTTCTTTGGCATTATGCGATTTCTCCGGTTTCTTCCTCGACTTCTGGCAGTTCCTCTTCCTCCTCTGCATCTTCGGGAAGTTCTGGATCTGTTTCTTCCTCGTCCAGTTCTGTGGATGCTTCGAAGCTCTCATCGTCAGGTTCTTCCTCCGCAGTTTCCATCTCTTCGATTTCCTCTCCGGTAATCTCTTCCTCCGCAGTCTCTTCTGTAGACTCCTCCATTCTGTCTGCTTCTGGGGTTTCTTCCGGCTGCTCTAACCCCTGCCATTTGGCTTCTACCTCTTCCACCGCTTTCTCGATGATGCGGATGATAAAATCTTTCTGTTTGATGCCTTCCTTCGCGACTACCCATTTGACTCTCTGGAATAATTCCTCTGTAACCTGTACTGCTAATGTTCTTTTTTCCATGCTCTCTTCTCCTTTGCCTTCCAGTCTGTTAAAGTGTTCTTCAATCACCTGCTGGATGAATATCTGTGTACTCGTTTCTTTCTCTTCGATCTCGGCTCTTACCTTCTCATGTAATTCCACCGGGATCTTTCCGCATATGTTCTTCATCTCCGCCATCTGCGTTTCTCCTTTCGTTTTGTTATACACAACATACTCCAAAGTTTGAAAGAAAGCTATTCACAATACCCACTAAAGAATCCATGTCAAAGGTATGCAAAACCCAAGCAGATCCAACAATGCCATATTTTCTTTGTCCATAGGCCTCACCTCCTTTACTCCTGCTCCATCTGAAATAAAAAATCCAGCATCTGACCGGGAATTTCTTCCTTTTCACATGCTGGCATTCGTTCCATACCGCCACTTTTTAGTTCTTCTCGAACAGTCTCCTGAATCAGTTTCCGTAAGGTTTCCCGTTCTTCTTTTTCTAGGATCACATCCACCAGATACTGATTCCTCTGTCCTGCCGGAACTTCCATCAAAAGCCGCCACGCTTTTTCATGCTCCGGGTTCTTAAGGTTTGGGCGAAAGGAAAAGACCGGGCGGCTCACAGCGCCCTCATCTGCCCCACAATCCGTTCATATCCGGCTGCGTTGGCATGGATGTCCGTGAGGTAAATCGGGCGGCACAGGCGGTTCTGGGTGCTTACACGGTGCTGAAAAATAGCAGCCCCGCCTCCCATGAAAATGGAAGGAACTGCCCGCAGATCAAAGCCTGCCTCGGTGATCGCAGACAATATCTTTTCAATGTAAAGCCTGCCCTGTTTCTCGATCAAAGACACCACTTCCGCAGGCATGCTGCAGGACTTCCCCTGTAAGATGCGCTCAACCTGTGTCTCTGTTATGGACAGCCCGGTGTTTCTGCGCACCTGTTCCAGAATCTCATCTATACAGCGAATATTCCTCAGTTTCTTCTGTAAACCAAGAGCATGAATAATCTCTTTCACAAAATCTGTGTCTGTCCTGCCACCGTCAATCTCAATGGGATACACAATGTTCTCATACACATTGAGGACGGGAAGCAGATTATAATTCTGAAAGACAAACCCGATATTCCTTCGTCTGAAAATCGTCAGTTCCTCGTCTTTCATTCTCAGAAGTTCTTTTCCCCGGATTGTAACACTTCCCGAAGTAGGACGGTCTAAACCGCCAAGCATATTGAGCAGTGTGGATTTGCCGCTGCCTGATGTACCGACTACTGCGACAAATTCACCTTCTTCTATGGAAATCGATACGCCATCCAACGCACGCACTTCGTTCTCACCACTACCATATATCTTTCGTAAATTCTTTTGTTTCAAGTATTGACATATCGAAAGACCTCCCATTTTTGTATTTCTCATTTGTTATATCGCTGCTGTAAGCTATTCTCCTGTTCTCAAACGCTCCACAATACTCTGTCGGTTCAGGAATCGAAGAGCAATCATCGGAATGATAAGCGCTAGCACGATATAAATAAGAGATAACAAAATTGCCGGAAGGATGGTCAGATGAAAAGTCATATACCAAATCGGACCATTTTCTACTAAAAGTTTCACTGCAGTTACTCCCAAAACTACTGCAACCACGGTTCCAATCACGCCTGCCCGCAGCACATAGGAAAGCGCAACATTTGGATGACTTAAAATATCAATCTTCTCATCTAAAATCGGGCGCTCCCCACGAATAAAAAGAAGCGCATAGCGGTTATCCAGCATACGCACTTCGTCCGGCGTCATCAATTCGCGCCCTGAGATTTGATAATTGGTAGAATAATTTCCAGAGTGTCCCGTTGATTTCCCATAGGTGTTCAGATCAATGGTGGCTTTTCCTAACAATTCACTCACATATTTGTGGGTACTCTGCTCATTTCCTCCAAGATAAAGGAATTCATCGCAGTTACCGATGATTGCCTCCCATTCTTTCTCAAACAATGCTTTTAATGCGGCAATGTTCTGTAAGACAATCGACACACTCACCGCTCTTGAACGCATAACACTGAGTATTTTAGAAAAATCATCGGGCAGCGATACATTACTAAACTCATCCATCAGGAAATGGACCGGAACCGGCAAACTTCCTCCGTGTTTATAATCCGCCGAATAAAAAAGCTGCTGAAATAACTGGGTATACAAAATAGACACCAAAAAGTTATAACTGGTATCGTTATCTGGTATTACCGCAAACAATGCTACTTTCTTTTCTCCGAAAGACGACAGATCCAAATCGTCTGTTGCAGTCAATGCAGACAGACTGGACAGATTGAATTTTTCCAATCTTGCTGCCAGTGTAATCTGAATGGATTTTAAGGGTTTTAGCGCTTCCTGAATGATAGTCCTTATAATACTTTACAGCAATATGATCCGGGTCTTCATCTCCAGACCGCTCAAACAATTCATCTAACGGTGACTGATAATCATCGTTGTCCTCCCGCACTTACCCCGCCCGCAGCATTTCCATTACCATCGGGAAATTCTGTTCTTCTTTCGGTCGCTTCGTATTTCTAGATAAAAAATCAACGACCAGCAAAAGCATGGATGCGGCAGTATCCCAAAATGGATCGTTGCTCTGACTTCCTTTCGGTGTCGTTGCCTTAAATAAATTTGTCACTAGCCGCTGCACATCATTGTCATCCTTCAGATATACAAAAGGATTGTAACAATGACTTTTCTCCATATTGATCAAATCCAGCACCCGTACTTCATAACCTTCCGCCTCCAAAAGATGCCCCGTATCCCGCAAATTTTCTCCTTTGGGATCAAGCACCACAAACGAAGTGTTTGCCTGCATCAGATTGGGCTTGCAGAAAAAAGCGGGTTTTTTACCAGAACCACTTCCTCCCACGGCAATCGTCAACAGATTTCTGCGATGTTTCCGACTGTTATAGCTGATCCGCACGTGTTTCGTCATCAACTTATTCGCCTCAAATTTCTGTCACTATACTTCTGTTGATCTCTTGTGCATTTCCCCCACTGTGCCCGAACCATGTTCCTCCCCTCTCCGGTAATTTCTCTCGTGATAAATAACTCCGATTCCCATTCCATAGCAAGCAAGGAAAACAGGACAGTTTTCAGGCTGTCCTTACACATTTGAATCCGAAACGGGTGCTGCATTGCTTCGGGTAGTTTTTCCATCACACGCAAAAGTCCATCAAAGAAAAACGGGGCAGTCAATAGCGCAAACCATACCACCGGAACGATTCCGAGTAAAATCAGTATTCTGCTCTCTTTCCTCTCATCGCTCTTCACGGTGCCATCGCCCCTTTCGTTCTTTCTCCGGCAGTTGTTCCATTCCTTCAATGACTTTCATCAGCACATCATCTACAAGCTCTGTATCCTGATTCGTTTCCAATAACTGATTCCGTTTATCTTTCAAGGAATGAAAAACCATGCCGCACTCATACCGGTCTAATTTCAAAGTCACTTTTTCTTCATGCAAATACCCTCACCTCCCGTGCGCATTTTTCGTTCTCTTCTCATTCGTTTACCGTTTCTTCCAATCTCCTTTTACCTCGCATCCTCTCTCTGTGAATGCGAACCCATGTGTGGCTGCTGGCGTTCCGTCTGATTGCGTTCCTGCTGCAAAGACTTCTCCATCCGGGCATTGATATGCTTAAAGGATTCCTGCGCTTTCGCTAACTCCGCACGGACTTCCTGCGATTCCATGTTTTCAAAAAACTCCGGTGCATGGCTGAAATCAAAATACTGTGTGTCAATGCCATACTTCTTGCAAAGCATATAAGACGCGCAGTAAGCATGAAACGCCTCTGCATCCCGGTCATACATCTTATTTCCATCTGCAAACCCTGCAAGGGCAAGTTCCGGGGAGAGTGAGAGAAAAATAGATTGTGCATCCATCCCTTTTCTTACATAGATACACTTTTCATCCGGTGCAAACAGTGCACCTTTCCCCTCCGGCATCTGATCCGGTTCTGCCGGAACGATATTCACCGGAGGATTGCTGAGCAGCGCGCGGATCAACTGTTGTTCTGTAACCTGTGGTTTATCCTGCGTATAATTGCGTAAACTGGTCTGCGATGGCTCGTACAGTTTCTTGGCATTGTAATACGTTCCAATACTTCCATCTTCACGCTCATACTCTTTTCCCGGCTCCAAAATGAGTACCGGATTGTCTCGCTCCTGCCGTTTCACAAAAGTCCCCTGACTTCTCCAGTAACTATAATCGCCTAACTTCTGTGCCTCCGGTCGCTGTGCTAAAATCAGCAGAGAATTGCTCGCAGTATAGCGGTCAAAGCGACTCTGCACATCCAGATATTTCTGAAACATCTGACTATCTGTTGCAACTGCCGCTGTAATCTGTTCTGACAACTCATAACAACGATTCCGGTTATTCTTACTCTCCGCAATAAATGCCGCTGTGCGGTCATCCTGCGGAACTGCGGATACATTTAACATAGAATCAAAATTTGTACTCATCTCTTTTACCTCTCTTTGCTTGTTTTTTTCGCTTTCCTGTTCTGTGGCTGCCGATGCTCCAGTACTCTTTCTTGCTGTCTTCTTCCCCTTTGCTGTACACGATCTGAAACTGGCTGATTTCGTTTCTTCTGGTTTCTTCCCGCCTGAATCTCCCGTAACTCCTCCCGCACCGATTTCTTCTGCGGCGCTGTCGGCATATACAAATTAGAAGTACCCTCGGCGGTTCTGCTGTGCCTCTCGGAGATAGGCTCGGACAGAAGGGATTTCTCCGTCTTTGCCAAAGAGGGGTTTCGCGGCTGTGTCTCCTCTTTCTTACTCGGCGCACCCATCAATTCCTCCATCAACTGATCGGTATCCGATTTCTCTCGTCCGGTTCGCTCCGGCACATCCAGAGATTTCCCGGATTTCTTCATTCCAGTTGCCTCTTTTCCAACGGTCTTTACTTTCTGTTCCCGTGATTTTTCGATTTCCGTCTTAATTTGTGCCGCCTCCGTAACCGTTGCAAACTGAAATCGCTCTACAATGCGGTTGATCCGTGGAGCATCCTCTTCTTTCACCATGATATCTACCATCCCATCGCTGCTTCCTCTTGGATTCCGCACCGCACAGTATAAGATTCCATATCGTTTTGCCTCCTGCACAAATTTACGCAAATCACTTTCTTTCACGGAAAATACCGTCAATGGACGTCCCGAACGCACCAGCGTTTCCAGTCTCGCCCGCCCACGCGTCTTTTTCTGTTCTTTCAAAATGGCATATAAAAGCACTGCAAGCTGTTTGGCTCCCGCCCCGGAAATTTTCAATGCTGCTTCTCCCACTTCCAGCGACATCCGAACCACCTGATCAGCGGCTTCCCCTGATGTGTTCATGTCTTACCTCCTCCTTTCTCTCTGTTGTCTCCTGCCTCACAATAGATATCTTCTCTTTTAAAACTTGAGAACGTGTGGCAATTCCATCACAAAGTTTCACCTCCTCCCGCAGTTCTTTTATCTCTTCTGTCAATTTGGAAATCTCAGTTTTCAACGCTTCCTGCACATTCTCATCCTTTGCGCTTCGGAGTCGATACCTGAGATGTGTGCGCTCATCCACCAACTGTTTTCGCCGGCTTTCACAAGTTTCCTTCCACGAAAAAAGCTGCTCTGCGGTATCAATATGACAACGACAAAGCAGCCTTGTTTCTTTTTTAATCTGATTCAATTTACTTAAATCTTCCCTCAGCAATAAATGCAGTTCTTTTTGATTCACGGGTGGTCGATTTTTCGGAAGAATTCCTAACAGATAACAATAATGCAAGTACAGTCCCCGCAATCCTCCGATTTTTCGTTTCGGTTGGAATGTTCCATATAAAACAATCTGTCTGGTTTTTCTTCGTTCTTGTACCAGACGATAAGAAGTGTTCGGAAACGGACTCTTTTCTTCTGTTAAAATTCTCCTGCAGATTGCTTCGATTGTGTACGCCTCTCCAAAGTTGCGGGCAAGTTTCAATCCTCTGTCTCTTCCCACCGGTCGCAAGGTAATATCTTGTCCAAACTTGATGTCATACCCTTTCTCTCTTAGAAAATGGAAAAACTGATTTTCCGTCCTTGCCATACGGATTGCTTCATCCACATCTGCCCGTACCATTCCCCGGTAAGTCGGCTTCTGTTCCTGATTTGCCCTCCACTCTCCATAATGCTGAGACTTGCCCTCACTTGGATGTTCAATCACAGATAACACATACTCCTTACACAATCGGTCTGATTCCTTTCGCATCCTGCGATAATCTTGTTTCGTCCGGTGATACCGTTTCCCATCCAAAAAGGAAACCGAGTTGACTCAAAATGATTGTGCAAATGGTTCTCTTTATCCAAATGGGTTGCCACCAACACCTGAAACCGATCGCCCCACAACGCTTCTGCCAGTTTCACACCGATCTCATGCGCCATCGCCGGCGTACACTCTCCCGGCGCAAAAGACTGATACCCGTGAAATGCCATGATTCCCTCCTCTTTTCCGTACCGTTTTTTGACTGCCATCATTTCTCCACGGGCGGTAGCTGGTGCACAATTCACGCCGGAAACATACTGCTGCATAGCAATGACTTCCTCCACAATTTCCTTTCCCCGTTTTTTGAGTCTTGTTTTTTCTTCATCCACCGCATATGCAATGACATCAGACAACCCTTGTGATTCTTCTTCCGTGATTTCTTTTTGCTCCACATAAACTGGATTTCTCGTCTTCTCTGGATTCTCTACATAAATCACGACCTTTCCAAGCCACCCTTTCACACTCCAAATGGATGTGGTTGCCATCTCACTGACCTCTTTTCTCACATCTATCCGTTCTTTTCTGCTGATTTTTCTACCGGTAAAATCACTGCTTCCGTAATATCTTTTACCGTCTGCTCAAACAACCGGACTGCTGCGTCATATCTCTGAACATCCATTACATTCAGCACATGGGCTTTCTGCGCAATCTGATTCAGGTTATTCCCGACTTTATGAAGCTCCCGCATCATAGAATAATAATCCGGTGGCGGTGCGTCTCTTGGGACAATCCCGGTAATGACTTGACGCAGATATGCCTCCCGGTTCAAACCGCTTTTCTTCACTTTCTTATCCAACGCCTCTGCCTCTTTCCGATTCAACCGAAACATAATAGCAATATTCCGTTTCCTCATCGCGACATCTCCTTTCCCCGCTCTATGGATTCTGGAACTTCTACGATCTTCTGTGCTTCCTTATCGTAATGGTAAACCCGATCGGATAACTGTTCCATTTTCTCTACCTGACTCCGATTGACTTCCCGCACCATCGCTCCCAGTTCTTTCGGTGAAATTCCTCCACGATCGGGAAGAATCAACACTTCATGCAAAGATGAGGGTAAAATATAAAATCCCTCCGGAAAGGACTGACTTAACCGATCCATTACCTTTGGTTCAAACATCATGGCTGCACCGAAATTTTTCTTTTCATTTGTAAGCACCAGAAGTATCACTTCCTGATTGGAAAAATCAAATTCTTTCTTCAGTAAATTTTCCGGTGCAGCGCCTCCCATAAGAATCTGCCTTGTTACCTCCTCTAAGTTTTGTAACACCGGCTCATTCGCGGGAATTGTATTTTCTGATGCAATCTGAAACAATTCCTCCCGATCCACATTCCACTTTTGCAACATCTGTTCCGTGATCTTAAACGTTGCGTTATAACCGCCCTGATCCACCGGAAGATCTGCATAACAAAGCAACGACAGATCTGCTACTTCTTTATGTGGAACCTGCTCTAACAGTTTCCGGTTCTCCGCCGTATTCACAACCATAACCGACAAATAATCTTTAATTGACTCAAACTCCTCAAGTCGGATACTCTGATCCAATGCCGGACCATCCAGCGCATCCTGAATTACTTCTGCGATGTTCCCCATAATTTTATCCATTGGTTCCCCACTCCGCACTTCGTCATAAAAGGATTCCATATAGACAATCGGAGAAGCAGCGTGTCCCGGCATGTCCGCCTGAATTCCCACCTGCAGCACACCGTTTGTCTTATTCTGCTCTTTTACAGAACATGTTACCGATTCATATTCCGGTGGAAGATATGCTTTGATCTGCTCTGCCACTCCTTCCGCAAACACTTTAACAGCCAGCATGTTTGTGTCCCCCTTTCTTCTTCCACTTCTTCAAATACTGCTCCATCCGTTTCTGGTCTTTCTTTTTCTCTTTTACTTCTATCTGTACCTGCATAGTTCCAACTTCCTTTCCTGTATTCTTACTCTTCCCGATCTGTATGATGAAGTCGATTGACTTGCACCAAACACATCAACGAAATGCCACACCATGTTCCCACAAACATTCCACTAAAAAACTGCCACAACTCTTTTGTCTCCTTTCGCAACAATGCCGGCTCCCACAAGATCCTCCGACACTTTTTCACTATATTTTTTCACAAGGGTTTCAGGGAACCTCCCTGACAAGCTGCCGCAGGATGGCACAGACGGAAAATCCGTCTGGCTATCCAAAGGCGTTGCTTGCTGGTATTGTGTATCCCGTACCCCTTGCATCACCGCTTCGGGTGTACCTAAATCAACTTGCCGAAAACACAGGCTCCTACGGTAACTTTTCTCCCTGTGGATGGGTACAACTCCCACACTCTTGACAGCGCCAATGGCAGGTTTCGCACGCTTCATCTCCACATTCACCGCATGATATCATGGTGCAACTTCCACATTTTTTACAGAAAGATTCACATTCCTGACACCTGTTCTCCAGATCATCCATCATGCATTCTTCCTCTTTCGGACAATAATACGGACACCCATCGCATGCTCCCGGACAGTCTCTTTCAGCCTTTTCTTCCACCACAATTCCAAGCAATTCATCTCCGGTCACATCCAAATCTTCCTCTGCTTGCAGCATTGTTTTGAGACTTTCTTCAATCATTTTTCGGTTGTCTGCCGCCAGTACAATCTCTTTTTTGTGGATAATTTTCAATTCATATTTAATTGCTTTCATCGTTCTCTCCCTTTCTCCTGACTCTTTTTCTCACGTATTGTCCGCTGTAATCCCAACCGGGAACACAAAAAATCATTGTAATCTTTCCCAATCAGCGGTGGCTTGTCCTTCGTCTGATAGTTCTTCGGCAATACCATCTGAATCGCTTTTGTTGCAAGTCTTCCTGCCCGGTCATTATCCAAGTGAAAGACTATTGTCTGCACATGCGGGTATTCTTTCAGGAAACGAACCAGTGTAGAAGGTATCTTACTTTCCTCAAGTTTCTGTGCCGGTCGGTAAACCCCGTCAAGAGATAACAGATGCGTTTCTCTCCAGTTTTTCCCATCCAGCTTCTCCATCGTGGCATACGATAACAGATCAATCGCTGATTCAAATAAGTGTACTTCACTACAAATTCCTTCCGTTGGAATACAAAATGTAATAGTGTTTATCACTTCCGCTTGTCTCT
>ENA-OQKC01000895-OQKC01000895.1-human-gut-metagenome-genome-assembly--contig:-NODE-895-length-11359-cov-3.260951_pt1 | contig 11359 bp, 7 predicted proteins | sample MGYA00242774_ERZ504790 | MGnify/ENA primary metagenome ERZ504790 (study PRJEB26092, sample SAMD00036419) | human gut metagenome | host: Homo sapiens | study: EMG produced TPA metagenomics assembly of...
ATACACTTGCCGGCGTGTGAGTCCAGTGCGTATGGCCAGTGAATCTTCATTGATGAAAGCATGGTCTGTGAAGACCCCGGTATAGGAGCGGAGAATGGTTTGGATGAGTTTGTCCATATCTTCGCCGAGCTCTCTCAGTTTATAAAGTTCGTCTCGACGGATAGTGAACAGTAGCCGGGATGCATTGTCTTGTTCGTCTGTATATTCCAAGTATCCCGCTTGTGTCAGAATCTTCAAGGCACTGTCCACGGGAACGGGGAAGTACTTGAACTTTCGGCAAAAGTCTTCTATATTGAACTCGCGTACACAGCCTTGTCCATCTCCCATTGCCATCTGGTAATAGTATTGAAGATGCTCATATACTTCCTTTATATATTCTTTTTCAGGAAAGGTGTCGGGAATGCGTTTGTGCAGTGTTGCCTTATCCGACTTGGCGTAAAGGACGACCGCGTAGGCTTTTTGTCCGTCCCTTCCGGCACGTCCTGCTTCCTGGAAGTAGGCTTCTATGGAATCGGGCAGATCCATGTGGATGACAATCCGTACATCCGGTTTGTCGATACCCATACCGAATGCATTGGTGGCGACCATGACACGGCTTTCTCCTGTTTGCCAGCGTTGTTGGCGGATGTCTTTGGTGGCGTCATCCAGTCCGGCATGGTAGAAATCGGCGGTGATGTCTTCGTTGTGCAGCAGTTCGGTAATTTCCTTGGTACGGCGACGGTTGCGCACATAGATGATGGCGCTTCCGGGCATACGGCGCAGGATGTGCAACAGCTCTCCCGTCTTGTTTTCCGTCTTGCGGACGATATAGGCAAGGTTTTTGCGTTCGAAACTCATGCGGAACACATTTTCCTCACGGAAATGCAGACGGGCCTGGATATCTTTCACTACTTCCGGAGTGGCGGTGGCTGTCAATGCCAGGATGGGTACGCCGGGCAGAAGTTCGCGTATTTCGGCTATCTTCAGATAGGCGGGACGGAAATCGTAGCCCCATTGCGATATGCAGTGGCTTTCGTCTACCGTAATCATACTGATTTTCATCTTCTGCAGTTTGGTGCGGAAGATTTCAGTATCGAGCCTTTCGGGGGAGATGTAGAGGAACTTGAAATTGCCGAATATACAGTTCTCCAGTGTGACGATGATTTCCTGCCTGCTCATGCCTGAGTAGATGGCAAGCGCCTTGATTCCCCGCTTTTTCAGGTTTTGTACCTGGTCTTTCATGAGGGCAATCAACGGAGTGATGACCAGGCAAAGTCCTTCTTTAGCAAGTGCCGGAACTTGGAAAGTGATGGATTTTCCTCCTCCCGTGGGCATTAGTCCCAAAGTGTCCCGTCCCTCGGTAATGCTGTTGATGATATCTTCCTGGATTCCCCGGAAGGTATCGTATCCCCAGTATTGCTTCAGAAGCCTCACCCCCAATCCCTCCCCCATAGGGAGGGGAGTTTTGAAGTTACTACTGCTGCTCATGGTCTTATTGAACTTTCTTGCTACTTCTTATCGTTGAATTGATATTCTTTCCTTCTCTATGCTAATAGTAGTGATTACTTATCTTATAGCATCAACCAATTTTCATCATTTCCTTAATATAAGGAGACTATTCTTATTCCCCTCCCTGTGGGGAGGGTTAGGGGAGAGGCTTTCAGTTCGGCTTTATGTCTTCAATCTGCAACTGCACTTCACCCCTCTTATGGGTATTCTCTTCAATGGAATAGCAGATGTCGAAGGAACGTTTGGTCTTGATGAAGCGTACGTGGGAACTTTGCCCGAAAGCGATGCCGTTCATTACATTGTTCGATTTATTATCCACCAGTTCTAGCTTGATATGTTCCTGGTCGCGGCCTACGACTTTGCTGGTACCATAATCATAGACATTGTGCGTACAGAAAATGGGTTTGGCATTGTCCGGTCCGAATGGATTGAATTTCTTCAAGTCGCTGAAGAATTTCGGAGTGATGTCTCTGAAATCAATCTCGGCATTGATGTCGATGACGGCGCATGTCTGTTCCGGCAGGATATTTTGTGATACGAACTCTTCGAAGCGTTCGATAAAGGCCGGTACATTTTCCACCTTCATGGAAAGACCGGCGGCGTAGGTATGACCTCCGAAGTTTTCCAGAAGGTCGCGGCAGTATTCAATGGCTTTGTAGACATCGAATCCGGAGACGGAACGGGCAGATCCGGTTGCCATGTCATCCGTACGTGTCAGTACTACTGCCGGCCGGTAATAGATTTCCGTCAGCCGGGAGGCTACGATGCCGATGACGCCTTTATGCCAGTCTTCATTGTACAATACGATGGAACGTCGGTCGGCAAGTCCGTCCAGGTCAGCTACAATCTTGTTGGCCTCCTCGGTCATGGTCTTGTCCAAGTCCTTGCGTGTCTCGTTGTATTGGTTGATTTGTCCGGCTTTCTCCAGGGCAAGAGAGAAATCTTTTTCAGTAAGCAAGTCAACAGCTTCTTTCCCGTTCTGGATACGTCCGGAGGCGTTGATGCGGGGACCTATTTTGAATACAATGTCACTGACGGTGATGTCCTTGTCCGTCAGTCCGCAGACATCAATGATTGCTTTCAGGCCTACGCTGGGATTACTGTTCAACTGCTTCAAACCGTGGTAGGCGAGAATGCGGTTTTCACCCATAATGGGGACAATATCCGATGCGATACTGACGGCGCAAAGGTCCAGTAAAGGGATAAGGTGATGGAACTCGATACCGTTGTTGAGGGCAAATGCCTGCATGAACTTAAAGCCTACACCGCATCCGGACAGATGTTCATAAGGATAGGTGTTGTCTTCCCGTTTGGCATTCAGAATGGCTACAGCAGGGGGCAGTACATCATCGGGGACATGATGGTCGCAGATGATGAAATCAATGCCTTTCTCCTTGGCGTATGTGATTTCTTCGACGGCTTTGATACCGCAGTCCAATACAATAATCAAACCTACACCACTCTCTGCGGCATAGTCTACTCCTTGGATTGAAACTCCATACCCCTCATTGTAACGGTCGGGGATATAGTAGTCGATGTTCGAATAGAACTGTTGAATAAACTTGTAGACCAATGCCACAGCCGTGGTACCGTCTACGTCATAATCTCCATAAACAAGAATGCGCTCTTTCTTTCCCATTGCCTTGTTCAGGCGCTCTACGGCTATATCCATATCCTTCATCAGGAATGGGTCGTATAAGTCCGGTAGTTGGGGGCGGAAAAACTTCCGGGCATCCGCTGCCGTTGTTATTCCCCGCTCCACCAGCAATTTTCCCAATATTGGGCTAATTCCCAATTCTTGGGCCAGTTGTTGGCTTGCTTCTGCCTGTTCGGGTGTAATGGGTTGATAATTCCATTTGTGAGTCATTTTATATATTATTTTTTCTTTTTCTATCTCAAGATGTTGGGGGAGTAGAGGGGTTCAATACGTGCACTTTTCTCCAACAAGGTGTAAAGGTATGAAAAACTCTTGAAACGGAGGTGAATTCTGCGGAAAAACTTTATAAGTATATGTATTCTCCACTAAAAAACTTTATTTTTGTATCCATTAAAAAATATCGCTATGCTTGTTTTTATCTCTTGTGCAAAGACCATGGCAGCGCGCTGCTCTGTTGTCGTGCCCGAAGTCACAGTCCCGAAATTCGAAACGGAGGCTGTGCGGAATGCGTTGGAAATGTCGCAGTATTCAGTATCCGAATTGGAAAGGCTTCTTCGGGTGAATACCAAAATTGCTGCCGAGAACCGTTTGCGTTTTCATGATTTCTGTTCGGAGGAGAATCGTTCGATGCCAGCCGTTTGCGCCTACACGGGAGCTGTTTTTAAACGCATTCTTCCGAAAGATTTTTCAGCGGAGGATTTTCGTTATGCGCAAGAACATCTACGTATCACTTCTTTTCTTTATGGGTTGCTTCGCCCGCTGGACGGTATCAAACCCTATCGTTTGGAAGGAGATGTCCGTTTGCCCGAAAAAGGTGGAATATCCATGTTTGATTATTGGAAGCCTTTGTTGACGGATTACTTCATAGAGGAAATTAAAAACTGTGGCGGTGTTCTCATTAATTTGGCAAGTGCTGAAATGAAAGATTTGTTCGACTGGAAGCGGGTGGAGCAAGAGGTGCGTGTTATTACGCCCGAGTTTCAAGTTTGGAAGGCCGGACAGCCGAAGACTGTCGTTATCTATGCCAAGATGTGTCGCGGAGAGATGACGCGTTTTATTGTCAAGAACCGTCTGGAGTGTCCTGAGGAGTTGAAATCCTTTTCTTGGGAGGGCTTCGTCTGGGATGAGATACGCAGTACGGAGAATGTATGGCATTTTTCGTTAGGTACATTTATGTAATGAAAAGGTACATTACGTTTGGCTCAGATGTTACTATATGTTGCTTTCGATGTTTGCGCAAAATGAAGAACTAAATACGCAATTTAGGATGAGGGAAAAGAATGAACCCTCTACATTTGCATGCAGTAAACTTAAAAGCAATATACTATGAAGAGAAACGGATTAAGAACAGTTGTTGTATTAGCTTTGACCATATTTCTATTGAATGCTCCGGTTTGTGCTACAGCTTCCAGATTGCAAGATACTTGTGCGGAGGCGCGGGATGAGGTTGCACTGCGGCCTGAGTGGATGAGGATTCTCCATGATACGCTTCCTATATGTAAGATTTCTATTCCTGGTTCACACGATAGCGGTAGTATCAAAGGAGGGCATATGTTGAAAACACAAGCAACAGATATTCCTGCTCAATTACGGCAAGGCATCCGTGCTTTCGATATCCGTTTGGAAAAGAAAGGTAATAAACTGGGGGTGTTTCACAGTCATGCCTTTCAGGATATATATTGGGAAGATGATGTTTTACCTGCTTTTATACACTTTCTGCAAACATATCCTTCTGAGACTTTGATTGTTTCCTTGAAAAAGGAAGGGGGAGAATTGCGGGATTATGCTTCTCTGCTGTCCGTTTCTTTAAGCAGCCCTGAGTATCAAAGTTATTTCGTGATGGACTTTCGCCCTGAATTGACGCTGAAAGATTGCCGTGGAAAGATTCTTTTCCTGCATAGGGATCATGCTATGGATAATTATCCTGGAGCAGCATGTGTAGGTTGGGAGGATGACAGTACTTGCCTGCTCACTCTTCGCAATAAAGATGGTAAGGAAGGAGTGGCTTTGCTCGAAGATGAATATCAATATGAATCGGGTGAGGAGGCCGGGAAGAAGGTAGGGGTTTGTGTCCGTAATATTGAAGGGATGTCTGCTGAGCCGGTTTCCTCACGTCGGTGGGGAATTACTTTTGTAAGTGCGACGGGGCTGCCCTTGGGAACCCCTAAAGTCTTTGCTGATAAGGTAAACAAGCCTATTGCTGACTATTTAAAACAAAAGAATAGCCGGAATTGCGGTATTGTTTTTATCGATTTTGTCAGTGAACCTGGAGGAAAAGATTTGGTGGAATATTTGATTGGCAGTAATGTTTGCGCAAAATGAAGATTTATATGCGCAATTGGGAATACTGTAAAAAAAAGCATTTTCTTAATTTTGCACATGTTGAACACCTTAATGTTATATACTATGAAACTGTCAATAGATTTAGGAGGAACCAATATTCGAATAGCCCAAGTGGAAAAAGGGAACTGCTTGAATAAAGTGTCGGTTCCATGTTTAGCTCAGCAAGATGCTTCTACTGTGCTAAACCAGCTTTCCCAGCTTATTCGGAATATGATGAATGAGCAGGTAGATGGTATCGGTATCGGTGTCCCTTCAATTGTTGATCCGGAGAAAGGAATTGTATATAATGTAGCAAATATATCTTCTTGGAAAGAAATACACTTGAAGGAGATTTTGGAGAACGAATTCAAGGTGGCAGTTGCCATTAATAATGATTCCAACTGTTTCACTTTGGGGGAGAGCCTATACGGCGAAGGAAAATCTTATACCAACATGGTAGGCGTTACTATCGGGACCGGAATTGGAGCTGGCGTTGTCATTGGCCGTCGTTTGTATGGTGGGCAATATATGGGAGCCGGTGAGATAGGCTCATTTCCTTATTTGGACTCTGATTTTGAACACTATTGCAGTAGTTTCTTGTTTAAACGTTATGGCACTACCGGTGCGGTAGTAGCTGAAAAGCCCAGCAAGGAGAACAAGCTGCATTGGAGATTTGGAAAGAGTTTGGGAGGCATTTGGGTAATCTATAAAGGCAATTCTTTTTGCCTATGCTCCCCAGGCTATGTTTTAGGAGCGGTATGTATCGGCTTTCCTTCTTAAAATGCTATGGACAACAATGCAAAGTTTTCCCTACAAGATTATATCGGATAATGTGAGTGTGGTGGCTTCGCATCAAAAGGATTCCAGTTTATTGGGTGCTGCCGCTCTTCTTGAGTAATAATCCCTATACGGTTTGATTGAAAATAATAAATATTTTGCAGTTATATTATTTTACGCATAAATAAGGACTGTTAGGGAATTGTTCCTTTTGTAATAACTATGTAATTCTGCTTTCTGACCTTTGTGGCGGAATTATAATTTTCTATATTATAAACTTTAAATTTTGAATGCATGAAACAAGTAAATCTTAGAATCTATCGAACGATTCTGACCCTATTGTTGGGACTGTTCTTGTCGGCAGGTGCTTATGCACAGCAGATTTCTGTGAAAGGAACAGTAAAGGATCAGACTGGCGAACCTGTGATTGGTGCCAATGTGTTAGTAAAGGGGACGACTAATGGAGTGATTACGGACGTTGACGGAAACTTTAATGTTTCGGCCGATAAAAACGGCGTATTGGTAATCAGTTTTGTCGGCTATGTGACTCAGGAAGTACCAGTGGCAGAAAAACAAATGGTAATTGTGCTTAAAGAGGATACAGAACTTCTGGATGAGGTTGTTGTATTAGGGTATGGTGCGAATACACGTAAGCAGGACTTGTCTGCTTCAGTGGGTGTAGTAAGTAATACTGAAGAATTGGCTGCTCGCCCGGTAACTTCTACCGAAGGCATGCTGCAGGGACAGCTGGCAGGTGTTACCATTACGGCCGATGGTGGCGACCCAACTTCTTCTCCTAACATTGTGATTCGTGGTCAAGGCTCACAAGATGGAGACAATGTACTTTGGGTTGTGGACGGTGTTCCCGGTGCACCTATCTCATCCATGAATGATATTGAAAGTATCGTTGTTTTGAAGGATGCTGCTTCTGCTGCTATCTATGGCGCACAGTCTGGTGCAGGTGGTGTTGTGTTGGTAACTACCAAAAAAGCGAAACAAGGTGCTCCTTCGTTGACTTATGACGGCACTTTTGGTATTCGTCAGGCTACCAATTTGATAGAACCACTGAATGCGGAGCAGCAGATTGAGATGCGTAAGATATCTCATCAAAATGCAGGACTTTCGCTTCCAGTCGGTTGGGATGTTACCAAAAATCCATGGATAGGTACGACTCGTACTGATTGGATGGATGAGATTTTCCGCACTGCCTTCTACCAACGTCATAACGTAGCGTTGAATGTAGGTTCTGATAATTTTTCAAATCGTATATCTTTTGCTTACGATAATGATGAAGGTGTTTTGATTAATACTTTCAAGAAGAATCTTACATTACGTTATAATGGTAAAATGCAGCTGAACAAGTGGGTGAGCGTCAGTGAGGATTTTGTATGGCAGAACACTACCCAACGTTCCAAAGCTACGGATAACGATGCTTATACAGGACCTATCCTTTCGGCTATCTACATGCCGGCAAGTGCCACTGTCTATAATCCGTTGGACGGAAGTTATGGTGGTGTGACTACGGAAGATCCTGCCTATATTGAAAAATATGGTTCGAATTTCTCTGATATCCACGGGGATGCTGTAAATCCGGTACGTCTATTGGAAGCAGAGAATTTGTATGACAAGATAAGTGACATATGGAGCACTACCAGCTTGGAGATAGCTAATGTACTTCCTGGATTGAAGTTTACGAGTCGTTTTACTTATAATATGAAGACTAATCATTACAAGAAGTTCAATCCTATTCGTGATGAAGTAGGTAAACCGGCTTTGTCGAATAATCTTCAAGAAACTACTTACCGTAGAGATGCTTGGAAGACGGAAAATACCCTGACTTATGATAAGACATTCGGTGAACATACGGTTGGTGCCTTGTTCTCGACTACGGCAGATCATTCTGAAACGCGTGGACTGGAAGTGACGGGTAAGGATTTTGCGGATGAATCGGAATTTTTACAATACATGGCGTATGCAGGATCAGTGACAGCATCTGACTATTTGACTGGACCTGATGCCAATGTGTCGTTGATTGCCCGTTTGGCTTATTCTTATAATGACCGTTATTTTGCTACTGCATCTTGGCGTCGTGATTATGCTGGACGTTTGCCTAAGGAAAATAACTATGGTGATTTCCCTGCAGTGACCCTTGGATGGAAAATATCTAATGAAAAATTCTTTAAGAAGAGTGATTTTATCAGTTTGCTGAAATTGCGTGCTTCTTGGGGGCGTGTAGGTAATTTGAGCTCTATAGGGCTTAATTATAAGTCTGCTTTGTTGAAGAAAAGCTCGTGGACAGAACAAGCACAATATGGTCCTGAGGCAAATAATATCTGGAATACTTTGATTTACAACGGCTCTGCGTTAAATCCTGATTTGACCTGGGAAACTTCAGAACAGACTGACTTGGGCTTGGATGTTGAGATGTTTAAAAACCGTTTGTCGGTATCATTAGACTATTTTGATAAACGTACTTTCAATTTGATTCAGACACAATCAATGGGGTGGCCTTCTACTATGGGACTCGATGCCATGTTAATCAATCAAGGTGAAGTGCGTAACCGTGGCTTTGAGATTCAAGCTAATTGGAGCGATAAGATTAACAAAAACCTTTCTTATTTCGTATCGGGTAACTTCTCGTATTTAAAGAACTGGGTATCAGATATAGGTGTGAAGGATGCGGATGGCAATCCGGGTTTGTGGCCTAATGATAAAAGGTTCCGTAGCATCCCTTATATGATGCAGAGTACGGAAGGGGAACCTCTGAATTCCTTCTACTTGATTAAGACAGATGGTTTGTTCCAAAGTGATGCAGAAGTTGCCGAGTGGAATGCTAAACATGGAACATATGTGACCAATGATAATGGTGAAAAAGAGTGGTAGGTATTCAGCCGAATGCCAAGGCTGGTGACTTGAAGTTTGTGGATCATAATGGCGATGGTAAAATTACGGATGCAGACCGTCAGTATATGGGTAGTGCGACTCCGAAGACGACTTTTGCCTTTACATTGGGAATGACGTGGAAAAAACTTTCTTTCAGTGCCATGTTCCAGGGAGTAGGTGGAGCAAAAGCTTTATATGTAGGAAAGTACATGCTGTTGAGTGATGTAGAAGGAAACTTTAACCGTTCCAGCGAGATATTGAATGCTTGGAGTCCTACAAATACCGGTTCTGATATTCCTCGTTTGTCAAAGAATGACCCGAATGGAAACTTTACGACTGCATCTGATTGGTATTTGGAGAATGCTTCTTATCTGCGTTTGAAGAATGTAACCCTTTCTTATGATTTAAGCGATGTATTCCGCAAGTGGTCTCATTTGAATGACCGTAACAGCCGTTTGTCTGTGTACTTCAGTGGTGAAAATCTTGCTACTATCACTGGATATTCTGGTATGGATCCTGAATGTGGTGGCTGGGATGCTTTGAAATATCCGGTATCTCGCGTATTATCTGTTGGTGTAAAATTGACTTACTAATAATTAATAGAGAAGAATGATTATGAAAAAAAATATATTATTTTTTGCGATGTCTGCCACATTGCTTATGAGTTCTTGCAGTGACTTCCTTGATGTGCAACCAGAGGGAGATGCTACTACAACGACTTATTTTACCAATGACCTGCAGGCTATTGATGCTGTAGATGCATTGTATGAAAGATTTCATCAGGAAGCTGTATATGGACGCGAACTGTTTTGGGAACAAGGTGCCGCGTGCGACGTTGTGTGGGGAAAGACCCGTGATTTTCCAACACTTGCTACATTGAAATATACAGGAGACGAATCCCCTTTGCGTACTATTTTTGATACTATGTACAAAGTGATGGCACGTTCCAACTGGGTAATACAAGAGTTGCTTAAGAAAGGGAAAAGCACCACTTTGAGTGATATTGAAAAGAGAAGTCTCGGTGAAGCTTACTTCACTCGTGGATGGGCTCATTTCTTGATCGCTTATCGTTACGGTCTTGATACACAAGGGGTACCTTTTGTCCGTTATGAAGATTTTGAAGGTGGCTATGACAATTCTATTCCTCCTCAGCAAGCTTCGGTCATCGATAATTATAAATTGATTATCTCGGATATGGACAAGGCAATAGAGTATTTGCCCCGTTTTGAAGAGTATGGAGATAATGATAGAGGACGCGCGCACGATGCGGCTGCAGTAGCTTTTAAAGCTAAAGTTTATGCTTATTGGGCAACTTGGGATGCTACACAATGGGGAAATGTAATCAGTATGGTCAATGAACTGGAAACTGCTTACGGACGTGATTTAGCCGGTACTTATGAAGAGTTGTTCTCTTCTGATTTCTCTAAATGGTGGAATAAAGAGTATATTTGGACTATTCCTGGAAATGGTGGCTCTCAAGGTGGCGGTTCGGAGTTTCCGGGAGTTGTCCTTGAGAACAAAGGCTGGGGACAATATAATGGCTGGGGACAGAACAAGCCGTCTTATGATATTTACGAAGAGATGTTGAAAGACGGAGCTGGTAATGACCGTTTGGTTCGTACGGTTTTAGAGTATGGTCAGGAATTTCAATTCTTGGGTGAATCCCGTGCTTTTTATTCAAGCTCGGATATTGAATCCGGTTTTATGATTAATAAATACATGGATCCCTTTAAGTATGAAGATGCAGCCAATAAGGGGTATATCAATACAAACGGAGACTGGCCGACGGTACGTATTAATTTCCCGGTTATCCGTTTTGCAGAAATGTTACTTTTCCGTGCGGAAGCTTATTTGATGACTAATAAAGCGGACTTGGCTACGGCTGATTTGAATCGCATTCGTAAACGTGCCAATGTTGCATTATTGACGGGCACTGCTACTATGGCTGACCTATATCATGAACGCCGTTGTGAATTGGCATTTGAGTTTACAGACCATTTATATGATTTGAAACGCTGGTATCGCTCAGGCAATACTGAAATAAAGGCTTTGGCTGCTGCCGAATTGAATGCCCGTCCGCGCGTACGTCATTATGCCAACCGCCAGGACCCTGCTTCCACATTCGTTGTAGGTGAGTATGAGGATTATACGGATAAGATTGCTTATCAGGATTACATGATCGTATTCCCTTATCCTTCGGTTCAGATTACCAAATCTGATGGTAAGTTAAAA
>ENA-OQKC01000896-OQKC01000896.1-human-gut-metagenome-genome-assembly--contig:-NODE-896-length-11354-cov-3.251180_pt1 | contig 11354 bp, 10 predicted proteins | sample MGYA00242774_ERZ504790 | MGnify/ENA primary metagenome ERZ504790 (study PRJEB26092, sample SAMD00036419) | human gut metagenome | host: Homo sapiens | study: EMG produced TPA metagenomics assembly of...
CAGTGACGGCGGCGTGTTCAAGACCACCGCAGCAACGGCACCTCCATCCGCAGGACAGTAACGCTCCTGATGCGTTTATTGCGGATGATCTCAGTCAGCTTCTCGCTGTAGTCCACAGCATCCAGCTTGGGGCAGCCGATGATGGTAACATGGCCGCGCATGAACTCCTGATGGATGTTCGCGTAGGCGTAGGCGGTGCAGTCGGCGGCGATGAGCAGCTTGGCACCGTCAAAATAGGGTGCATTCACCGGCACGAGCTTGATCTGGCAGGGCCACTGAGCCAGCTGCGAGGGCTGGGCGGCGGCAGGAGCTGCAGCCGGTGCGGCCTGCTGGCGGTCAAACTGGCGCATGGCGCTGCCCGGGCAGCCGTGGAAGACGGGCTTTTCGGCAGCGGCAGCAGCCTTTTTCTGCTTGTTTTCCAGCACAGCCTGCTCGTCGTAGGCAGCGGCCTCCCGCTCCTCGAAGGTGATGGCACCGGTGGGGCAGCCGGGCAGGCAGTCGCCGAAGCCGTCGCAGTAGTCGTCGCGCATGAGCCTGGCCTTGCCGTTCACGAGGCCGATGGCACCCTCATGGCAGGCAGTGACACAGGCACCGCAGCCATTGCATTTTTCTTCGTCTATATGAATGATTTTACGGATCATATCCACACTCTCCTTCTCTTGATGGGCTTATTATAGCAGATGCTTCGTCCTATTTCTGTTGTCATGACCACAAAGAGAGAGGAAGTTTTTCTCAGTAATGCACGACATTGCCCGCATTGCGGATGCGCGCCAGCACCGGCTCTGCCTCCGGGCTGCGGAAATAGTCGAGGCTGGTCTTGGGCAGCAGCGTCTCGAGGGTATCCCAGTCGCCGCTCTGCAGGCACTGGCGGACGGTGGAAGCACTGATGGCCTTGCCGTTTGCTTCTTTGCGGGGTACAACGACACACTCGATGCCCGCTTTGGGCAGCTGCTCGCACATGATCTGGTTGTAAAGCCCCGTCACCTGACTGGCAGGCTCCTCGCCCACATAGCGGGCGGTGATGTTCAGCGCCGCCGCGATTTTCGTAAAGACAGCGAGGTCCAGCCGGGCGTGGCCGTCGATGACAGCTGCCTCATCCTTCAGGAAGTAGCTGGGGAAGGTGGCATTCGAGATGATGTAGGGGCCGCTGTCGTGGAGCACGACGTTGGGCAGATGGGCCACGCCCGCCTCCACCAGCTTTCTGCGCACGGCGAAAGGCACGAGGCTGGCGTCCTCACTGACCACGAACAGGTGGAGCGTGTCGCAGGCGGCAGCGGCTTTTTCCACAAGATACTGATGACCGAGGGTAAAAGGGTTCGCGTTCATGACGAGGGCCGCACTTTTGCCCTCGGTCCTGGTCTTTTCCAGATCGCGCAGATAGGCCCCGAAGCCGTCGCGGCGGTTCTCCATGAAAACAAGGGTATCCTCCACCCGGGCGATCTCGTAGAAGCCGAGGTCGCCGAAAAACCTGGAGCTTTTCACCTTGGTGTAGAGAAACAGGTGCATATTCCCCCGCGCGCACTGCACCTCGATGAGATGGGTGATGATCTGGTTCAGCAGGCCCTCGCCCTGATGGGCGCTGCTGACGGCGAAGCACCGCAAGGTGTTGCCGAAGCAGCTGCCGGTGCCGATGACGTTGTATTCCTCGTCGAACATGGCGCAGATGTAGTCCAGATTGCCGTCGCGGCGGATGCCCTCCTGACCCAGCAGTGTGTCGATTTGGGCCAGAACGGTTTTATCGGTCGGATAGACCTGCGAAATGGTATATTCACTCATTGATATTCCCCTCAGTAGTAACAAAATGGAGCAGCCAGGTCAGCGCCAGCAGGTCGGCACTGCCGCCGGGCGAGAGATTTTCCGCAATGAACCGGTCATCCAGCGCCGCGAGGGCATCTTTATCCGGGTAAGGTGTCTGGGCGAGAAGGGCTTTCAGCTCTTCGGTGAGGGCCAGCTGACGCTCCCGGCTCGAGCGGGCAATGATGTTGGTATCGGTGCTGTTGGCCAGGATGGCCAGCAGTGCGCTGCCGCCGACGCGGTCGAAGTCGTAACCCTTGGCAAGGCCGGCTTCCAGCACCGGCAGACCGACATTCAGCACCGTGGGAAGTCCGGCTTCCACCTGCCCGCGCACACCGGTGATGCCGTACCGGATATAAAGCTTCTGGCCCACGGTGGCGGCGTTCTCGGCAGTGACGCCTGCAAAGTCCTTCTCGGTCAGGCCCGCCGTCATGGCGGATACTTCCGCCAGCACCCGGGCAGCGTCGGCCCAGAGGGAGCGGTCGAGGCGTCCCAGCGCCGCGCAGACGATGCCCACCGAAAAGACCGCGCCCTTGTGGGTGTTGACGCCGCCGGTGGCGTCCAGCATCTCGCCCTCGGCCTCACAGCCCAGAGGCCGCAGGGCCGCGAAGGTCTCGGGCGCGGGCTGTTCCGCCGTCTCGCGGCCCGTCCGGGCGCAGGCTTCAAAATAGGGGTAGAGCGCTGCGGCGCTGTCCATGAAGGTGAACACATCCATGTCCCTGTGGCTTCCGCTGTTGCGCCGGTCCACAAGGCCGGGCTTCGGGGTGGTGGTCACTTCGTAGAGCAGGGCGCGGACGGCCAGACGGGCCGCGTCGGCAATGTCCTGCGCGTCCCGGGCCGCGGTCAGGATCTCCGTCGTCTTTTCCTGCAGTTCGGCCACGGTATGGATGCGGCGGCTGCTGCACACCTTAGCAGGCCCGTCGCAGATGAGACAGCGGCGGCCTTCGAGGTTCAGCTCCTCTCTGTCCACTTTGAGGCCGTCCGGGCGGATGACGTCCATGTCGAACAGCCGCCCCAGCGGGGTGGCGTCCTCGATGTCGGTGGTAAATTTTTTGATGGTCAGCGGGTCGGCGTCCAGCACATAGAACGCCTCACAGCCGGTCACTTCCCGGACGGCGTCCTGATACAGCGGCGTCAGCTTTGCCCGCAGAAACTGCTGGCGCAGCAGCTGACGCCCCGCCCAAAGCCCCGCCGAATGAGGGGCGAATCCTTTACCGGGCCGCAGATATTCATGGTAAAGCAGATGAGAGGCTTGTGGTACCGGGCCAGCAGCTCCTGCTGGTGCCGCACCCGGCGCTCCCGTGCATCCAGCATCTGGACCAGCGAAACAGTCGTTTCCATATTTTTCTCCTCTCAGCGGTGCTTTTTGAGCATGTCCATAAAGAGCTGCACCTGCGGCAGGGCGGCTGCGTCTCTCTGGCAGAAAATATAGGTGCGCCGGACGAAGGGCTCACCGTTCTCGAAGGTGCAGGGCTTGACATATCCCTTGAAGTTATCCAGCGCCACTTCCGGCATCAGCGCCCAGCCGAGGCCCCGCTCCACCATCTCACGGCAGACCATGATGTTATCCACCACAAAATTGCCCGCATCGTTGGTCACGCCGTTCTCGTAGCGCCAGCGGGCCATCTGGGCGCTGATGGTGGCGTCGCTGCTGTGGTCGATATAAAGGTAATCGGAGATGGGTCTGTCCTTGTTCTCCTCGCTGCAGATCAGGCAGATATTCTCCTGCGAGAGCAGGAACTGGGTGCCGTCCCACGGATACTCGCCCCGCAGCACTGCCACGTCCAGCGAGGAGTCCAGCATCTGCTGGTAGATGTTCCGGCTGTGGCCGGTGGCGATGTCGAGGCGTACCTTCGGGTAGGCTTTGTGGTATTCGGTCAGCACCTCGGGCAGACGGTAGTAGGAGAAGTTCACCGAGATGCCGGCCCGCAGGGTGCCGCAGGCTTCGCCCTGGATGGAAGCCAGCTGGCGGCGCATCTTTTCCATCTCGCGGGCGGCGGCGGCGCTGTGGAGCAGCACCTGTTCGCCTGCCGGCGTGAAGCGGATGCCCTGCCGCGAGCGCAGGACGATCTCCACCCCCAGCTCCTGTTCCAGCGCCTTGATGCGCTTGGACAGTGCCGACTGGGTCATGTACAGTTTGTCCGCTGCGTGGGTGATGTTGCGCGTCTCGTCCAGTGCGTGCAGCAGCTCGTAATCTTTTTCGTCCATCGTAGCTCTCCCCCTATTGCCCTTTATTTTTCTTATCATTCCCATTTGCGCTTCATCGCGGCGCTTTTTCTCTGATTCCATATCTGTTATTCATAATACAACAGATTTCAGCAAATGAAAAGGGGGATATTCGCCTTGATTTTTCCGAAAGTCCATTCCCAGATGGAATAACTCAGCACTTTTCTTGCAGTTTTCTTAACCCTGCCTTAATTCCATCTTAATGCGGTGTTGTTCTACACAACATCTTCATTTTTTTTCTCTGCCGACGGGCAGTCTTCCTCCCGCAGTACTGAAAACGCAGTTCTCTTTTCATTTTTGCCCGAAAAATCAGTAAAAGTCCAGTTTATTGGACAGTATTTGCATTATCATAAAAATAAGAAAATACTCGTTTCTTTCTTCTTTGGCACATTGCAGATTTTTCCGCCTGCTTTTTGTGCAACGTCCCAGAATTTTTTGTCGAAAAGCGCGTTTTGTTGACAGCCGCTTTTTGAAAAGCGTATCCTTATTGCAAACCAGAGTCAGGAGGTCATTTTATGGAGCGCTCCACACGTCTTGCCCACATCAGCGAAGACGGCACCCGCACCCAGACCGTCTACGACCACCTCGCCGGCACTGCCAGACTGGCCGGTTCCTTCGCAGCCCCCTTCGGGGCGCAGAGCGAGGCCGAATTTGCCGCGTGGCTCCACGATGTCGGGAAGTACAGCGACGCCTTCCAGCTGCGGCTCAAAGGCGGCCCCAAGGTGGACCACTCCACCGCCGGGGCGCAGGAGGCCTGGGTTCGCCAACATCTCCACGCCGCCTTTGCCGTGGCCGGACACCACAGCGGCCTGCCCGACGGCGGGAGCCCCGCCGATGACCCGGGCGACGCCACCCTGTTTGGCCGGAGCAAGAAGCCGGCAGCCCCCTACGACGGCTGGCGGGAAGTAACGCTCCCCGCCTCGACGCCGCCCGCGTGGGCCTGCGCCGACCCGCTGAGCCTCGCGTTCTTTACCCGGATGCTCTACTCCTGCCTCGTGGACGCCGACTTCATCGACACCGAGACCTTCATGGACGGCAGGGCCGCACCCCGGGGCAGCGGCACGGACATCGCCGCGCTGCGGGACATCGTTTCCGCACAGGCGCAGCGCTATCTCAGGGCCGAGTCTCCCTCGCCCGTCAGTGTCCAGCGCAACACCGTCCTCCGCGCCTGTCTCGAGAAAGGCGCTCACGGCCCGCAGGGGCTCTACACCCTCACCGTACCCACCGGCGGCGGCAAGACCTTTGCCTCCCTCGCCTTTGCGCTGGAGCACGCCGCCGCCCAGAAGATGAAGCGGGTCATCTATGTCATTCCTTATATGTCCATCATCGATCAGACCGCCGCCGTCTTCTCGGGCCTGCTGGGCGCAGAAAATGTTCTGGCCGACTTCTCCAACGCCGAGTACAAGACTGTTGAGCAGGACGACCTGACCCCCGCCCAGTACCGCCAGATGCTGGCCAGTGAAAACTGGGACGCCCCCGTCGTGGTGACGACGGCGGTGCAGTTCTTCGAGTCGCTCTACGCCAACCGCAGCAGCCGCTGCCGCAAGCTCCACAACATCGCCGACAGCGTCATCATCTTCGACGAGGCGCAGACCCTCCCGGGCGACTACCTTGCCCCCTGCGTCAGCGCCATCGCCCAGCTCATCCAGCATTACCACTCCACGGCCGTCCTCTGCACGGCCACCCAGCCTGCCCTTGAGCCGCTGTTCCGGCGCTTTGCGCCGGAGCTCCACCCGCAGGAGATCACGCCCGACGCGGCCCGCCTCTACGAAGTGCTCCGGCGCACCACCCTGCAAGACCTCGGCACCCTGCCGCAGGAGGAGTTCGCCGCCCGGCTGGCAAATCATCCGCAGGTGCTCTGCGTGGTCAACCGCCGCAAGACGGCCCAGCAGCTCTACGCTGCTCTGCCCGCCGAGGGCAGCTACTGCCTGACCACCCTGCTCTGCGCCGCCGACCGCCGCCGTCAGCTGGACGACATCCGCCAGCGGCTGAAAGATGGTCTGCCCTGCCGGGTGGTGTCCACCTCTCTCATCGAGGCGGGCGTGGACGTGGATTTTCCCGTCGCTTACCGGGAGCAGTGCGGTCTTGACTCGCTCTTACAGACTGCCGGGCGCTGCAACCGCGAGGGGCGGCGGGGCGCAGAGGAAAGCATCGTCTACCGGTTCCGGCTGGACGAGTGTTCCACGCCCCAGATGCTCAGGCAGAACGTCAGCGCGCTGGACTACACCGCCCGGCATCAGGACACACTGGACACGCCCCGGGCCATTCAGCTCTACTTCAACGAGCTTTCCGACCTGCGCGGCCCCGACGCCGTGGACAAGCACGGCATTCTGGATGCCTTTCTCCGGGGCATCCGGGACTGCCAGTTCCCCTTTGCACAGGTGGCGGAGGAATTCCGCCTCATCGAGAACGCTGCCCGCACGGTCTATCTGCCCGTCGGCGAGGGCGCAGCCCTCTGTGAGCAGCTGCGCAGCGGTCATGTTACCCGGACGCTGCTGCGGAAGCTGGGCGTTTACAGTGTCTCCTGTTATAAGGACCAGTTCGACAAGCTCGACGCCGCCGGGGCGCTGGAACTGCGGCCCGATGGTTCCGCCATCCTCACCGACACCAGCTGCTACAGTGAAAAGACCGGCCTTGCCATGGATGTGGAGACCGGCATCGGCCTTTACTTCTAAAAGAAAGAGGTGGTTGCAATGGCTAACATTCATCTTAGTTTGAAAATTCAACTTCACCCGGAAAGGAGGCGATGCTGATGTCCATGCTCATTGAGGTGTGGGGCGACTATGCCTGTTTCACTCGTCCGGAAATGAAGACCGAGCGTGTGAGCTACGACATGATCACTCCATCCGCTGCGCGGGGCCTTGTGGAAGCCATCTACTGGCACCCCGGGCTGCGTTATACGGTTGACCGCATCTATCTGCTCAAGCCCTTCGGCCTTGACCCCGAGGATGAAGCGTCCACCGAGGAATACACCCAGCGGCCCATCCGGTTCACCAACATCCGGCGCAACGAGGTCAAGTCCACCCTGCTGTCCTCCGCCGCCCTCAGTGCGGCCAAAGGCGGCACGCCGCCGGTGCTCTACACCTCGGAGGACATCCAGCAGCGGGCCGCGATGGTCCTGCAGGACGTCCACTACGTCATCGAGTGCCACTTTGATTTGACGGACAAGGCCGCCCCCAGCGACAATCCCGGCAAGTTTCAGGATATCCTGCGCCGACGCCTGCGCAAAGGCCAGTGCTATCACCAGCCCTGTTTCGGGTGCCGGGAGTTCCCGGCCAACTTCCGGGAGTGGCCGGGCGGCGGCATTCCGGCGCTGAAGGTCACGCAGGACCTCGGCTTCATGCTCCACAGCCTCGATTACTCTGATTCGGCCAACATCCGCAGCCAGTTCTTCCGCGCAAAGCTGGTGGACGGCGTGATGGAATGCCGGGACGTGGAGGTGTTTACATGATACTCCAAGCACTCACCGCCTATTATGAACAGCTCTTGAAGCAGGGCAAGGTGGAGGCCCCCGGATGGGACAGCCGCTTCAAAGTCAGCTATGAACTGCGCCTCGGCCCCGACGGCCAGCTCCTCGCCCTCAACGACCTGCGGCAGGAAGTCCCCAAGGGCAAAAAGACCGTCATCGCCCCCCGTGAACTCCCTGTCCCCCACCGGGTCAAGCGCGCCTCCGGCGTCGCCGCGAACTTTTTGTGCGACAATACGTCCTATCTGCTGGGCGCAGACGAGAAGGGCAAGCCCGAGCGCTCCCGCCAGTGCTTCGAAGCCTGTGCCTCCCTTCACCACAAGGTGCTCGACGGCGTGGACTCCCCTGCCGCCAAAGCCATCCTCGCCTTTTTTGACAGCTGGAACTCCGCTGCGGCATCTACCCACCCGCTGCTGGCAAAGCAGTGGGCCGACCTGAACAACAACGCGAACCTTGTGTTCGGCTACGAATCCCCCGACAGTGCCCACTGGCTGGCCACCACAGATGACGCCATCCGGGACGCCTGGCAGTCCGCCTTTGACACCTCTGATGCAGACGCCGAGACGGCCCGCTGCCTCATCACCGGCAAAGAGGCCGGCATCGCCCGCATCCACCCCGCCATCAAAGGTGTGATGGGCGCACAGGCCGCCGGTGCGGCACTGGTCTCCTTCAACGCACCCGCTTTCTGCTCCTATGGCCATGAGCAGGGTGCCAACGCCCCCGTCAGCGAGTACGCGGCTTTCGCCTACACCACGGCCCTCAATCTGCTGCTGGCTGACCGGAACTGCTGTCAGCGCATCGGCGACACCACCATCGTCTGCTGGGCCGAAAACGCCGCTCCCGCCTACTCAAACGCCATGCTGATGTTTTTCTGCGGCGGTTCCGAGGCGCGCGGCGTCTCGGAAAGCGACCTTGCCGCCGCACTGAAAGCCCTTTCTCAGGGACGTCCCGTCTCCTTCCTCGATGACAAGCTGGACCCGAACCAGAACTTCTATGTGCTGGGCATCTCGCCCAACGCGGCCCGGCTCTCCGTCCGGTTCTTCCTGCACAGCAGCTTCGGACAGTTTGCCAAAAATCTGCAGGACCACGCCGACCGGCTCAAAATCACCCGCCCCGCCTTCGACAAGCGGGAAAACCTGTCAGTCTGGGCGCTGGCGCAGGAGACGGTCAACCAGAGATCCCGGGACAAAAATCCATCGCCCCAGCTGGTGGGCGACCTGCTCCGGGCCATCCTCACCGGCGGCCCCTATCCCGCCACCCTGCTCAACGGCGTAACCCTCCGCATCCGGGCCGAACGGGAAGTCACCCGGGGCCGCGCCGCCATCCTGAAAGCCTACTATCTCCGCAACTACCCCACCGAGCTCAACAAGGAGGTATTTACCGTGAGCCTGAACGAAAGCAGCAATGTCCCCTATGTTCTGGGGCGTCTCTTCTCTGTGCTGGAGACGATCCAGAGCGTCGCCAATCCCGGCATCAACGCCACCATCAAAGACCGGTACTTCAACTCGGCCTGTGCCACCCCGGCAACGGCTTTCCCCACGCTGGTCAAGCTGGCTCAGAAGCATCTGCAGAAGATGAGCACCCCCAACGAGGTGCATTTCAGCAAACAGCTCACCGAGCTGATGGCCCAGCTGCCTGAGACAGGCTTCCCGGCACGGCTCAGTCTGCCGGAGCAGGGTGCCTTTGAGATCGGCTACTACCACCAGACCCAGAAACGCTACGCCAAAAAGAATGAGGAGGAATAAACCATGTCTGAGCCCATCAAGAACCGCTATGATTTCGTCATCCTGTTCGACGTCGAGAACGGCAACCCCAACGGCGACCCCGACGCAGGCAATATGCCCCGCATCGACCCCGAGACGGGCTACGGTCTGGTGACCGACGTCTGCCTCAAGCGGAAGATCCGCAACTATGTCGAGACCCTGAAAGAGGACGAAAAAGGCTACCGCATCTACATCAAGGACGGCGTTCCCCTCAACCGCAGCGACGCCGAGGCCATCAAAACTCTGGGCATCGACCCCGACCTGAAAGCCGCCAAAAAGGCCGACCCCGACATCGATGCCAAGCTGCGGGACTATATGTGCGAGAACTACTTCGACATCCGCACCTTCGGTGCCGTCATGACCACCTTCGTCAAGGGTGCGCTGAACTGCGGTCAGGTGCGCGGCCCCGTCCAGCTGAGCTTTGCCCGGTCGGTAGACCCCATCGTCCCGCAGGAAGTCACCATTACCCGCGTGGCCATCACCACCGAGGCCCGATGCCGAGAAGAAGGGTACCGAGATGGGCCGCAAGCACATTGTGCCTTACGCCCTCTACCGCGCCGAGGGCTATGTCTCGGCCAACCTCGCCCGGAAGACCACCGGCTTCTCCGAGGATGATTTGAAGCTTCTGTGGACTGCCATTCTGAACATGTTCGAGAACGACCACAGCGCCGCCCGGGGCAAGATGGCCGTGCGGGAGCTCATCGTGTTCAAGCACGATTCTGAGCTGGGCAATGCCCCGGCCTATAAGCTCTTCGACTCCGTCACCGTCCGGCGCAAGCCCGATGTGGACGCCGCCCGCAGCTACCGCGACTACACCGTCACGGTGGCAGACACTCTGCCGGAAGGAGTCTCCTGCGAGAGGCTGTCCTGATGGCCGGCCCGGACGACTGGCTGCCCCTGTCGGGCATCCAGCACTTCTGCTTCTGCCGCCGCCAGTGGGCGCTCATCCATCTGGAACAGCAGTGGGCGGAGAACCGCCGCACCGTCGAAGGCCAGCTCGACCACGCCCGCTGCCATGACGCAAACCAGACCGAACGGCGCGGCGGCCTGCTCATCACCCGTGGGATGCAGGTGGTCAGCCGTCGGCTGGGCCTGAGCGGAAACTGCGACGTCGTCGAGTTCCGGGCCGACCCGGAGGGCATCCCCCTGCAAAACGCGGAAGGACTCTGGAAGCCCATGCCTGTCGAGTACAAACATGGCCGCGCCAAGGCCAGCGACACTGACCGGCTGCAGCTCTGCGCACAGGCCATGGCGCTGGAAGAGATGCTGGTGTGCAGCATCCCGGAGGGTGCGCTCTTCTACGAGGAAACGCGGCGGCGGGAGGTCGTGCCGCTGACCGAAGAACTCCGCCAGGCCACCCAGAAGATGGCCGATGAGATGCACACCTATTTTGCCCGGGGCTATACTCCCAAGTCAAAGCCCGGCACCCACTGCAGCGCCTGCTCCCTCAAAGAGCTCTGCCTCCCCGTGCTGTATCAGCGTGCCGACCCGAAAGCCTATCTCCGCGCCCATCTGGACGAGATGCAGGAGGCCGCGCCATGAGAAAGTTTTTGAACACTCTCTACGTCCTCAACAAGGACGCCTACCTTTCCCTCGAGGGGGAGAACATCGTCCTGCTCTGCAACAAGGCTGAAATTGGCCGGGTCCCGCTCCACACGCTGGAAGGCATCGTCTGCTTCAGCTATCCCGGCGCAAGCCCTGCCCTGATGGGCAAATGCGCCCGCCTCGGGGTCGATTTGAGCTTTTTCAGCCCGCAGGGCCGCTTTCTGGCCCGGGCTGTAGGCGAAGAGCAGGGCAACGTCCTGCTGCGGCAGACTCAGTACCGCATCGCAGACAGCGAGGCAGAGAGCTGTCTCTATGCGCGCAATTTCATCCTGGGCAAAGTCTATAACGCCCGCTGGGTGCTGGAACGGGCCACCCGCGACCATCCCCAGCGGGTGCCGGTGGAACAGCTCAAGCGCACCAGCGCTCAGCTGGCGGCAGCGCTGCCCCTCATCGGAGCAGTGCGACGACCTCGACCAGCTTCGCGGCCTGGAGGGCGAGGCGGCACAGCGGTATTTCGACTGCTTTGATTCGCTCATCCTGCAGCAGCACGATGATTTTTC
>ENA-OQKC01000897-OQKC01000897.1-human-gut-metagenome-genome-assembly--contig:-NODE-897-length-11344-cov-2.601676_pt1 | contig 11344 bp, 10 predicted proteins | sample MGYA00242774_ERZ504790 | MGnify/ENA primary metagenome ERZ504790 (study PRJEB26092, sample SAMD00036419) | human gut metagenome | host: Homo sapiens | study: EMG produced TPA metagenomics assembly of...
TTGGTTGATTACCGGTGTATCCAGCGGATTTGGACTCGAAATGACGAAGCAGTTGTTAGCCAAGGGGGATACAGTTATCGGCACAGTTCGCAAACCGGAAGCCGTCGCCGATTTAGTCAAGGCCTATCCCGATACCTTTGACTGTCGACTCCTCGATGTACGAGATACGGATGCGGTACGCCGCGTCGTCGATGAAGCCTTTGCCAAACACGGCCGCATCGACGTCATCGTTTCCAATGCCGGTTACGGCTTGTTCGGTGCCGCCGAGGAACTGAGTGACGAACAGGTGGACAGCATTCTGGCAACCAACTTGCGGGGCTCTATTTCTTTGATTCGCGCATCCCTGTCATACCTTCGTAAACAACAGGGCGGCCATATCATTCAGATTTCTTCCTATGGAGGTCAAGTGGCCTATGCCGCTAATTCCATGTATCATGCCACTAAATTCGGGATTGAAGGCTTTTGTGAATCCGTAGCCCAGGAAGTGGCTGAATTCAACGTCCATGTCACCATTGTAGAACCTGGCGGAGCCCGTACGGAATTCCGCTACGGCAGTGCGCAGGTCGCAGATTTAATGCCTGAATACGATCACGTACACGGGTTCCTCAATATGCTCGACCCGAAAAAGGGGCTGGCCGTCGGCGATCCGGCCAAGATGGCTGCCCGCATTATTGAAAGCGTCGATAAGAAAGACACGCCGCTTCATATGGTGCTGGGGTCACAGGCACTGCAGGCGACGATTGAGCGCCTCGAAGAACGGTTGGCGGCCTATAAGAGACAGACCGAAACAGCTGCTTCAACCGATATCGTAGAATAATAGAGAGTTACCTTATAGCTTTTGTAAATAGACAAGGAGAAACGAGATGATGAAAAAAGTATCTTAGTTATCGTTTTAATCGCCTTAGGGGCGACGGGATTTTTCTTAGCCAAGGAACCGACACCACAGCCTTCCGCCGTAAAAACCGAAGCTACGGCCGCTGCCAGCCAGAATGCGAATGCGACGGCAGCTAAAGACGGCCAGTCTCGCCAAGTAGACATGACCAACGCCATGAGCAAACCGTCTGAGTATACTGCCGAAGAAATGGCCGTATATGACACGTACCGCAAGTTTTATACCTATAAAATCAATCAGAATATTCAGGGCTTGAATACCATCCTCGATCCCGACTTCCACTTAGTCCATATGACCGGCTATAATCAGTCCAAGGACGAATGGCTGAGCCAGGTCACCGACGGTCAGATGCGTTACTTTGGCGATACGGAAGAACGGGTCATCGTGAAGGTCGATGGTGATAAGGCAACCCTGCAGTCGCGCAATAAAGTCGACGCCCGCATTTACGGCAATCGCCGCGTTTGGAACTTAGAACTCAACTTTGACATGGAAAAACGAAATGGCCAGTGGATCATTTTAGAAGCTGTGGCCCACAGCTATTGATTGAAAAAAGACAGGTCCATTTCCGATTTTATAGAAAAAGCCAGTGCCTTCGGGGCTGGTTTTTTGCTGTTTGCATCGAATCCTCTTTTGGCGAGGGACGTACTCTACGCTGCGTAGGTAGTATTCTTTCTGGATTTAGCTTAAGATAGTCGTAGCAACAGAAAGGAGTACTATGACTATGAACTATATATCAGGCACGATGGTAAAGGAACTGCGTGAAAAAAGAAAACTGACGCAAAAAGACTTGGCGGAGAAATTACGAATCAGTGACAAGACGATTTCGAAATGGGAGACCGGCAAGGGCTTGCCGGATATTACCCTGGTCACACCCTTAGCCGAGGCTCTCGGCATTTCCGTGGCAGAACTCTTTGCCGGCGAATATGCCATTAATGACAACCGCGCGGGAAATGTGAAGAAGCTTAAATTTTACGTCTGTCCCATTTGCGGCAATATCATCACCACCTTTGGTGAAGGCGATTATAACTGCTGCGGTGTCAAACTGCCGGTACTTACCGTGGAAGAGGCCTCTTTCGAACATCAAATTAACTATGACATGATCGAGCATGAATTTTTCGTTCACATCGATCATCCCATGACTAAGGAACACTATATTTCCTTTATAGCTTATGTGACGGCCGATCGCTATACCCTGGTCAAACTGTATCCCGAACAGGAGGCCCAGTGCCGCTTCCTGAGCCGGGGCCATGGCTTTATCTATGCCTACTGCAATCGCGACGGCCTGTTTAGGATAACCGTCTGAGTAAATCGATTTTATAATCCCTGACCTCCTGAGGGCAGACCTAAAAAGTCAACCTTGGAAGGTCTTTTTTTAGGGGAATTTGTATATATATTTACGACTCTGTGTTATTTGTGTTATGATAAAAGAAGCAAAAAGTTATGACACGTATTTATTTTTATCATGGAGGTAAAGATGAGCAAACTGGATTTATTTAGAGATCATCTGAATGAAAGAGAATATCGTTACCGTGAGGCTGCCGATGATGCGGGAAAAACGCGGGCCTTTATTGCGCAACACGAGATTAAAGGCGATAAGTTAGTTACCGTGATTTTTGAATTTTCCCAGGACGAGGCTTTTGTAGACCTTAGCATTTTTGATATTGCCAAGATAGAAGATGCTTCAAAGCGAGAAAAATTATTGGAATTGATTAATGAACGTAATATGTCATATCGCTTTGGCAAGTTTTTCGTCAGCGATGATGGCAATATTGTCATGCGATGGTCCCTGTTTATAAAAGATCACTTCGATCCCGCTTTTCTGCTGGATATGGCTTTTATGCTCGTCGGCAATGTAGAAGAAGAATACCCTAAATTTATGAAACTTCAATGGGACTAACGATAAAATGCACTTCTTAATAGAAGTGCATTTTTGACTATGTTTCCACCGACGCGGCTTGTGTAAGGTTCCTGTCTAATAAAATCGGTTTTACCGTCCTTGCCCATCGAGAATGAAGATTCTTGGTGGGCTTATTTTATTTGTTATAATGGTAGGAGATATTGACGGCATACTTGCTCCGTTTAAGGGGCTGCGCCTGTAAAAACGCTGTTATTCTTACTAGGAAGGGAGAAACTCCATTGGTAAAGCATGACTTTGACATAGGGGAAAAGAAACTTACGTTATATGCAGCCGCCGAGGCCAATCGGCCGTTGGTGGTGATCCATACCTTTGATGGGGACGGGGGAAATATATGGGCGAAAATCCAAGCCTTGGGACAGGATTTCCAGGGGAAGGCGGCAGCGAATGACTTTAATTTACTCGTCGTCTGTATCCCCGATTGGGATCATGCCATGACGCCGTGGAGTGCTTCGCCTCTTTCCAAAAAAGACGCTCCTTTTACGGGAGGTGCCGATCAGCACCTTGAATGGTTACGAGAAGACGTTCTGCCAAAGGCACAGGATTTAATCGAAGGCACACCGATACACACGGGTATTGCCGGCTATTCACTAGCTGGCTTATTGGCCCTGTATGCCCTCTATCAGTGCGATGTATTCGACCGGGCAGCCTGCATGTCAGCCTCGTTCTGGTTTCCGGGATTTGTAGACTTTGTACGTCATCATGACCTGGGCACTGTGCCGAATCGACTTTATTTTTCCCTGGGCGATAAAGAAGCCAAGACTCGGCATCCCTTGCTTAAGACTGTAGAGACCTGCACCGAAGCGATGGTAGAACATTTTAAAGGCCTTGGCGTCGACGTAATCTTTGAAATGAATCCGGGGAATCATTTTACCGATGTGGAGCAGCGGATTGCCAAGGGAATTATGGCGATTATATAGTTCCCTTGCTTTCCTTGTAGTGGCGGCACCGCCGCTTTTTGCAGGGAGTGTTGTTCTTGGGGTAAGAGGGATATGAAATATCTGTTTATGGGTTTTTTGTGAGATCCGCGTCAAGCGTCATCAAAGGGGATATCGGAAGTGGGCAAGGTTGTATCCGAGCAACCTCGACAGAGGTTAAAGAGGGCGGTACCCGAATTTGATGGGTCGTGACGTAGCGAAAAGGAGCGATGAGACGATGGGTTATTGCGAGTGGGCAAGTACAGATCCGCTGAATACACAGTATCATGACAGTGAATGGGGTTCCGGTTCACGATGATCGGAATATGTTCGAGCATCTGACGCTGGAAAATCTCCAGTGCGGCCTCAGTTGGCTGCTCGTGATGCGCAAGCGGGACATTTTTCGGCAGTGTTTTGATAACTTCGATTACGACAAGGTTGCTGCCTATGATGATGACGATGTGGAGCGCATCTTGAATACGGACGGCATGATTCGATTTCCACGAAAGACAAGGGCCGTTATCAGTAATGCTCAGTGCTGTGCCAGAAAATACGGGACGAGTTCGGAAGCCTGTGTGACTATTTCTGGAGCTTTACCGGCGGCAAAACGATTCTCTACCAAGGCCATGCCAAGGGGCAGATTCCCGTAAGCAACGGCCTGTCGGCTAAGGATCAGTAAGGATCAGTAAGGATCAGTAAGGATCTGAAGAAACGAGGCTTTAAGTATGTCGGCCCGGTCACCATCTACTCACACCTTCAGGCCTGCGGCATCATCAATGACCACGATGCCGAATGCCCGCGCCGCCAGAAAGTCATAGATGAATATCCGACAGTGACGAAACGAAAAAATGAAGAAGTCTATTGATAGAAAGAAAACACCGTGAGTTCTCAGAACTCACGGTGTTTTTCGTACCTGCTGTCACTGCTTGGAAGGCGAACTACTTCCAGGCGACAGCCTCATTGCGTCTTATGGTGTTGTTTTATGCAGCCTTCTAATTGTTTTGTCGAACGAAGGTGGTCGTATCGAATATACCCTGCAATTCAAATCGATCGGCTGTCTTGAAGGTTAATAAGTCGGAACTGGCACCGGTGACGCCCGAGATTTCTATGTGTAGTGTCCCCGTTCCGTTGCGGGAAATATAGACTTCACTGGTGGTATAAGTATGTGTGCTGTCTTGCCCCTGCGGTCGAAGAATTTTCATCGTTCCGTCTTTATTGATGACCCAGGTGTAGCCGGTGGGAGATCCCTGTTGTTTCCAAGAACCGATGAGAACCGCACTCGGCTCAGCTTTGAATTCAGTGCCCGAGCTGTCGAGATAGCTAAGATTGCTGATATTTCCCGTATACGTATACTTCATACCGTAGTATTTGAGTGTACCATAGATTGTTCTGTACGTTGGGGCTCCGGTTTTGTTAAGATAGGATAGTTCCGTTTTGCGGCGCTGTTCATCGTATTTTGTCTCGATGGCGGCGACATCTGATGTTTCATCCTTGCTGAATGGATAGGCCGTGGGCTCGCCGTTTCGATAGAAGATGTCCTTACTGATATTGCCCTTATCGTCATATTCAATCTTTACTTCGTCAGGTCCCTTGGCGCCGTAGATCTCAGGGGAAACGCTTTGTCCGTCCGTACCGATAAATTTCAGGTTGTTGACCCGATCCTTGTCGTCATAACCGATTTCAATGGCGGCTACACCTTTGAGATCTAATTCAGACGCGGAAGGCTGACCGTCGATGCCGAAGAAACTGATTTTGACAGGCCCGCTGTGCTTGTCATCATAGGTATACTTCGTTTCGGCGCTGCTGAAGAATATTCCTTGACGGATGAGGGACAGATGATTTTGGAGAATATCACCCTGATCCAGTTGAATATAGACCTTTTTTAAGGCACTGCCGTCGAGTTCACCCGTTTTATTGAGCAGTTTTTTGTCGATGACGCGCCCGTCTTTGTTGAATTCATAGGCGATGCGGGAATATTTCATTCCATTATCGATGGGCGTCCCGTTATGATCTCTGATTTCAAAGCCGATAAAGACGTCGGGCTTTTCTTTGTCATAGAGGAAGCCCAGTTTATTAGCGCCCCACAGGCCGGTGGTTTTGCTGCCGTTTTTATCCAGGTAGCTGAGCTCTGCGATCTGGCCCTGTTTCGTATATGAAATCGCAGCCTGGGCTAAGTCACCGTAGGCCTTGTTGTTTCCGTCGCTGTCATAGTAATAAATTCTTTCGACTTTTCCCTTGTTTTCTCCATCCTGGGCAATCTTATAGCGGACAGCTGCTTCACCGTTGGCACCTAAGCCTTTATCGCCAGTCGTCTTTTCATAAGACTGTTTAATGTATCCGTCCTGACTATAGTCGACGGTAACCTTACTCATGGTGGCAAAGGTTTCGTTCCCCTCGGCGCTTTTCCAAGGAACATCGATGGGGATGCCTCCGGACATCGAGGTAATCTTGATTACCTTGTCTTTGGTGGCTTCTTCTTTGCCGAGTTCAACATAATAATAGATGCCGCCGTCTGTGGCTTTGTCATCGTCCACCTTGTCCTTGATGACGAATTCGCCGTTGGCCTTGATGGCAGCATTTTTGTAATAACCTGTTGTCAAGGTGTCACTGCTGCCGATACCGCAGCCAACCAGCATCAAAGAAACCAGGCAGACCACTAGGACCCCTTTCCAGTACTTTACATATTTGTTCATTTCCTATATCATCCTTTCTTACTGTATATATGTATAGCATGAAATATATTACAGTATAATAATATCATTTGAGATATAATATGGTCAATAAACGCATAATCTTTGTAAAATGGCGAATATTCAATAAAAAGATAACGAAATGATGGTAATAACGTTACATAAAGGCGTTTTTGGGGGATTTCAACGAAAGAATAGATGATAATCAGAGAATTCGGGAGGGGGATTTACCGAAAATTGGATTGCGATTCGCTTTTTATTGTAAATAATATCGTGATATAATTAAAATAAATATGAAACTTTGATACATACGCGGCAGTAACTTGAATATATAGTATATTGATTTAAGATGAGACCCTAGATCGAGTTCGAGACAACGAGGCTTTACAAGTCGGGTGAGGCTCTTGTGAATACAGATTAGAAAGGAAGTATGTGATAATGGGATTATTTGATGCCATGAAGGGCGGCTCTTCGGATAAGAACGAGATGCGGCCCAGTCCGGTGCGGGAGTTTTTGGGGCAGGAATTGTATGCAGTCGATTGCCGCGGGGCCAATCTTTACGTCCATGAAAAGGCCGTCGTCATCGATAAGACTGGCGGCGGATTATGGAATCTCGGGGATAATAACTTCAAGGTCATTCCCTTCAAGTCAATCGTAGCCGTCCAGGCCAAGTTGAAATCGACGCTGCTGAGCGGATATATCGAATTTGAAACCGCCAACAGCCCTTTGAGCACTGGCAGTGATAAGGCCGAACGGGGCAGTGAAAACAGCGTCATCTTGAGTGGGACGGAAGAACGATATCAGCAGGCCAAAGAGGCGCTGCAATATATCTTCGATCATATTTGCAAATAAAAATGGAATTTATCATACTGGTTGGGACCATGGTGAAAAGGCGATTCACTATGGCCCTAACCTTTTATATACGACAAGTTTTATATTGACACGGTGTCATTTATGATCTATAATGTAAAAAAGAACGGACGGGAAGCTTGAATTATCATCGAATCGTTCTTATAAACACCTAATTTTGAAGGGGGGCGTATCCCATGCCGAGGGTGTCAGCGCATTATTTGCAGGAACGGCGAGAAGAAATCATCGCGGCCTGCGCTCGTCTTTATGAAACGATGAGTTTCAAGGACATCACCATCAAGGAGATAGGGAAGGCGACGTCCTTTACCCGGACGTCCATCTATAACTATTTCAGAACAAAAGAAGAAATCTTCCTGGCGTTGATGCAGCGGGAATATGAAGCCTGGACGGCAGATTTGAATGCCTTGGCAGATAGTACACCGTCTCTCACGCGGGATGGATTGGCTCAGGCCATGGCCCGCTCTTTGGAAAAGCGGAAGCGCCTGTTGAAGCTCCTCTCCATGAACCATTTCGATATGGAGGAAAACAGCCGTTATGAGAATCTGACGGCCTTCAAGTTCGCCTATGGGAATTCCATCAAGGCTGTCGACCGTTGCCTTATCACGTTCTGCCCGGAGATGACCGAGGCCGAGCGAAGCGAATTCTTGTATGCCTTCTTTCCTTTCCTCTTTGGGATTTATCCCTACGTCGTGGTCACGGACGAACAGCGGCGGGCCATGGAGGAAGGGCAGGTCGGCTTTCGGGAACATACTGTTTATGATATTACCTACCATTGCCTGCGAAAGCTCTTGGGGAGTGACGGCGCAGGGGAACGATAGAATCGCTATCAGACGTGAAGGAGGAATCTATTTATGGAATATACAAAGCTTGGAAATTCTGATCTTGAAGTATCGAGAATCTGCCTGGGCTGCATGGGCTTTGGCAATGCGGCAACGGGTCAGCACAGTTGGACTGTCGATGAAGATACGAGTCGGGGCATTATCAAACACGCTTTAGAGTTGGGCATCAATTTTTTTGACACGGCCATTGCTTATCAAAACGGGACCAGTGAGGAATATCTCGGCAGAGCCCTGCGTGACTTTGCCAAGCGGGAAGACGTCGTCGTGGCGACGAAGTTTCTGCCGCGCAGTACGAGGGAAATCGAAGACGGCGTAACGGGGCAGCAGCATATCGAACAGATGCTGGACTTGAGCCTTTCCCATCTGGGCATGGATTACGTTGACCTCTATATTTACCATATGTGGGATTATCAGACGCCGATTTACGATATCCTTGACGGGATGAACCGCATGGTCAAGGCCGGGAAGGTACGTCAAATCGGCATTGCCAATTGCTACGCTTGGCAGCTGGCCAAGGCCAATGCGCTGGCCGAAAAGGAAGGGTTTGCCCCCTTCGTTTCTGTACAGAATCACTACAACTTGATCTTCCGTGAAGAAGAACGGGAAATGGCCGGGCTCTGCGCCGAAGACGGCATCGCCATGACACCGTACAGTGCCCTTGCCAGCGGACGGCTTTCTCGTCGGCCCGGCGAAAAGACGAAGCGCTCTGAAGAGGACAGCTACGCTAAAGGAAAGTACGATCAGATGGCCTCGGCCGATGAAGGCATTATCGAACGCGTCGCTGAATTGGCAGAAAACCGTGGAGTGACGATGACCGATATTTCTCTGGCATGGCTGCTGTCGAAGGTGACGGCCCCCGTTGCCGGAGCGACCGAAACTTCACCATGTAGAAGGTGCGGCACGGGCCGTAGACTTGAAGCTGTCTGCCCAAGAGATGGCTTACTTGGAAGAACTGTATGTAGCCCATCCCTTGGTCGGGGTCATGGCTCAGAACACGAAAGGGGCTGAAAAAGACGCCCAGGTTGGATGAAAAACGCGCCTAAGGAGGCATAATTTCGATATATGGAAGAGAGGGCACGACGGAGCTTTTCGCTCAGGTCGTGCTCTCGTTTTTTACTCGGATTCTTCTGTGAACGGGCTGTCCATCAGTGATGCAGTGTTTGAAGTTTGGCGGGAAGGCCTCGTTGTTGTAGATTTCTAAGGCTTTATGGTCAGTAGAAAAACGGATGGACCCAATGATGCGGCAAGGTGGCGGTTTTTTCAAGGCGGTGATTTCGATGTTCATATTTTGATAACCTCTTTGTGATAGAAAGTAAATATATGATATAATAAAATAAAACTAAACTATAACAATAGAAGCCGAGGCGAAGATCGTCGGTTGAAGGGAGCAAGGTCATGACGGGGAAGTGCAGTGTTTGCGGAAAGAAAAAGAAGGTCGTTCGATTTGACGGGAAGGTATGGTGCAAGCGGTGCGTTTGGCACGAACTGAAAGAACGCAGTGCGGTGGAAGTGAAAGCGAATGCCACTAAGGAACTGAAAGAGCGTGACGCCATGGAAAACAGGACGGCCGCTGAAGAACTGCAGGACATGAAGGATGCCGTAAAGAGCCTGGCTACCAAGCAGAATCTGATTAAAGTGGGCACCTGTGCCGTCGGTGTATTTGTAATCGGAATGATTGCTGTCCATTTTGGCGCTGACCAGATGGTCTATCACTGGCTTAATCCTTGGGCGCCGTTCTAAAGAGAAAACCGGTCATCGTGAGATGATTCGGTTTTTTTATAGCAATAAAAAAAGTCCCACCATGGTCCGCAGTACGTTTCCGCCTGATGCGTGGTGGGCTCTATCGACTATAGTATAGCTAAATTTTTAAGGAAATATAAAATGTAAATATAATGACCTCCTGCTGTCATATCTAACCTTTTGGTCTGACTGCGGGAGGTCATTTCATTTAGTCTTTATTTAATTATCTTAGGCATTCGTTAAGCGTGCTTCTTGATGCGGCAGGCGACGCAGTAGATGACAGCGCACATGCCAAGGTAGGCCACGATACCGAGATAGGTGGCACCCGGGGTTGTGACCCAGTCTTTTAAGAACCAGTCGACGCCGCCGATATGGAGGACGGCGCTGATGAGGCTGCCGATGGCACCGCCGGCAACGAAGCCCGAGGCAATGGTGCTGCCTTCACTGAGGCGAAGTTCGTTTAAGGCTTCGTCTTTGCTGCTGTGAGAGACGAAGTACGATACTAAACCGCCGATGAGGACCGGCGTGTTGATTTCCATGGGGAGATAGGCGCCGAGGGCGAAGGCCAGGGGCGGGACTTTCATCATCCACAGGATGAAGGCAAAGAAGGCACCGGCCATGTACAGCGGCCAGGGAGCGGCACCGCCGTCCATCATCGGTTTGACGATGGCTGCCATGGCGTTGGCCTGAGGAGCTGCCAAGGCGCCGGGGCCGGTGTAGCCGTAGGCGTGGTTCAAGAGGAAGATGACGCCGACGGAGACGAAGCTGGTGACGATGATCGAGACAATCTGCCACTGCTGCATTTTCTTCGGCGTAGCGCCTGTGAGGTAGGCGACTTTGAGTTCCGACATGAAGTTGCCGGCAACGGCCAAGGTCGCACAGAGGAAGGCGGCCATGATGAGGATGGCGATGATGCCAGAACTGCCGCTCATGCCGGCGTTGCCCATGAGGACGGCCGATACGATGATCATGAAGATGGTCATGCCTGAAACGGGTTCATTCCCCGTAAAGGCAATGGAGCTGATGCCGACGACGGACAGCATGAAGGAGAAGATGATGATAATGACGCCGGCCAGGAGTGTCTGGGTAATGCTCTGCGAGCAGGTGACGTGGAAAAAGAGGATGAATAAGAGATCCATGGCCAAGGTGCCGGTGACGATTTGGCTCATGGGCATATCCTGCTGGGTCCGGAGAAGGTCCGTTGCCGACGTGCCGCTTGATGAGAACATATCCAGGGCGGCTCTTTTCATGACCCGTCCAACGACGCCTGACATGGAGACCAGACCGATGATGCCGGCCATGGCCAGCATGCCGATGCCGATGTGGCGGACGTACTGGGAGAAGACGTCGTCGATGGAAGCATTGGCTAAGAGGACCGACTGGCCGCCGATGGTCATGATGTGGTCACCGCCGAGATAGTAGACGACGGGGATACAGACGAACCAGGAGAAGAAGGAACCGGCAGCAATGATGGCCGCGTA
>ENA-OQKC01000900-OQKC01000900.1-human-gut-metagenome-genome-assembly--contig:-NODE-900-length-11323-cov-2.006877_pt1 | contig 11323 bp, 15 predicted proteins | sample MGYA00242774_ERZ504790 | MGnify/ENA primary metagenome ERZ504790 (study PRJEB26092, sample SAMD00036419) | human gut metagenome | host: Homo sapiens | study: EMG produced TPA metagenomics assembly of...
AAATATGCCACATGCGAAAAAGACAAAAACCGGATACTCTACAGCAGCAGATGTGTTGGAAAAACTGGCAGAAGAATATCCGATCGTAAGCAAAATATTAGAATATCGTCAGCTGGCAAAACTGAAATCAACTTATGCGGACGGTCTGGCGGTTTTTATCGGCGATGACGGCAGAATACACGGAAAGTTCAATCAAACGGTAACTGCGACAGGAAGATTGAGCAGTACAGAACCCGAATTTACAAAATATTCCGGTGCGGATGGAACTTGGTCGGATGATCAGGAAAGTGTTTGTGCCAAAAGAAGACTGTGTTTTTGTCGATGCCGATTATTCGCAGATAGAACTTCGTGTTTTGGCTCATTGTTCGGGCGACGAGCAGTTGATCAAAGCATATCGGGAAGCGACTGATATTCATCGGATGACGGCGTCGCAAGTATTTCACACTCCGTTTGATGAAGTGACAGATTTGCAAAGAAGAAATGCAAAAGCCGTTAATTTCGGAATTGTGTACGGTATCAGTTCCTTTGGATTAAGTATGGATTTGAGTATTACAAGAAAAGAAGCGGCAGAATACATTGAGCATTATTTCGAGACTTATCCGGGAGTGAAAAAGTTTCTTGACGATTCGGTAGAAAATGCAAAAGAAAAAGGATATGCAGTTACGTTGTTCGGCAGAAGGAGACCTGTGCCGGAATTAAAATCGAGCAATTTTATGCAAAGGAATTTCGGAGAGAGAGTTGCGATGAATGCTCCGATACAAGGAACCGCAGCAGATATCATGAAAATTGCGATGATCGATGTCCATAAAGAACTTAAGAAAAGAAATATGAAATCGCGTATGATTTTGCAGGTCCATGATGAATTGCTTATTGAGGCAGAGTGTTCGGAAGTAGATGAAGTGAAAGAAATTTTAAGAGATAAGATGGAAAACGCCGTGAAATTGTCTGTTCCGCTAATTGTTGATATGCATACCGGGAAAAATTGGTATGAGGCAAAATAGACGATTTGTCGGGAAGAAGTATAAAGGATAGAAAATAGAATGAAAGTTTTAGGAATCACCGGCGGAGTTGGGTCGGGAAAGAGCGAAGTATTGGATTATTTGGAAAGCAGATATGGAGCTTATGTTTGTCAGATGGATGAAGTGGCAAAGCGATTGGAAAAAAGAGGAGAAATATGTTTCCGGAAAATCGTGGACAGGTTCGGAGAAGCGGTCGTCGGAACTGACGGGGAATTAGATCGTAAAAAACTTGGCGAAATTGTGTTTTCCGATGAAGGAAAACGGAAGATCCTGAATGAAATTGTTCATCCGCCGGTGTTGGATTATGTGAAGAAAGATATAGAAAAGCGAAAGAAGGAAGGGCGGAAGCTGTACGTGTTGGAATCGGCTCTTCTGGCAGAAGCAGGGCAGGAATTGTGCGATAAAATCTGGTATATTTATACAGAAGAAAATGTTCGGAGAATCCGCCTGGAACGATCAAGAGGGTATACTCAGGAAAAGATCACACAAATGATGGCATCTCAGCTTTCGGTGGAGCAATTTCGTGAAAATTGTACGGATGTAATTGATAACAGCGGAGATTTTAAAGAGACAAAAAGACAAATAGGAGCGAAGATACAATTATGAGAATGTGCAGCATTGCAAGTGGGAGCAGCGGCAACTGTATCTATGTCGGAAGCGATGATACGCATTTATTGGTAGATACGGGAATCAGCAAGAAAAGAATAGAAGAAGGGTTGAAAACATTGGAATTAAAAGGCGAAGATTTAGATGGGATCTTAATTACTCATGAACACTCGGATCATATTCAAGGATTAGGAGTATTCAGCAGAAAATATGAGATTCCGATCTATGCTACGCCGGGAACGATCATGGGGATCAAAGTTATCCGGTTTGGGGAAAATGCCGGAAGGACTATATCGCGAGATCCGTGCGGATGAACCTTTTGAACTGGGAGATATGACTGTAAAACCGTTTGCGATTTCACATGATGCAAATGAACCTTCGGGATATCGATTGGAGCAGGGAGGAAAATCAGTTGCGGTTGCAACGGATCTTGGAAAATACGACAGCTATACAGTCGAATGTCTGAGAAATCTTGATGCAGTTCTCCTTGAGGCAAACCATGACATTCATATGTTGGAAGTCGGAGGATATCCGTACTACTTGAAACAGAGGATTCTCGGTGACAGGGGACATTTATCAAATGAATTGTCAGGTCGTCTGCTTTGTGATATACTACATGATAATCTGAAACATATCGTGCTCGGGCATTTGAGCAAGGAAAATAATTACGCAAAACTTGCATATGAGACGGTCAAATTAGAAGTTACGCTGGCAGATAACGAGTACAAAGGCGACGATCTGGATATGTTCGTAGCGAACAGAGATACCGTTTCGGATATTATTACGGTTTGATCAAGGAGGAAAATAAAATGAAAAAATGTATTGTTACAGTACTTGGCAAGGATACAGTGGGCATTGTTGCAAAAGTATGTACATATCTTGCGGAGAATAAAATTAATGTTTTGGATATTTCACAGACCATTATTCAAGGATATTTTAATATGATGGTAATTGTTGATGTGACAGAACTTCCAAAAGATTTTACTCAGATGTGCGACGAGATGGAGAAACTCGGTGATGAGATCGGTGTCAGCATCCGTTGTCAGAGAGAAGATATTTTTGAAAAAATGCACAGATTATAAGAGAAGAGTTCATAAGACGACACAGGATAGAGAGGATAAACAATATGATCAATATGTATGAAGTTTCCGAAACTAATGAAATGATCGAGCATGAGAATCTGGATGTAAGAACGATTACGCTCGGCATCAGTCTTCTCGATTGCATTGATTCGGATCTGGAAGAGCTCAACCGTAAAATATACGATAAGATTACCGAGACGGCAAAAGATCTTGTATCTGTAGGTCGTGATATAGAAAAAGAATTCGGGATTCCGATTGTGAATAAACGAATTTCCGTTACTCCGATTGCTTTGGTCGGTGGTGCTGCATGTAAGAGTCCGGAAGATTTTGTGACGATCGCAAAAACGCTGGATAGAGCAGCAGATAAAGTAGGGGTCAATTTTATCGGTGGTTATTCGGCTCTGGTATCCAAGGGAATGACGAAAAGTGATGAGAATCTGATTCGTTCGATCCCTCAGGCGCTGGCGCAGACAGAAAGGATCTGCAGTTCCGTAAACGTAGGTTCTACAAAGACCGGGATCAATATGGATGCGGTACGCCTGTGCGGCGAGATTGTAAAAGCAACAGCAGAAGAGACGAAAGAAAGAGATTCTCTCGGGTGTGCAAAACTTGTTATTTTCTGTAACGCTCCGGATGATAACCCGTTTATGGCAGGTGCGTTCCTCGGAGTGACAGAGTCGGATGCGGTGATTAATGTCGGTGTCAGCGGCCCCGGTGTTGTGAAGAAAGCATTGGAAAAAGTTCGCGGAAAAGGATTTGAAGAGTTGTGTGAGACGATTAAAAAGACAGCGTTTAAAGTTACCCGTGTCGGACAGCTCGTGGCAGGAGAGGCGTCTCAAAGGTTAGGCATTCCGTTTGGCATTGTGGATCTTTCGCTTGCGCCGACTCCGGCAATCGGAGACAGCGTTGCGGAAATTTTGGAAGAAATCGGCTTGGAAAGAGTCGGGGCACCGGGAACAACGGCTGCTCTTGCGATGCTTAATGATCAAGTGAAAAAAGGCGGAGTTATGGCATCTTCTTATGTAGGAGGTTTGAGCGGCGCATTTATTCCGGTTAGTGAAGATCAGGGCATGATCGACGCAGTTCACGCCGGTTCACTTACATTGGAAAAATTAGAAGCTATGACATGTGTCTGTTCGGTAGGACTGGACATGATCGCCATTCCGGGGCATACAAGCGCAGCTACACTTTCCGGAATTATAGCAGATGAGATGGCGATCGGTATGGTAAACCAGAAAACAACGGCGGTTCGCCTTATTCCGGTAATCGGAAAAGATGTAGGAGATACCGCGGAATTCGGAGGACTTCTCGGATACGCTCCGATCATGCCGGTAAACGAATTCAGATGCGATGCATTTGTGAGCAGAAAAGGAAGGATCCCGGCTCCGATTCACAGCTTTAAAAATTAAACGGAAAAACAAGACAGAAGGAAATAAATGGTCTGAGATAGTCAGGTTTAAAGTGATAAAGGGAGAATGATATGAGTAAGATTGCGGTCGTAACAGACAGTAATAGTGGTATTACACAGGAAAGAGCGAAAGAATTAGGGATTTATGTACTTCCGATGCCCTTTTTTATTGATGGTGAGTTATATCTTGAAGACATCACACTGACACAGGAACAGTTTTATGAGAAGCTCAGAGCGGATTCGGATATATCTACTTCCCAGCCTTCCCCGGGAAATGTGATGGAACTGTGGGAAAGTGTGTTGAAAGAATATGATGAGATCGTATGTATTCCTATGTCAAGCGGACTTAGCAGTACATGCGAGACGGCAATGTCTATTGCGAGGGAATATAAAGGGAAAGTTTATGTTGTGGACAACCAGAGAATCTCGGTTACACAAGAACAATCTGTATATGATGCAATGTATTTGCGCGATAAAGGGATGTGCGCGGAAGAGATTAAAAATATTCTCGAAAAAGAGAAGCTGCAGGCAAGTATTTATATCACAGTTGATACGTTGAAGTATTTGAAAAAAGGAGGAAGAATCACTCCGGCGGCTGCGGCGATCGGAACTGTATTGAATTTGAAGCCGGTTCTTCAGATTCAGGGTGAAAAATTAGATGCATTTGCAAAAGTCAGAGGGTGGAAAGCGGCAAAGAAAACGATGCTGAATGCAATCGAAAAAGATCTCAATGAGCGTTTTGCAGATGTGAAAGAAGATATTATACTTGGTATGGCATATACATGTTCAAAAGAAGAAGCGATGGAATGGAAGCAGGAGATCATGAATCGTTTTCCGGGATATGAGTTTTTGGAAGCTCCTCTGTCATTAAGTGTTTCCTGCCATATCGGTCCTGGAGCAATGGCGGTGACATGTATCAAAAAAGTGTCGAGATAATGTTTCATAAAAAATAAAATAGAAAGACAAAAACGCATCTGCAGGATCTGAATATCCGGCAGATGCGCTTTTATAAATATCAAATTTTGAAACAGGCGCTTTCGGCTCTTTCAATCAGCCGATACCGCCAAAGAAAATTCCGAGAATGTAGACAAGTACTGCAACACCGCAGAATACATATTTGTCATTGGTTTGAACCATTTTCCGATCGTGCGCACGCGACCGAGCTGAGCGGCATTTCTTGCAAATTTATCTCCACATATCCAGAACATTGTAATTCCGGCAAGCAGTGCTCCGAGAGGGATTACATAGATGGAGATACTGTCCATCCATGCGCTTAAGAGCCCGCCTTCTACGAAGATTCCAACAGCGGCAGTGATGACGCCGATAAAACGTGATCGCAGATCGACGAGACCAGCCGAGCCGTTTTTGAAGCGCTTCTACCGGACTTTCTAAAAGGTTCATTAAAGAAGTGATTCCGGCAAAAAGTACGGCGAGGAAGAAGATAATTGCAAAAACTCTTACCTAACGGAATATCACGTATAACAGCGGAATTGTAATGAACAAAAGTCCCGGTCCGGAGTTCGGCGCCATGCCGAAAGAGAATACGGCCGGGATGATAACAAGACCGGCTAGTAATGCGGCTGCTGTGTCAAAAAAAAGCAACGTATTTGGCACTGCTTACAACATCTACATCAGATTTTAAGTAACTTCCGTAAACAACAGTTCCGCTTCCGGCAAGGGAAAGGGAGAAAAATGCCTGCCCCATCGCGTATACCCACGTGCGGGGATTGGCCATTTCCGACCAGTCGGGTTTGAATAAGTACGAATACCCGGGCGCTGAACCGTCGAGGAAAGCAACGCGGACTGCAAGGAATAAAAAGAGAACAAAAAAAGCAGGCATCATGATGCGGTTTACTTTTTCGATTCCCCGGGCAACTCCGAATGACATGCAGAGCAAGACAAGGAAAAGACCTAAAAGATGCCACGGAATGCTGCCAAAGTCGCGGGAAAGTTCTCCGAATATGGCAGAAGGATCTTCTTCACTGATAATTTTTCCTGTGATCGAGTCGGCAAAAAATTTCAAGATCCAGCCGATGATGACGCTGTAACCGATTGCGATTCCGAGCGATCCGATAACGGGGATCAGCCCGATGAATGTGCCAAGTTTTGACCCCTTCATTTCATAAGCCTTCTTAAATGCGCCAAGAGGTCCGGACTGCATCGCGCGTCCGAATGCCATTTCTCCGATCACTCCGGTAAATCCGATAAGGACAACGAAGATGATATAGGGGATGAGAAATGCGGCTCCGCCGAATTCACCTGCGCGGTAAGGGAAGAGCCATATATTTGCCATTCCTACAGAGCTTCCGATGCAGGAGATGACAAACCCCCATTTGTTGTTGAATTTGTCTTCAGTTGTAATTTGTTTTGATTTCATAGTGTTAAACTCTCTTTCCTTTTCTTCTTCCGTACAGATGTGCTTTTATATACGGAAGATTCAGCAAAACAATCTTGGGAGTGCGTGCTGATTATACTATCATATCATGATTTAAAAGAAGATAAAACAATAAACGATAAGTTTGTCATTTTTCATGTCGGTTCCATAATTTGCGGAAAGTTAAAGCGGAAAGTTAAGAAAAATAAAGATTGACAAAGGAAAGTATGTGTGTTAGTATAATCTTTGCGTGAAGCTAAAAAACAAAGTAGAGTATCCACTCTCACCATAGCACAAGCGCGTGACTATGGTCTGATAACGAAGAACTTCCTTTCGGATTTTCCGAAATGGTTTTATTGATTGTCGGGTGGATATGATATTCACTCGTTTTTTTGTGTTTCGCATAGGAAACCTGAAGGAATTCATTTGACGGAGGTATACGACAATTAGCGATTTAATGATTAACGAGCAGATCAGAGACAGAGAGATTCGTCTGATCGGCGAGGATGGGGAACAGTTAGGTATCATGTCAGCCCGTGAGGCTATGAAAATCGCTCAGGAAGCGGAACTTGATCTCGTGAAGATCGCACCTGCGGCTAAACCGCCGGTCTGCAAGATTATTGATTACGGAAAGTATAAATACGAGCAGGCAAGAAAAGAAAAAGAGGCGAAGAAGAAGCAGAAAACGGTCGAGGTTAAAGAAGTACGTCTCTCACCGAACATTGATACAAATGACTTGAACACGAAGATAAACAATGCAAAGAAATTCATTTCCAAAGGCAATAAAGTGAAAGTGACACTTCGTTTCAGAGGAAGAGAGATGGCGCACGTTCAGCAAAGTAAGCATATCCTTGATGATTTTGCCGAGACACTGGCAGATGTTGCGGTAGTTGAAAAACCGGCAAAAATGGAAGGAAGAGCTATGAGCATGGTTTTAGCTGAGAAACGTTAAGAACCGATATGCCCGGAATGAGATCCAAAGAGGCAGCACAATAAAGGAGGAAATTATCATGCCAAAAATCAAAACAAACAGAGCAGCAGCAAAGCGCTTCAAAAAGACAGGTACAGGGAAACTGAAAAGAAATAAAGCTTATAAGAGCCATATCTTAACAAAAAAATCGACAAAGAGAAAAAGAAATCTCAGACAGTCGACAATTACAGATGCAACAAACGTAAAGAACATGAAGAAGGTATTACCATATCTGTAAGAAGAAGTCTGATCGTGCGTATGAGATGTTGTCGGACGATACAGTGATTACAGAATAATGGTCTTATTTAAGGAGGATTAAGAAATGGCAAGAATCAAAGGCGGAATGAACGCTAGGAAGAAACATAACAGAACATTGAAATTGGCAAAAGGATATAGAGGAGCTCGTTCTAAACAGTACAGAGTTGCAAAACAGTCTGTAATGAGAGCACTTACATCCGCATATGCAGGAAGAAAGCAGCGCAAACGTCAGATGAGACAGCTTTGGATTGCACGTATTAATGCAGCGGCAAGAATGAACGATCTGTCTTACAGCAAATTCATGCACGGATTAAAACTGGCAAACGTTGATATTAACAGAAAGATGCTTGCTGAGCTTGCAGTAAATGATAAAGAAGGTTTCGCAACACTTGCAGCTCTTGCAAAAGAAAAACTTGCATAATAAAAGTAAGAACAAAAAGACTCCCGAACAGTTATACTGATTGGGAGTCTTTCTTGTAAGTATATTTTGTTTTTGATGAGTTTTTGAAAAAGTTTTTGAAAAGATGAAAAGAAAAGTAAAAAAATATTGACATTTATATTTTAACGTGATAAAGTGGCTGTAAACCGATGAGGAAGAGCAAGTAATTCCGATAATCAGTTTCACAGAGAGCCGTAGATGGTGGAATGCGGTATACTGACTTGGGATGAATGGGCTTCTGAGGGCAAGCTGAACATTTGAAGTATAGAAGTAGGTGAGCCGGAGAGATAACTCCGTTATAAAAATGGGCATATGTTAGTATGCGTGAGTGGATGTGTTTTCACATCAAGCCGGGTGGCACCGCAGGAGTTTTGATATATAATTTAGAATTACGACTCTTGTCCCTGCAATAGTATCATTGTGTGGGACAGGAGTTTTTTATATTATTAAAGAAGAATTTATGATGTAAAAGATATTTTGAGAATTGTCTGTAAAGGAATCATATCCGGGCAAGTTAAAGTTCCACAAAAATTCAGAGGTATATAAAGAAAATTTTGAAAGGAGAATAACAATGAGTGAGAAGAAGATCCCTTATAAAATTTATTTGGAAGAAAGTGAGATGCCGAAGACATGGTATAATGTCCGGGCAGATATGAAAAACAAGCCGGCGCCCCTTCTGAATCCGGAAACATTTAAGCCGATGACAGAAGAAGAATTAAGCGTTGTATTTTGCGAGGAATTAGTGAAGCAGGAATTGGATAATGAAAATCGTTATATAGAAATTCCGGAAAAAATACGTGACTTTTACAAGATGTATCGTCCGGCGCCGCTGATTCGTGCGTATTGTCTTGAGGAAAAATTACAGACACCTGCAAAAATTTATTATAAATTTGAAGGGAATAATACAAGTGGAAGCCATAAGCTGAATTCGGCGATCGCCCAGGCATATTATGCGAAAGACCAAGGCTTGAAAGGCGTGACAACGGAGACGGGAGCGGGACAGTGGGGAACTGCTCTGTCAATGGCATGTTCTTATCTTGATTTGGACTGTAAGGTGTATATGGTGAAATGTTCCTATGAACAGAAACCATTCCGAAGAGAAGTAATGCGTACTTATGGAGCGAGTGTTACTCCTTCACCGTCTGAAACAACAGAAGTGGGAAGAAAAATTTTGGCAGAGCATCCGGGAACTTCAGGAAGCCTTGGATGTGCCATTTCCGAGGCTGTGGAGTGGCTACACATACGCCGGGATACCGCTATGTGCTTGGAAGTGTGTTGAATCAAGTTCTTCTTCATCAGTCAGTGATCGGGGTTGAGTCAAAGATTGCAATGGATAAGTATGGGATCAAGCCGGACATTATTATCGGATGTGCAGGCGGAGGATCCAACTTGGGAGGTCTTATCTCCCCGTTTATGGGAGAAAATTAAGAGGAGAAGCCGATTACCAGTTTATTGCGGTGGAGCCTGCGTCCTGTCCTAGTTTGACAAGAGGCGTTTACGCATATGATTACTGCGATACAGGTATGGTTTGCCCGCTTTCTAAAATGTACACATTAGGCAGTGGATTTATTCCGTCTGCAAGTCATGCGGGAGGATTGAGATATCATGGTATGAGTTCTGTTTTATCGCAGCTTTACGAAGATGGATATATGGAAGCTCGTTCGGTAGAACAACAGAGGTATTTAAAGCGGCAGAGAAGTTTGCGAGAGTAGAAGGCATTCTGCCGGCTCCTGAAAGCAGTCATGCGATTAAAGTTGCGATTGACGAAGCTCTTAAATGTAAAGAAACAGGGGAAGAAAAAACGATCTTCTTCGGACTGACAGGAACAGGATATTTGATATGTATGCATATGAGAAATTCCATGACGGAAAGATGAGTGACTATATTCCATCTGATGAAGAGTTAAAAGAGGCTCTTGCAAAACTTCCGAAAGTGTCGGAAAACTTATAAATATAGTTTCAGCTCGGTGTTTGAAAATTGAAAAATGCAGATGTAAAAATCAGTTTGAATTGTCAATGTGATTAAGGAGGCTTTTCACAAGATTTTTACATCTGATTAAAAAAAGTGTTGACTTTTTTTGCTGATAATGATATTATATCATTCGTGGTCAGCAAAAACAAAGATCACGAATCCTATATGGAATGCGGAAGTGTCGGAACTGGCAGACGAGCAAGACTAAGGATCTTGTAAGCATTGCGCTTGTGTGGGTTCAAGTCCCATCTTCCGCATTAGATAAAGAGAACAGGAAATCTTAGAAAGGTTTTCTGTTTTTTGCGTGGTCTTTTTGTTTTATGACTAAGCTCTTCAATTTGAATGATTTCTTAAAAAGCTTCAAATTGTTTCAATGGATGGTAATTCTTCCGGTAAGCTCATCCAGAGAGATTCTGAAAAAATCGGCAATCTCTATGAGCAGGTAGATATCGGGCAGTGTGATTCCACGCTCATAAGCGGAAAGTGATTGGCGGCTGATATTAAGTTTTTGCGCAAGATCTGCTTGTTTTAACTGATTTCTCATACGCAGTCGGCGGATATTTTCGCCTACGGCATTTTCTTCTTTTTTCATTGCAAGGAGGATAGATCCTGTTTTGAAAAACACACAATATATATTGATTTTATCATGCTTTTTCATCAGAGAAATGATATATCCTAAATATGAGTAAAGGCATATCCGGTATTCGGATAGCACGATAAGAAGTATCGGATACAATGGAGAAAAACGATAAGGGGATGTATAGAAGTGCTAGAGAACAGGGTGAAAGAGTTGCGTACTGAACGGGGATTGAGGCAGGGAGATTTGGCCGAAAAGATGAATGTTTCACAGCAGACGATCAGCCGTATAGAAAATGGGGAAAATGTTCTGCCATCGGATATATTGATTCATTTATCAAAATATTTTCATGTGTCAACGGATTACATATTAAAGCTATCGGACGTGAGAATGACACAGGAATATCGTTTGGAAATGGAACAGATGTTATTAAGACACTTTGAATTCTTTTTGAGTTTACTGCAGGTTGAACAGGACGAATCAAAAGGTGATCAGCTTTTTGGCTGCGCAGATGGAAAAGGCAGAGAGAAAAAATTAAAGAATGAGTTTAAGAGTATATAAGACGTAAAGTTTTAAGTATCAGTCTCATGTTGGTGGTAGTGGGTAATCGAGTAAGGAC
>ENA-OQKC01000904-OQKC01000904.1-human-gut-metagenome-genome-assembly--contig:-NODE-904-length-11279-cov-2.229914_pt1 | contig 11279 bp, 14 predicted proteins | sample MGYA00242774_ERZ504790 | MGnify/ENA primary metagenome ERZ504790 (study PRJEB26092, sample SAMD00036419) | human gut metagenome | host: Homo sapiens | study: EMG produced TPA metagenomics assembly of...
ATCCTTTCTATCTCACACTTTTTCGTTTCTTTTGCTCATGTCCTCATAGTATTCCGGACAAATCCATACGCTGTCTTATCTGCCAGAGTACCGATCGTTCCAGCCTTAAATGTATGTCCTTCACCGAAAAGAACTTCTGTATATTTATGAGCCTTTGCCTGATAATCTCCGGAAAAGTTCAAGTCGATATCCGGTTCTTTGTCTCCTTTGAATCCGAGGAATGTCTCAAACGGAATATCAAATCCCGCTTTCACAAGCTGTTCTCCGCATACCGGACACTTCTTATCCGGCATATCATACCCGCATCCGCCGGCAAATGAACGCACTTCATCCGACTCAAAATCACTATAATGGCATTTTGAACAATAATAATGCGGACTTAACGGATTTACCTCTGTAATTCCCGCCATTGTCGCAACAAAGGAAGATCCGACCGATCCTCGCGAACCTACAAGATATCCGTCCGCATTTGACTTCCAAACAAGCTTTTGCGCAATGATATACATAACCGCATACCCATTTGAAATAATGGAATTCAGTTCTTTTTCCAGACGTGCGGAAACTTGCTTCGGAAGATCTTCTCCATACATCTCATGAGCTTTCCTGTAACAGATATCCCTTAGTTCCTGATCTGAATTTTCGATAACCGGAGGACATTTGTTCGGATTGACCGGAGAGATCTTTTCAATCATACCCGCGATCTTCACCGGATTATCTATAACAATCTCTCTCGCTTTCGCCGCGCCGAGGTAGGAAAACTCTTCCAGCATCTCATCTGTCGTGCGAAGAAACAACGGAGGCTGACGATCCGCGTCGTCAAATCCTTTTCCCGCCATAATAATCCTTCGGTACACTTCATCGTCAGGATTCAAAAAATGTACGTCGCATGTTGCCACTACCGGCTTTCCGAATTTTTCTCCGAGCTCCACGATCTCCCTGTTGATATTTTGCAGATCTTCTATTGAATTTACATCCGATATACGTTCGCTCTCGATCATAAACTGATTGTTTCCGACAGGCTGTATCTCATAATAATCATAGAATTCCGCCAGCCTCGCAATCTGTTGGGCAGAGCGCTTTTCATGCACTGCCTGATATAATTCTCCCGCCTCGCAGGCGCTTCCGATCAGCAGCCCTTCCCTGTGCTCGTTCAAAAGACTTTTCGGTATTCTCGGTCTTCTTGCGTAGTAAGTCATATGAGATTGAGAGATCAACTGATACAGATTATATCGGCCGATATCATTTTTCGCCAAAATAATAATATGATGTGTCGGCATTTTCCGAATCGCATTGACATTCCGGTCTCCGTAACGATTCACTTCTTTTAAAGTTCCGACCTGATCCTTTTTCAGCATTTCTGTAAATTTAACAAATATTTCCGCAGTTGCCTCTGCATCATCCACTGCACGGTGATGATTCTCAAGGGAAATATTCAACGCTTTCGCCACGATATTTAATTTATATTTTGACAACGTCGGCAAAAGTACACGTGCCAGCGCTACTGTATCCAGATATACAAACTCATCCGAAAGTCCAAGCGACCGGCAATTCTGTTCGATAAATCCAACATCAAACCCGGCATTGTGCGCGACAAGCACACCGTCTCCTGCAAACTCAAGGAACTGAGGTAAAACAACGTCTATTGTCGGTGAATCCATCACCATTTCGTCTGTGATGCTTGTCAGGTTTGTGATCTCAAACGGAATCGGCCGTTTCGGATTCACAAACGTACTAAAACGATCCGTGATCTTTCCGTCCGTCACTTTTACGGCTCCGATCTCTATGATCGCATCTTTGATTGAACTAAACCCTGTAGTCTCGATGTCAAAGACAATATAAGTATCGTCAAGCGTCTGATTGCCTGCGTTTACTGCAATCTCCGTCAGATCGTCCACAACATATCCTTCCACACCGTAAAGAACTTTAAACGGGTCGTCTTTATCAAGTGTTTCAATATAATGATTGGCGTCCGGAAACGCCTGAGCCACACCGTGATCTGTGATCGCGATTGCAGGATGTCCCCAGTCATGCGCACGTTTTACGATATCTTTTACTTCCGACACACCGTCCATATCGCTCATTTTCGTATGACAATGAAGTTCTACCCGCTTGATTGGACTTAAATCTTCCCTTTGAACCGTAAAATCACCGATCTTTTTAATTCCTGTTACAGAAGCTATCGTAAGTTCTCCGTCAAATTTATCAATCGTCGTAACTCCTTTGACTTTTACGAACGCTCCTTTTTTTAATTCCCCTAAGATTTCAGGAAGTTGTTCGTTTTTCGCAAACATTTTCACTGTGATCGTGTCTGTAAAGTCTGTCACAGAAAATATAATGATCGTCTTTTCATTCCGGATTTCTCTTGTATCAAAACTGATAATCTTACCGTGTACTGTGATCTCTCCCATTTCTGTGATTACCTGCTCTAAAGAAATAGGCTCATCTTCAAAATTACGCCCGTAAATCAGATTCGGATCGTCACCGATCTTAACAGGACGGTAAAAATCTTTCTTTCGGAATTCACCTTTTTTAAATTCTCCCTTTTTCACTCCTCCTGATATTGCCGCCGATGTTCCTTTCCCGTCTCGGGATGATACCGATGCTTTTATCCGCCGCATTTTTCAGATGAAGTTCTTTTTATCTGATCTTTCTTCTCTTCTCCTTCTGCCTGAGGCGTTTCCCCGCGCTGTCTTGCCCGTCTCTCAAAGATCGCATTGATCTCCTGTTGGATTCTCTGTTCATCATATTCCCTGCTTCCTGTTCTGTCAGGCTCTTTGTAATCTACACGGATCTCTGCCGGAATATGAAATCTTTCTGAATACACTTCCTTTAACAGATCCACGATCTCTTCTTTTCGCCCTGCCGAAACAATCGTATCGAGCAGTTCCAGGCAGACTACATTTTCCGCTTCATAGCGGATATCTGCCTGTGCAAACATATTAGATGCAAGCATACTTTTTCTTTCAATTCGAGGATGATACTCTCCCTGTATTCATTCATAAGCGCTTCTGCAGTATACTGTCCCGAGAGCATATATTCCTCCACAATATGCACCGCAACAGCCGTTTTGGCAAATAACTGATCTTTGATACATTGTTCCATCTGAAAAATCTGCTTCTTCTGAATGAGATGTCTGCTGAAAATATATATGTTAAGAAAATCACGTCGCGAGTTCGTCGTGATCTTCTTAACTTCCACATCTGAAAACAGCAAACGGACATCATCGTCTGCTCTCAACGTCGGAAATACATGAAAAAATTTTTTATCGTCTTTTACCTGTTCCAAATCAACAGCTCCTATATATTCTTTTACACTGATAACAGTAATACGTATTCTTTTTAGCTCTCTTCATCCGGCATGATCCGAATCTGTCACTTTTTCCAGTTTAAAAGTTCCTGCCGCAATGTTTCCAAAAGTTTTTCTTCTTTTACTTTTTTTATGATCTCGCCTTTTTTGATCAGAAGACCTTCTCCGATCCCTCCGGCGATTCCGATATCAGCTTCTCTTGCCTCTCCCGGACCGTTCACTACACATCCCATAACGGCAACTTTGATATCAAGAGGGATATCCTGAACCATCTTCTCCACTTCGTTTGCCAGACCGATCAGATCGATCTTCGTCCTGCCGCAAGTAGGACAGGATACAACTTCGATCCCGCCTTTTCGCAAACCAAGTGTTTTTAATATAAGCTTTGCGCTTCGAATCTCTTCTGCCGGATCTCCGGTCAAAGAAACCCGGATCGTATTTCCTATCCCCTCGTTGAGGATGATCCCAAGACCTATCGAAGATTTTATATTTCCCGAATAAACCGTTCCCGATTCTGTAATACCGACATGAAGCGGATAAGGACATGCCTTTGCGATCAATTCGTGAGCTTTCACGCACATCAGCACATCGGAAGATTTAATACTCACAACAAGATTGTCATATCCCATTTTTTCGATCATATGCACTTTGTCAAGAGCACTCTCCACGATCCCTTCTGCCGTTACACCGTTGTATTTTTCCAAAATATGCTTTTCCAAAGAACCGCTGTTCACACCGACACGGATTGGTACATTGTACTCTTTTGCCTTATCTACAACAGCCTGAACCTTTTCTTCCGAGCCGATATTTCCCGGATTGATCCTAATCTTATCCGCTCCGTTTTCGATCGCGGCGATCGCCAGCCTGTAATCGAAATGAATATCTGCCACAAGAGGAATATGAATTTGGTTTTTTTATTTCTTTCAACGCCTCTGCCGCTTCCATTGTCGGAACCGCACAACGAATGATTTCACATCCTGCCGCCTCCAAACGCAGTATCTGATCTACTGTTTCTTTCACATTTTCTGTCTTTGTATTTGTCATCGACTGGATCGTTACCGGATGAGTTCCTCCGATCTTCACATTGCCGATCGCAATTTCTTTTGTGTTTTCCCTGTACATTCTGTTTCTCCTTTTTCCGAACTGTCTTATCGCTTTATTATAACAGAAGAGTTCCGTAAACGGAACTCTTCTTCATCTGATTTGCTGTTACTTCTTTTCTCTTTTGACAAATACAAGCTGATCGCCATATTCACGCTCTGTTAATGTAAGCGTATCTTTCTCTATACTGTAATCATATGTTCCTGAGAGAAGTCCTTCCGCCTGTGTATCCTCAGTGTGAATCGTAAAAACTTCGTTTTTGTATCCACTTCTGATTGCACCGTCTCAAAAGACTTTTTTATCCTCGTCTGTCAGCGTAACTTTTCCGTTACTTTCTATCTTGATCACTTCTCCGCTATCTTCACTGACCCAAGTTCCCACAAGTGGATTTCCGACAAAGAGTCTCGTCACAAAAAAGACCGCTACGATAACTATAAGTATTGATGATATTGCAACAATCGTTCTCCAAAGCGTACTTCTTTTCTCTTCATTATTTTCTAAAATCATAGATTATTTCGTTTCCCTTCTTTTTCTGTCTCGCTTCGGGTTTTGCACCAAAGCACTCTGTTCTGCATAATTTATTTTCTTTTTTCATTTCTGTCTGACAATCTTAGCGTCGGCAAAAAATTCCGGTACATGGAAACTCGGCACACTCGATAAGATAGGGGAATAAGATGCATAATGTTCGGCTTCTTTTGACTCTGAAATTTTATAAAAATTGCATGTAAAATAGCTTCCTTCTCCTAAATTCAGCGGTCCGTAAATCTTTTCCAAAATTTTAACGGGAACTTTCAATTCTGCCGTCCAGTCATTTTCATGCACTTCTGCATGACATTCAAATTCCGCCCGTTCCGCCTCTGTAAAATAAGAACGGTACATCCGTCTGGAACCATATTCCGCATGCAGGACTCCGTTTGCATTTACTGCAAAATTCAAATAATTTTCTTCATTCGCTCTCGAAGAAACCGGCTCGAACATAAGATAAGCTTCCATCACACTGTCTCTGTAAATCGGGTCATTGATCTCCGTATAAACACGAAGAGGATTCTTTTCTTCACAGATCAGCTTCAAATGAAATGCATCTTGAGGAATAAATCCGATATATCCATACATAGGAGGAAATTTCTCAGTTCCCCATAATGCATTTTCCACACGAAACGGAATCAGATCATCCAACTGCTCTTTTCTTTCTATTATTTCAACCTCTAATTTCATACGATGCACCTCCTCGGCTTTACTACAGAGCACAACTGTTACAGATTAATTATATGTTTATATATAATTTATCAGAAAATTTGTGTTTTTCAATCCTTCGTATTGCCAATTCAACGCACATCTGCTATAAAATCATTCTCCGCCTAATTTTGATGCCGCAAACCATCCTGCCGCAAATGTCACCACTCCGATCAGCAATGTCACAACAGAGAACGCACTCCAGTCTGTCTTTAACAAAATTGCGATCGGCGATGCGATGATCAGACCGATGATCGCATAATATGCATGGATCTCCGCTTTTGAAAAAATAAATTCGATCAGCTTTGCAATCAGGAAGATCCCGATCACGATCCCGATTCCGAACGGTATCAAAACTTTACACTGCGTCAAAATACCATTTATATCAAAAGCTACAACAGCGTCAATAAATTGATTGATTGTTTTCAGAATCGTATCATAATATCCGAGAAGCATAAGCATCATAGATCCGCTTACTCCGGGAACGACCATCGTTGCAGCCGCAATGATACCAACGCTGAACAACTTGATCATATTTATAATTCCGAAACTTACATCTGCCGCTTTTCCGTTTGTATCCCCAAGCAAAGCCATCAGTATCACTATTCCGAAAAAGATCAAAAATGCGGCGATCTTCCCTGTTGAAACCGAGTGACCTTTCACTTTATTAAAAACTAAACGGAAGACTGCCCGCGATCAATCCGCAGAAAGCAAAATTTGTCGGAATCGGATAATTTCCAAAAGAAACTCAAACAGCCTTGAAAGAATAACGATTGCCGCTCCCGCTCCTATGAAAATCGGAATAAGCAGTTTCATGCTGTTCTTAAATTCTGATTTCAGATGCGTGATCGCATGAATCAGTTTATCGTAAAGTCCCATTGCGACCATCATTGTTCCCCCGCTCACTCCGGGAATAATATTCGCAATTCCGACAACCATACCTTGTAACAATTTTTTATCATTTTCTATGCTCCTATTTTCTTTTTCAGGAAATCAAGAAATATCTTCATCTCCTCATCTGTGCCTATTGTGATTCTAAGATAATCTTTTATCTTAGGATCATTCCAATGCCGCACATAAATTCCCGCTTCTTTTAATTCTTCAAACAATTTAAGCGCATCATATCTCGGATGAGTCACAAACAAAAAATTTGCCTTTGAATCTGTACATTCAAATCCGAGATCTCTGAGTTGCTCTTTTACATTTTCCCGCGTTTGTACTATTTTACTTATATTTGTTTTAAAATATTCCGTATTTTCCAAAGCTGCCGCTCCACATGAGATTGCCGCACAGCTCATTGTATAAGAATTAAACGAATATTTTACATCATTTAAACAACGGATCAATTCCGGATTGGAAACTGCATATCCTATTCGCATTCCCGCCATACTTCTAGACTTTGAAAACGTCTGCGTAACGATCAGATTATCGTAACGGTCAATCAAGCTGATCGCTGACTTTCCTGCAAAATCAACATACGCTTCATCTATGATCACAATATTGTCTCTGTTATGACGCAAAATGTCTTCGATGAAATCCACTTCCTCATAAATCGCCGTCGGGGCATTTGGATTCGGAAAAATGATTCCTCCGTTTACTTTGTAATAATCTTCTTTTACAATTCTAAACTTTCCATCTAATTTCGGGCAGACATACGGAATCCTGTACAAATTTGCCCATACCTGATAAAAAGAATATGTAATATCAGGAAATAATATCGGTTTTTCCGAATTAAAAAACGTAAGGAAGCAAAGCGAAAGCACATCGTCTGATCCGACTCCCACAAAAATCTGATCTTCTCCTACTTTTAATTGATCCGCGAGCGCTTTTATAAGCTTCCCTGAGGTCGGATCCGGATAAAGACGAAATTCATCCTCTTTCAGTTCATCAAAAACCGCTTTCACTTCGGGCGCCGGGGGGTATGGGTTCTCATTTGTATTCAGTTTCACTACCTTTTGCCGCGGCTGTTCTCCCGGAACATACGGATCCACTATACGTATATTATTTAAAAGTTCTTTTCTGACCGTCATTGTCTCTTCTCCCGCACATGGCTTTTTACATTCTTACTATTTATATTCTCCGGCAAGTTCTTTAAATTTCGGCAATGAATTTACGATTGTCTCGTAAGCCACACAATATGCGATACGCACATATCCCGGACATCCGAACGAACTTCCCGGAACGATCAATATGTTATATTTCTTTGCCGCTGCGCAAAACGCCTTTTCATCTTCAACCGGAGATTTGACAAAGAGATAAAATGCGCCTTCCGGTCTGATACATTCAAATCCGAGCTCTTTTAACCCGTTATAAAGCGCCTCTCTGTTTCTGTCATAATAAGAAATATCTGTTTTCGCATTCAAACATGCCTTTACTACTTTCTGCTGAAGTGTCGGGGCATTGACAAATCCAAGAATACGCGTCGCTACACTTGCTGCCGAAATCAAATCTTCGCTGTCTGAAGCTTCACTTGGGATCACAAGATAACCGATTCGTTCTCCCGGAAGAGAAAGCGATTTACTGTAAGAATATCCAACGATCGTATTCGCATAATACTTCGTCAGATAAGGAACTTCCACTCCGTCATATGCCAGCTCTCTATACGGCTCGTCCGAAATAAGATAAATATCCGTTCCGAATTCTTTCTGTTTCTTCTCTAAAATTTCCGCCATTTTTTCAATCGTCTCTTCCGAATATACAACTCCTGTCGGATTATTCGGCGTATTGACGATCACCGCTTTCGTCTTTGCCGTGATCTTTTCTTCAAACTCTGCAAGTTTCGGCTGAAATGTCTCTGTATCAGGTGACACTTCGACAAGCACACCGTCATAATTGCTGACATAACTTCTGTATTCTCCGAAATACGGTGCAAATACGATCACTTCATCTGCCGGATTCAGCAAAGATTTTAAAATAACATTTAATCCTCCTGCCGCTCCGACAGTCATGACGATATTTTTTCCTTCAAATTCTGTGCCGAACCGTTCGTTCAAAGACTGCGCCACCGCTTCGCGCACATCCGCATAACCTGCGTTACTGTTTGTATAACCGTGAAGTGCGATCGGATCTTCCTCATTCAGAAGTTCGATGATCGCATTTTTCACCTCTTCCGGCGCCGGAACGTTCGGATTGCCGAGACTGAAATCAAATACGTTTTCCGCACCGTAAATCTTTGCGAGACGGTTTCCCTCCTCGAACATCGCTCGGATCGCAGAACTGTTTGCCACCATATTTTCCATTTTTTTTGATATCATAGCTGTCACTCCATTTCTTTTACAATTCCTTTTTCCTCAAGAAAAGCCGGTCTATAAGAAAGTTTCGCCTTGCGAAGTCCCTCGGCTCCGGTGTCCTCCTCACGATTCACATATTCATACTCCATACATTCATGCTGTACAAACTGCTGATTGATCATCGGATACGCCCCGTCTACTTCCGCAAACGCTTTTTCAATATGCACGACAAATGTGTCGTCGCTGACCGATTCTCCGACTGTAAAGGCTACGATCTTTCCGTCTGCTTTTAAAACGCCGCCTTTTAATCCCAACTCTTTATATAAGCGCAAAGAATTCAGCGTCACGCACATCTCTGCATTTTTTTCCGGATCATCTTCACATCCGTTTTTATTTCTCCATTTTAGAGCCATCTGGAAGCAGTCTTCCACATTATCGTCATTTAACGGCTCATAGCTCCAATCCGGATAAAGAGCCTTGAATTTATTGATATGATTCCGCTTCCCATGAAGCTTTTTTCCTGCCAGAGAAGCAAGTTTCTCCGTCTCATACACATAATCTGCCAGATCTCGGTTATACTCGATAAAAAACTTTTTCGGATACCACTTGTCAAGCTGTGCAAACATATGCGGCGTTACATTATACAATATAAAAGGAACGTCTTTCTCTTTGCAATATTCCATAAGAAATTCAAGCGCTTTCTTAACATTCTCCGGTTCTCCCGCCGGATAAGTAAACGAAAGATTTTTCCCGCTGTCTCTAAAAACAAGTGTATCTTCGATGATTGCATACTGTACTTTGTAATGTCTTGACCATAGATATACATTCACAAATGTTCTTTCACAGCTTCTGCTTTGAGCTTTTTCAAAATAAGAGGAAATAATTTCTTTATCTTCCAGTTCCGGCCGTTTAAACGTAGGTTCTGTCATAAATCTTATCCCTCCATTTTTGCAAGCTTCGCTGTTTGATCTGCTGCTATCAGACTGTCGATAATTTCATCCAAATCTCCGTTCAGTATTGTATCTAACTTATGAAGAGTCAGCTTGATCCTGTGATCTGTAACACGTCCCTGCGGGAAATTATATGTTCTGATCTTTTCGGAACGGTCTCCGTACCGATCTGACTTCTTCTAGCCTCCGCTTCTGAAGCCTGTTGTTTTTCCAATTCCAGATCGTAGAGTTTTGAACGAAGCAGACGGAATGCTTTTTCTTTATTTTGAAGCTGAGACTTCTCCGTCTGGCTGTAAATTACAATTCCCGTGGGATAATGAGTAAGACGGACTGCGGAATCGGTTGTATTGACACACTGTCCTCCGTTTCCCGACGCACGCATAACGTCGATACGAATATCTTTCTCATCGATCACTACGTCAACTTCTTCTGCCTCCGGCATGATTGCAACGGTAATCGTAGATGTATGGATACGCCCGCCGCTCTCTGTTTCCGGAACGCGCTGAACCCTGTGAACTCCGCTTTCATATTTCAATCTGGAATAAGCTCCCTGACCTGTTATCATGAATACGCACTCTTTGAATCCTCCGATTCCGTTTTCGTTCAAAGAGATCATCTCTGTCTTCCATCTTCGGCTGTCCGCATAATGAACATACATACGGTAGATCTCAGCCGCAAAAAGCGCCGCTTCATCACCGCCTGCGCCTGCCCGGATCTCAACGATAACGTTCTTATCATCATTCGGATCTTTCGGGAGCAGAAGGATCTTCAGCTCCTGTTCCAATTCTTCTACACGTTTTCTCGAATCGCTCAACTCTTCTTTCGCAAGTTCTCTCATCTCTTCGTCAGACTCTTCCTCAAGCATCGCCAGACTGTCTTCGATGTTCTGCCTGCACTGCTTGTACTCATTGTAAGCCTCTACGATCGGCGCAAGATCACTTTGCTCTTTCATCAGTTTTCTAAACCTTACAGGATCGTCCGCCACACCCGGCTCCTGTAACTCTCCCATAACTTCTTCATATCGAATTAACAAATCTTCTAATCTGTCAAACATTTCTCTTATCCTTTCCTGTACACCTTATCTGTATACTGTCCTGTATATTTTCTATACACTTTGTAAAACTACCCACTGTCTAAAGCTAATGGGCTTGCGGCAAACTTATTTTCAACTATACATGCCATATACGACGCGGTCAAGTCCTGCAAGATCTTTTTTTCACTTCAATATTTTCATACCCAGCCTCTTGAAGCAGCGTTTTTACCGCTTCTGCCTGATCGCTTCCGATCTCAAATATAAGCCATCCGCCGCGCTTTAAATACTGTCTGCTTTCTTTCACGATGATCCGATAAAAATAAAGACCGTCCTCTTTTCCGTCCAATGCCTTGATAGGATCGTGAAATCTGACTTCCTCTTGGAGCCGCTCTATTTCAGATGTCCGTATGTAAGGCGGGTTTGAAA
>ENA-OQKC01000905-OQKC01000905.1-human-gut-metagenome-genome-assembly--contig:-NODE-905-length-11277-cov-2.628879_pt1 | contig 11277 bp, 13 predicted proteins | sample MGYA00242774_ERZ504790 | MGnify/ENA primary metagenome ERZ504790 (study PRJEB26092, sample SAMD00036419) | human gut metagenome | host: Homo sapiens | study: EMG produced TPA metagenomics assembly of...
TCCATTGCCCGTGCGCTCTGTATGAATCCGAAGATCCTGTTTTTTGATGAACCTACATCTGCACTTGATCCGGAACTGACCGGTGAGATCCTGAAGGTTATCAAGGATCTTGCTCAGGAGCATATCATAACTATATGATGCAAATTATGACTCTGAATTGGAAAGGGAAAGAATAGAGTGTAAGGCGTTATGTCAGGAATATAATCATCTGCCGATAAAAGAGACGGAAAAAAGAAGTCGGTTAAATAAAAAGATCCTGGGAAAAACGGAGAAAAAATTCACATTGAACCTGACTTTGGTGCGATTACGGATATTGTATATCGGCAAGGTGAAAACTTTATGCAAATCACGGATTGGTTGTGCTTGATGCAGGCGGAGTTTCTTTCGGGGATAATGTGTTCGTTGCTCCGAATTGCGGATTCCATACATCGGGACATCCGATTGATTTCGAGAGGAGGAATCGGGGTCTGGAATATGCATATCCAATTAAAGTAGGAGATAACGTATGGTTTGGCGCAGGTGTACAGGTGATGCCCGGAGTAACGATAGGAAGCAACGTAGTGATCGGCGCAGGAAGCGTAGTCGTGAAAGATATTCCTTCGGACAGCGTGGCTGTAGGAAATCCATGTAAGGTGATCCGTCCGATTACGGAAGAAGATAAAAAGAAATGTTGGGACAGAACGTAAGTACAGTCATAGAGTGTAAGCATAGTGTACAAATGCGGAAGTCCAAGTGTAAAGTGTAAATAGAAATCAGACATAAGTTAAAAAATGCTCCTCATCAAACAGATTTTTATGATAAGAACTGTTTAATGGGGAGCATAATTAAATGTCCAAATGTAAAGTCAGACAATAAAAGTAAATTTATCACCGATACATAACTGCTGACATAAGTTTGTAATCGTGTTCTCAACATCGTGGATCGTGCTTTTGATCCGAAGAAGCGGATAACCTTTATTAATATTAAGCGCCTTTGCTTCCTGAGGAGAAGCGAAGATGATATCTAAAGTTTTTCGTGAGTGATCTAAAATAATATTATGTTTTTTCAGAACTTCAAACAAAGAAGTATCGTTTAAGTCTTCGCCGAACAGGAAGGAAAATGATTCGGGAAATTTGTTGAGTTCGATAATTACCGGCTCATCATCCATATATCTGATTCTTTCCAATACAAGTATTTTCTCTCCGGGTTTTAAAGACATTTCTTTTATTTCACGTTCGGAAGGCTCTTCTAATGCGATTTTGATCGTTTTTGCTCCGGCAGTGGCGTTCATCATACGGCACATATCAGTAAAGCTGATGACTTCCGTTATACTGCGGTGGAGCTTCTTTTCTGCGACAAAAGTTCCTTTTCCTGATTTGCGGTCGAGATATCCTAATTCGGATAATCCGGCAAGCGCTTTCCGAACAGTAACTCTGCTTACATGGTAAGTTTCGCTTAGTTCGTTTTCTGTGGGGAGGCGGCTTCCGGCAGGGCGTTCGCCTGTCTCGATCTCATGCTGAAGCTTTTCTTCTAATTGTTTGTATAGTGGCGTTGCAATCGTATTATTTAATTCCATAAACAACCTCCCATATAAAGTATTACTGTTCACATTATAATACATTTGCATAAAAAATGTATATAATAAATAGAAAATAAATTATATATTGACAATAAGTATTATATTGTATTACACTCTGGTTAGAAACAAAGAAATACACAATAAGAAGGAGATGTAATACAATGTCATATGTAAGTACAGATATTAAGAAAATCATTGCGGAATTATCGAAAACAAAAAGAAAAAGGCGGAGTAAAAATATTTATTTCGTAGGATGCGGAGGTTCTCTGGGAGCGCTTTATCCGGCAAAGACATTTATGGAAAGAGAGGCGCAGGTACTTCGTTCAGCATGGATCAACAGTAACGAGTTTGTTCATAGTACACCGAAGGATTTCGGAGAAAACTCAATCATATGTCTGGCATGTCATAAAGGAAATACACCTGAGACGATTCAGGCGGCAAAACTCGGAAAAGAAAAGGCGCCGCGGTTATTATCCTTACATGGCTTGAAGAATCTGAGATCATTGAGTTCGGAGATTACATTATTCGTTATACATTTGATGCAAGTTTGGATCACCTTGCGGGAGACATCGATTATGCAGGAGAAAAAACACAGTGCGCGCTGCTCGTAGCTGTTGAACTGTTAGCGCAGACAGAAGGTTATGAGAACTATGAAAAGTTTTATGAAGGACTTGGCATGATCAGCAACATTATTAAAAATGCCCGCAAACATGTAGCAGAAAGAGCGGAAGCTTTTGCAGAAGAATATAAGAATGATTCGGTAATCTACACAATGGGAAGCGGCGCTTCTTACGGAGCTGCTTATATGGAAAGTATCTGTATTTTATGGAAATGCAGTGGCTTGATTCAAGCAGCATTCATACAGGAGAGTATTTCCACGGTCCATTTGAGATCACAGATGCAAACCGCCCGTTTATGATCCAGATTTCAGAAGGAACAACGAGAGAATTAGATGAAAGAGCTCTTACATTCCTTAAGAAATACGCAAAACGTATTGAAGTTCTCGACGCAAAAGAACTGGGACTGTCAACAATCGACGCATCTGTTGTCGATTACTTTAATCATGCTTTGTTTAACAATGTATACCCGATCTACAACCATGCTCTTGCGACAAAACGTGAGCACCCGCTTGCAACACGCCGCTATATGTGGAAAGTAGAGTATTAAAAACGGATATAAAAACAAATTATTTATGACCAATTAAGCGATATAACTTATTTTATAAAAGGAGTCTGCACATTGTGCGGGCTTCTTTTAAATTGGGCGAACAGTAATGCTTATGGTATGAAAAAAAATGGAAAATATAGGTAATACATATAAATAATACAAAATAATAGAAATACAGCATCATGCACAAAAATATAATTAATATTCATGTAAAATACACAAAGTTGCAAAAATAAATTGACAAAACAACAAAACAAATATACTATTGTATCAGATACAAAACAATACAGAACGATACAAAAGAATACAATGCACTGGATTGGTTTGTAGAGTTAAAGAATATGCGCATAGTTCTTTAAAAGGAAAACTCAAAATGAGGGTAAACTAAAGAGTGATTTAGGAGGTTAGCTTATGTTTTGGATAGAATTGATTATCGTTTTGGCGATCATTTTTATCGGAGTTCGTGTGGGAGGTACGTTCCTTGCGATGGCAGGAGGAATCGGAATGTTTATTATGACATTTATTCTCCATGTTACTCCTTCTGATCCGCCGATCACAGTAATTTTGATCATGATAGCAGTTATTTGTGCGGCGGCAACAATGCAGGCTTGCGGAGGTTTGGATTACCTCGTCCGCATAGCGGAGAAAATCCTGAGAAAGAACCCGAAAATGATTACGGTACTGGCTCCGGTTGTAGCATATATCTTTACATTTATGTGTGGTACAGGTCATATCGTTTACAGTCTTCTTCCGGTTATCAACGAAATTGCCATTGAGACAGGCGTTCGTCCGGAAAGACCGATTTCCGCATCGATCGTTTCTTCACAGCAGGCGATCACAGCGTGTCCGATTTCAGCGGCAACAGTCGGAATCCTCGCTTTCATGGCAGAGGCAACAAATTATACGAAAGTAAATATCTTCACATTACTTATTGTTTGTGTTCCGGCTACATTGATCGGAACAGTCATTGCGGCAATCGCAGTAATTAAGAAAGGCAAAGAGCTTGCAGATGATCCTGAATTTCAGGCTCGTGTTGAGGCAGGATTGATCGAGGATTTCTCCAAGAAAGTAAAAGAAGAGAAAAAAGTCAGCAAAGAAGCAAAAATTTCCGTTACGATCTTCCTCATTGCCATGGTGGGAATCGTTCTTCTCGGCGCAGTCAGCGGTTTAGTTCCGACGCTGGCAGACGGAAGTAAACTTCCGCTTACGACAGTAATCGAAATCTTTATGCTCGTAGCTGCGGCGGCTATGATCCTTCTTACAAAACTGGACAGCAACAAAGTTCTTGATCAGCCGGTATTTAGAACAGGTATGTTTGCGGTTGTTCTGGCGTTTGGTCTGTGCTGGCTTGTAAATACATTTATCGGAGATCAGTCGTCATTTATTACAGACAATATGTCGGCGCTGACAAATAAGTATCCGTGGATTTTCATTGTAGCGGTATTTATCGTAGGTGCGATCACAACGAGTCAGTCTTCGACAACAATGATCATGATTCCGATCGGAATCGCTTTAGGACTTCCGGCAAACGTAATCGTGGCAGGTTGGATCGCATGTTCATCTAACTACTTTATTCCGGCTTCGGGACAGTGTGTTGCAGCTCTTGCATTCGACTCGGCGGGAACAACGAAGATCGGTAAATTTGTATTGAACCACAGCTATATGATACCGGGGCTTGTATGTACGGTCGTATCAGTAGTAGTCGCACTTCTTATAGGAGCGGTTGTATTCTAAGAAGTCAGAAGACAATGTGCTGCGGCAATATAGAAAGAAAGCTGAAAAGCAAAAAGAGACTGCAGCCTTGTATCCGTATGGAACGGGCGGCAGTCTTTTCAAATTTTAAGTATTGAAACTGAGGAATATGGCAATGAAATTCGCGCCTATGAATTATCATTATTTAAGATATCCGATCAAAAAATTTCTTGATAAAGTGGAACGCTCACCGTTTAACAGCATCGATTTGTATTGTTCGGCACCGCAGCTTAATCTGTTCGATTATCCGCTTTTAAGATTGATCGAATTGAAAAAGGAGATTAAGGAACATCGCTTAAGTGTGATGGCGATGACGCCTGAAAACTGTGTGTATCCGGTTAATTTCTGTACGCAGGATGATCTTACAAGAGAGTCAAGCATTCGGTATTATCAGCGAGCAATCGACACGGCACAGTTTCTTGACTGTCCGTGTGTGCAGATCAGTACCGGATTCGGATACTTCGATCAGCCAAGAGAAGAGGGTTGGAAATACTGCAGAGAATCGTTGTGGACACTGGCGCAGTATTGCGAAAAGAAAGACGTCAGGTTACTTTTGGAAGAGTTAAAAGTAACGACGACAAACGTGCTTATCACAAGCAAAGATATCGCAAAGATGCTGGAAGAGATCGAGTCTCCGTCAATCGTCGGAATGGTTGATATGGATCAGATGACATATGCGAAGGAAACGATCGATGATTATTTTGATAATCTCGGAGATAAACTTCAGCATATTCACTTTAACGACAGAGGTCATACTGTTCCGGGAGACGGAGATTTCCCGATGAAAGAATATTATGATTCGATTAAAAACAGAGGTTATGACGGAACGGTGTCGTTTGAAATATGCGACAGAAGATATTATCGCGATCCTGATAAGGCGATCGATGATATTGTCGCATGGATGAAAGCAAATACGAACGAGTTTGATTAATTATAAATTACAAATCTTGTTATATAAAGGAGAATACAACATAGAAACAAATATTATACGGAGGAAAGTGTTATGTGGACACAAGACATGTTTGGAGTAGAGAAACCGATTATAGCGCTGCTGCATCTTGACGCGCTTCCGGGAGATCCGGGATATTGCGGAGATATGAAAACAGTTACAGAACACGCAAGGAAAGACTTGCTGGCGCTGCAGGACGGAGGCGTTGACGGAATCCTTTTTGCAAACGAATTCAGTTTGCCGTACCAGCCGGTAGCGGATATCGCGGTTGTTTCGGCTATGGCGTATATCATCGGAAAATTAAAAGACGAGATCAGCGTACCGTTTGGCGTTAATGTCGTAAAAAACCCCGATTGCAACGATCGATCTCGGAGCTGCAACAGGAGCAAAATTCGGAAGAAGCTGTTTTTCAGGAGCATATATGGGAGAATATGGAGTATATGTCTCGAACAGCGGAGAAGCGATCCGGCACAGAAAAGCGCTCGGAATCGAAGATATGAAACTTCTTTTTAAAGTAAACCCCGGAAGCGGATGCTTATCTTGTACAAAGAGACGTTCAGGTTGTTGCAAAATCCATTATGTTCGGCGATTTTTGCAGATGGATTATGTGTGTCGGGAGCGGCAGCAGGAGCAGAACCGGACGATGTGATACTATCCAGAGTGCATGAAGTGGCGAAGCCGAGAAAAGTTCCGGTATTCTGTAATACAGGATGCAATCACGGAAATGTCAGAGAGAAACTGGGAAAACTGTAGACGGCGTCTGCATGGGAACTGCATTTAAAAAAGACGGCGTATTTAACGGCAGGGTAGATAAAGAGCGTGTAAGAGAATTTATGGAGATTGTGGCAGACATAAGAAAAGGATTGTAAGGAAAAATCAATAAAGAAGAATCTTTGATAAGAAAAACAGTGAAAGAAGAGTCTTTGAGGAGAAAACAGTGAAAGAAGAGTCTTTGAGGAGAAAACAGTGAAAGAATATTATCTGGGAATAGATATCGGTACATATGAGTCGAGAGGAATGTTGATCGATGAAAATATGATCCCTGTTGCAGATTGTTCGGTAACTCATGGAATGGATCATCCGCAGGAAGGTTGGTTTGAACATGATGCGGACAAAGTCTGGTGGGGAGATTTCTGTAAATTATGCAGGCTTCTTCTTGAAAAGAGTAACATTCGTTCTGACGAGATCAGATGTGTCGGGACGAGCGCTCTTGGTACGGACTGCCTGCCTGTAGATAAAGACTGTAATCCGCTGCGTCCTGCAATATTATACGGGATCGATTCGCGGGCGGAAGAAGAGATTAAGTGGCTGACTCAATATTATGGAGATGACGTCAAAAAAATGTTCGGTCATCCGATCTGTACAGGCGATACGGCGACGAAAATTTTGTGGCTCAAAAACCATGAGCCGGAAGTGTATGAAAAGACATATAAGTTTTTGACGGGAAGTTCATATCTCACTGCAAAATTAACCGGAAAGTATGTGATCGATCAGTTTTTGGCAAAAGGATCGTTTCGTCCGCTTTATAATCGGGACGGCACGATAAATAAAGAAAATTGTAGCTTATATTGTCGGCCGGATCAGATCGCGGAGTGCGCGTATTCTTTTGAAATTGCAGGGACAGTGACGGAAGAGGCGGCAAAAGAGAGTGGTTTGAAAAAAGGTACGCCAGTGATCGTCGGTACAGGAGATTCCACTGCAGAAGCGATCAGCGTAGGATTGGTAGAATCGGGAACTGTATTTTTCCAGTATGGTTCGTCTATGTTTTATTACTACTGTGTTGATCGTTATGTTGATGATTATGTGTCGGCAAACGGAAACGGTTCTTTAAAAGGTGGAAAGGAATTTACGATACCGGGAACATTTTGTATCGGAGACGGAACGAATGCGGCGGGAACGCTGACGAGATGGGTGAGGGATACGTTTTATGAGGAAGAATTGAAGAAGGAACGAGCGGGCGGTGAAAATGCATACGCAGTGATGGCAAGAGAGGCGGCAGAGGTAGAAGCCGGATCGGAAGGGCTGATCATACTTCCTTATATCTATGGAGAGCGCAGCCCGATACAAGATGCGAAAGCATCGGGAATGCTATTCGGTTTAAAAGGAACACATACAAGAAAGCAGATTAACAGAGCCGCGCTTGAAGCGGTCGGATATTCGACTCTTCAGCATATGATCTTGTTTGATGAAATGAACCTTCCGCCGAAATCCGTTATTACGGCAGGGGGCGGCACAAAAAAATGCGGCATGGATGCAGATTATATGCGATATGATCGGAAGGCAGATATGTATTCCTAAAAGATATCAGTGTTCGGCATACGGAGATGCTGCAATGGCGGCGCTTGGAGATCGGAGGTTTCGTGATTTTACGGAGCTTAGAGATTCTCTTCCGAAAGGGAAAATACTTGTTCCGAATGAAAAGAACCATATATATTACAAAGAACATTACAAGATGTTCAGAGACTTGTATTTGAATAATAAAGATATGATGCATAGAATTTAAACAATTTCAATATAGAAGAAAACAAATTGAAGCAAAAAAATAAAAAGCAACAAAATGAAGCAAAAGAAATAAGAAACGAGATATATAAAAGAAATGCGGCAAATAAAAGCGAAAAATAAAAGCGAAAAATAAGAGGAAGTGACAAAAATGGTAATAGACACACATATTCGTCCGGCGCTTTTCTCACCGATCTGTGAAAATAAAGAGCGCTTTGAAAAGCGATGCGATCAGATGAACTATCATTTGATGAAGCCGTCAAGTATCGAACTTTTGAAAAAGCAATATGCATTGGCAGGAATTGAAAAAGTATTTCTGCTTCCGTCAGATTGTTCGTTTGAAACGGGAGAACCGGATATATCAAACGACGAGATCGAGAAGATCGTACAATGTGATCCGACGTTTTTTGTCGGGTTTGCGTCTGCAGATCCGAGAAAGGAATCGGCGGCAGAAGAACTGGAAAAGGCGTTTAAGTTCCAAAATCTGGCGGGACTTTATATCAATACGGCAAGATTACATATGTATCCCTGTGATGAAAGATTATTTGTGCTGTATGATATATGTAAGAAATATAAAAGGCCGATCATTTTTCAGGCAGGATTGAGTATGGAAAATAACTCTCTGGCAAAATATTGCCGTCCGATTGAATTTGAGGAGGTTTTAAGTAAATATCCTGAAGTGAACATCTGTCTTTCTCATGTCGGCTGGCCGTGGGTTCAGGAAACGGCGGCGTTGCTTTTAAAATATGAGAATTGCTATACAAATACGGCGCTGATGAATTTTGACGGACCGTATCAGATTTACAAGAAAGTATTTACCGAAGATATGGGAGCGCTTTGGGTAGAACACAATATAGCGGATAAGATTATGTTTGGTTCGGGTTCGCCGAGAATTCGCCCGGTCAGAAGTAAAAGAGGATTGGACAGTCTTGGTTTCTCGGAAGAAACACTTGAAAAAATAATATGCAGAAAATGCAGAGCGGTTTCTTGGAAGGGAGTGAGAGAGATGGATTTTATACTAAAAGAAGTTCCGATATGTGCGGATAAAGAATTTGAGATGATCAAGATTACAGATGACGTACGCAAGGTTGTGGAAGAAAGCGGAGTCGAAAAAGGAATTGTCTATGTAATTACAGAGCATACAACGACAGGGATCACTGTAAACGAAAGTCTTCCGTGTGTAGAAAAAGATCTTATGGAATGTCTTGACCGGATCGCGCCTGAAGATTATCCGTATCATCATAATCATTACCTTCCGACTTACGGAACGATCGGAGGAAACGCGCCCGGACATTTGAAATCGCTTCTGACAGGAAATCACTGCGTATTTCCTGTTTTAGACGGCACATTAAAACTCGGACACGCAGTCGATATTTATTTTTGTGAATACGATGGGATAAAAAACAGACGTTATATGGTTTATGTAGTCGGGGAAAGGGGTTAAGATCATTATGAAACGGACACTTGCGATGGCAGATAACTGCATTGACGTTTATTATAAACTAGATCGGTACTATCTGACGGGAAACAGTATTGATTTTGCATTGAATTATAAAGATCTTGGCGGTAATGTCACGGAAATGACGATTCTCGGAAATGATGTGTTTGCCGACGCTTTAGAAGAGAGGTTAAAAGAAAGAGAAATTCCTTTGAGGATACTAAAGCGTACCGACCGCCCTACAGCCGCCGCAAAAATGGATCTTGTTGACGGGGATAAAAAGCATCTGCATTTTGAAGGAAATGCGATGGAAGAGATCGAACTTCAGGACGATGATCTGGAATTTGTAAAACAGTTTGATATTATTTATGCGGAGCGTTGGGCGAAAGTCGGCAGATATATAAAAGAGATCAGGCAGGAAGGGCAGATATGGGTATATGATTTTTCTAAACGTTTGGAACAGGAAAGTAACGACGAGATCATTCCGTATCTTGATTATGCATTCTTTTCTCATGATCGGGATGACGAATATATAAGAAATTTCATGGTGAAGACGAACGAAAAAGGGGCGAAAACAGTCGTTGCCATGCTCGGAGAATACGGAAGCCTTGCTTATGAGAACGGGAAGTTTTATAAGTTGGATGCAGAAAAAGTTGAAGTAGTAAATACGGTAGGAGCAGGTGATTCTTATATCGCGGCTTTTACATACGGAGTCAGCTTGGGAGAAGATATCATGCAGTGCATGCGGCGCGGAAGACAACGTGCGACAGAGATTATACAGCAGTTCAATCCTTATAAGTAGCGAAAGATATCGTGAAATGCCGGAAAACAAAGAAACAAAATACGGCATGAAAAAAGAGTAACAATTCAGCGGTGACAGTTTCGATTAGGCGATCTGTTGCAGAAAATGTCAGAAAAGAAAGGAATCGGAAAGATGGAGCATTGTAAGATTATTGCAGTTGGAGATAACGTATGTGATAAATATTTGTCAAGAGGAAAGATGTATCCGGGCGGACAGTGCGTTAATACATGTGTTTATGTAAAGATGAACAATATGGAGTCTGCGTATCTTGGAAAATACGGAGATGATGAAGTGGCAGCTTGTGTTCAGGATACGTTGAAAGAAATCGGAATTGATGACAGTCACTGCCGTCGTTATGAAGGTGAAAATGGATTCGCTCTTGTAACTTTGAAAGAAACTGACAGAGTATTTTTAGGTTCAAATAAAGGCGGTATCGCAAAAGAGCATGATTTCGGATTTACAAAAGAAGATTTAGAGTATATCAAAGGTTTTCATCTTATTTACACAAATCTGAATTCTTATATTGAAAAAGAACTTCCTGTTTTATATCAGACGGGCGTTCCGGTTGCATATGATTTTTCTACTCGTTGGACAGACGAGTATTTGAAAGAAATATGTCCGTATGTAACAGTTGCGATTATGTCGTGCGCGCATTTGACAGATGAAGAGCGGGAAAAAGAAATGAGAAAAGCACAGTCTTACGGAGTGAAAGTTGTTCTCGGAACGATTGGAGAAGACGGATCTTACGTTCTTTATAATGATAAGATCTTATATGCGCCTGCAGTACACGCCGACGATGTGATCGATACAATGGGAGCAGGAGATTCTTATTTCTCAGCATTTTTATGTTCGCTTCTTGAAACGTCAAAGGAAGGAAAGATCGTTGAGGGAACAGATGAAGAAATGGCAAAAAGACTTCAGACGGCAATGGGAAAAGGCGCGGTATTTGCGGCGAAAGTATGTGCTTTAGAAGGAGCTTTCGGATACGGAGTTCCGATCTTGGGAAAGACAACTGTGTAAAGATCCAAAGGTAAGATACAAAAGGATAAAAGAAAAGATAAAAGGATAGCTATAAAAAGATAACTGTAAAAGAGAGATCAACCAGTTAAAAA
>ENA-OQKC01000906-OQKC01000906.1-human-gut-metagenome-genome-assembly--contig:-NODE-906-length-11259-cov-3.780632_pt1 | contig 11259 bp, 10 predicted proteins | sample MGYA00242774_ERZ504790 | MGnify/ENA primary metagenome ERZ504790 (study PRJEB26092, sample SAMD00036419) | human gut metagenome | host: Homo sapiens | study: EMG produced TPA metagenomics assembly of...
AGTTCCACTTTCAAAATTTCGGTAATAGCCGAGGTAGCCTTTCAAGTTGTCATTGCCATAAAAGTTCTTTTCTGCCTTCTGCACCTCCGTGTAGACATATCCGTAAGTACATTGCCATGCGGCATTGGTCCAGCCTGAGTTCAGGTTGTAGCAGGCGTTGGATTTCATGAATTTAGGAATAGGGTCCATGAAGTAGCCGGAGAACATGTCATGGTTCAGGGATTGTGTCATCTGCCATACCCAATTTAAGCCAACAGAACCTATATTGAAGTAGATACCCGACTGTATGGGTTCGAATGGAGCAGTTAGGTTCTGGAAATCTATTTCCTTTTTGTCGTCCGAGAAACCTCCCTTGATTTCGTTGTCGTTCTCAAAACCGCCGGTGCAAGCTGCAAGCAGCAATATGCTATGGCAGAAAAGGAATATGATGCACTTGTTTTTCATAAGGTATTCATTTTAAAAGGTTAATCTTAGGTTAAAGCCGATATTCCGGGTAGTAGGCATGCCAAACACGTCTACTCCTTGATTGTTGTTGCCTACGGACATTACTGCATCGGGGTCGAACGGTGCTTCCTTCTTTAAGAAACACAAGTTGCGCGCTGCCAATGATACGTCGATTCCCTTTATGAATCTACTGTTTTCCAGTATCGTTTTCGGGAAAGAATAGCTCAGTGATACTTCACGGAGTCTGATGCAGGTTGCGTCGTACATATAATATTCGGAGATGGCATTTCTGCCGCCTACTGCGCTGTAAAATGCTCTCGGGTCGTTGAACTTCTGTCCCTGGTATTCTACATATCCCCGGGTGCGGGCATCTTCGGTGACTTTGGTCACGCCGTTGGCATCCAACTCAGACTGTGTCAGTGACATGACTTCGCCGCCAAAGCGGAAATCTATCAGGAAATAGAGCTCCAGGTTCTTGTAGGTAAGTGTGTTGCTCCATCCCATGGTGAAGTCTGGATTGGCATTCCCAAGCAAATCCTTGTTTCCGGTATTTCCTAAAGGCCTTTTGCTGGTTTCATCAACCATGATGCTGCCATCCTCGTTACGGCGGAAAGCATTTCCATAAATATCCCCCAGGCTGCCTCCTTCTTTGACGCGCATCTGATAGCCTGCGTTGAAACCTTCTTCGTAGTAGGAAAATTCTGGATAGTCAGGATGCAGGGTCACTACTTTGTTCTTGTTGGCGGACATGTTGATGAGACTCTTCCACGAAAAGTTTCTGTATAGTAGCGGAGTGGCGTCTACCGTCAGCTCAAAACCCTGGTTACGTATTTTTCCGGCATTGACATACCGGTATTTATAGGTGGAGCCCGTAGGATTGTCCATTCTCAACAACTGGTTCTTGGTATTGGTCTGATACCAAGTGAAGTCTATCCCGAAGCGGTGATGGAAGAAGCGCCATTCTGTACCGAATTCGATGGAGCTGCTGATTTCCGGTTTTAGGTCACCGCGCTGTTCTACGGTATTTACATTGATACTGCCGCCTACCATGATGATGTCTACCGGATTGGTGATTCCTATCGGGAGGTCATTACCGACTTCCGCCCATGAAGCGCGCACTTTTGCAAAACTTATCCATTTGGGCAGGGAGCAGGTTTTGTTAAGAATCCAGGTAGCTCCTATGGAGGGATAGAAGAATCCGGTATTCTTGCTGTCTGTGTGGGCTAATGTGGATGACCAGTCGTTACGTGCGGTAATGTCCAAGTATAGTAGTCCTTTCCAGCCCCACTGCATGGTGGCAAATACTGATTGGAGCGTGCGTTTGCTGTCGATGCTCTGATTTACGGCTGCTTTGGAGTCCATCACTACATTGGGGACGGTAAATACATTCGGTTTGTAGAGGGAAGCAAGCCTTGAGTCTATCGTCAGTGAATTGACTTTACTCATGTTGATGCTGGCTCCCAGTGCCGTATTGAGGGAAAAGTCATCAAATTCCTTGTTGAACAAGACCATTGCGTCACCGTAGACTTGGATTTCCTGGCTGTCCGACCAGATGTAACGTCCGTTTTCCTTGTCCTCGTATTTGCCGGCGATGTTGGGAGCTGTAGTGGCATACATCTTATTGTCGAATTTATCACTGATATAATCCACATTACCCCGTACCTGCAGGCTGAAGTAGTCCGTAATGTGCAGATTGGCTCTGGCCGATGCCACAGCGCGATAACGCTTGTAGCCACTGAGCACGCGGTTTTTCAGCCAGTAGGGATTCTGTCCCCATTCACTGACGGTACCATCTCCATTCTTTTCAATCCAGTTTTGTGTCATCATATTGCGGTCGGCATTCCACGTTTCAAAGTTTTCTCTGTAAGTGCTCATGTCTACGCCACGTGGGAAACTGTACAAGCTGACCAGCGGATTCAGATAATAGCCGCCGGTAGCAGGGGAGTTCTTAACGGTTTGGGTCATTAGTGTTGCAATGCCGTCCAGTTTCAGCTTGTTGTTGAAGAGGCTGGCCGTTTCGTGTAGGTTCAGGTTATTCTTCTGTAGTTTGTTATTGTCCACAATTCCTTTAGCCGTGGTGTTGGCGTATGAGAAATAAGTTTGTACCTTTTCATTTCCGGTAGTGATAGCCAGCGAATTGAAAGTGGTGATGCCATTGCTGAAGAACTCGCCTATGTTGTCATAGTCCGTTACATTGCCTTTTGTACCCCAGCTTGCCGTACCGCCATCTTCGTTCCGGCCGTATGTATTTTGGAATTCGGGGGTACTGATGGCGTGACTTACGGTCAGGTTGGAGGAGAATGTAACGCGCTGCAGTCCGGCCTTTCCCTTTTTAGTGGTGATCAGAATGACGCCATTAGCTGCCTGCGAACCATAAAGCGCGGCGGCAGAAGAACCTTTCAGGATGTTGATGCTTTCTATGTCGTCCGGATTCAAGTTGGAAATCCCGTCACCGGCATCACGGTTCAATCCATCGTAGTTACCGCCGATTACGGTGGAGGTGGATTCTGTTGAGCTGTTCAGCATAGGAACACCGTCAATTACGTACAAGGGCTGGTTGTTGCCGCTGGCAAATGCAGAGCGTGCACCGCGAATGACGACTTTGGCAGAACCTCCTAAATTGGCGGTTTTATTGATTTGTACTCCGGCCGTCTTTCCTGCCAGTGTATTAATCATGTTCGGCTCTTTGGCACGGGTCAGCTCATTGCTGCTTATCTGTTGGGTAGAATAGGTCAATGAGGACATTTTCTTCTGGATACCCATGGCGGTTACCACTACTTGCTCCAGGGCGAGGTTCTTTTCTTCCATCCGGATGTGGAGATTATTTCTACCGTTCAGGGCAATGGTTTGCGGCTCATAACTGATGTAGGATACGACAATAGTGGCATAAGGAGGGATATTCATACTAAATTCTCCTTCGGTATTGGTGATAACACCATTGGCGGTCCCTTTTTCAAGAATGTTGGCACCGATAATCGGTTCGCCTTTGGAGTCCGTCACCTTTCCTCTTACAGTAGCCATTTCCTGCAGAGTGTCTGTCTTATCCTCAGCACTCCTGCTGTTTTTGGTTAAAACGATGTTTTTGCCTTCCATCACATACTTGATGTCTGTCCCTTTGAACATTTGGTCAAGTACTTCGGAAACAGTTTGGTTGCTTGCATTGATGTCGACGGTACGGCGTACATCGACGTTCTGTTTGTTATATACAAATAAGTATTCTGTTTGCGATTCAATTTGCTCGAGAACTTGCCCTACCCTCAGCCGGGCATTTTGAATGCTGACCCTGGCATTCTGAGAGTAGCAGTTCCCGCTGTACACCTGAAATATAACAAGCAGGAGAAGGAATAATGTGATTTTCATAGGTTTGCAATAATTGCTTAAAATCTAATTTTTTTAGATAAAAAAGCCTCATCAACAAAATTTTTCTCATATCTTTGTCACTGTGTTAAGTTAATAAATTGATTAAGGTCGATTTTTGACTGTTTCGGATCGGAAAGTATGGGGGTACTTTCCGATCTTTTTTCTTACTCATATATAACAATTGAATCCTTTTCTTCGTTGATGCGGAACTTGAAAGGATGGTCTTTCGAGATGGTCCGCAGTATATGTTCGATGCCGTCCTGCTCTCTGAACTTGCCGGTAAAGCTGCCGTAGTTCAGCAGTTGAGGACTGGCAACGGTTATCTTTACATTATAGTATTTCTCCAGTCTACCGAGGATACCGCTGAATGGAGCGTCGTCAAAACAGTATAGTCCCTCTTTCCAGCGTAGATATTCATAGGAAGGAAGGACGGCCTTTCTACATTTTCCGTTTTCATTGAGAAATACCTCGTCTTTCTGCAACCTGGTGATTATCTGGCTGCTGTTGGCCGGATAGATATCGACGATACCTTCCACCAATGTGGTTCCGAACTCATGGCTCCCACTGTAGGCACAGACGTTGAAACTCGTTCCTACAACTTTTACCTTGTTCGTTTCTGTATGTACATAGAATGGGATATTCTTGTTTTGGCTACTTCAAAGTAGGCCTCTCCGTCCAATTCCACATTTCGTTCGTTGCGTCCGAAGTTGGCGGCATATTTCATGGTGGACTTGGAGTTCAGCCATACGCGTGTTCCATCGGCAAGGATAATTTGGGCCCGTTGTCCGGCAGGCACAGTGACTGTTTGCAACTGCACCTCCTTGTTATATAAAAAGTCGGAGGTGATGAAATAACCGGCAATGGCGACAATGGTGACGGCGGCTATACGGGCCGCCCAGCGGAGCATCGGCATGATGTGCACCGTTTTCTTTTCATTGTTTCCCTGCTTGTCCGAGAACAAGGAAATGTCGTATATCATGCGCTCTTTCAGGAAGATGTCCCGGTTTTCATCCGAGGCGTCTATCCAGTCGAGTATCATCTTTTCTTCTTCAACGGAAGTAATACCTTTGAAATATTTATATAATAGCTCTTGGTTCATTGTCAATAATTTATTTCTTTTCTAAAACGTGCTCTTTTTACCTTTTGTATATATAACCGGAAAGTGGGCGGTAACCCTATTCCGTAGAAGCATTTTTTAGGATATTAATATTATGAGTATGGTAACAAGATAATCTTTCAGTCTCAGCCGGAGAATCCGCAGCACTTTGGTGATGTGTGCCTCTACGGTTTTAAGTGATATGTCCAGACTATCGGCAATCTGCTTGTTTGCCAGGTTCTGGTATCGGCTCAACATGAATATCTTCCGGCTTTGCTCGGGCATTTCCTGTAAGGTCTTATTTACGATATGCTGTATTTCCGTGTTGAATATCTGGTCCGGTTCGCAGGCTTTCAAGGTGGAGATGCGTAAGTCCAGTTCGCGCAGGTTGTGGCTGCTGATGGTTTCTTCCGCTCGCAGACGCACCTGCTTGTGCTCGAGTACGTGCAGGGCTTTGTTCTTTATGATGGTCAGCAGCAGGGCATGCAGGTTACTGTTTTCTTCCCAGCGGTCTCGGTTTTCCCATAAGGCAATCATGGATTCCATCACAACGTCTTCCGCTTCTGCTTTATCCCTGAGATAAGAATAAGCAAAAGCCAAAAACTTTTCTTGGTTTTCCTGGAAAAAGCGTGAGAAAAGATTCATAGTATGTAGGCTCCTTAAACCGGACATTAATTGAGGTTCTTTATGGAATATAAGGCTTTACATAGCAAAAAAACATAATCTTTTTGGAATATGCAAGCATTATGCCTTGTTTTTTCAGTAGCCATTTCTGGCAGTATTGACAAAAAGAAAGACCTGATGGGGTTCCACCAGGCTTTATATACTTAAAGAATAAGAAATTTCTTATTTCTTTTCCGGTCTTTCTTGTCTTTCCGGTCTCGGAAGCAATACTTTGCGTGACAGCTTAAATTTTCCGGTCTTCGGGTCGATGTCGAGAAGTTTTACGTCAATTTCATCACCTTCCTTGATACCGGCTTCTTCTACTGTTTCCAGACGTTTCCAGTCGATTTCGGAGATATGGAGCAAGCCGTCCTTACCCGGCAGGAATTCAACGAATGCACCGTAAGGCATAATGGAGCGTACCTTGCCTTTGTAGACTTCGCCTACTTCGGGGACAGCTACAATCCCTTTGATGATACGCATAGCATCATCGATGCTCTTCTTGTTGGTACCGGCGATTTCGATTCTACCGATGTTGTCCACTTCTTCAATAGTAATGGTAGCACCGGTTTCTTCCTGCATACCTTGGATAATCTTTCCACCAGGGCCGATGACAGCACCGATGAATTCCTTGGGAATGGTCATTGTCTCGATACGCGGAGCGTGAGGTTTCAGGTCTTCGCGAGGCTCGGCAATGCACTCGGTGATTTTGCCCAAGATATATTCACGGCCTTCTTTAGCCTGCAGCAATGCCTTTTCGAGGATTTCGTATGACAGACCGTCCACTTTGATGTCCATCTGAGTGGCGGTGATACCGTCTTTTGTTCCGGTCACCTTGAAGTCCATGTCGCCCAAGTGGTCCTCATCACCGAGGATATCGGACAATACGGCATATTTGTCTTCGCCTGCATTCTTAATCAATCCCATGGCGATACCTGATACCGGTTTCTTGATTTTCACACCTGCATCCATCAATGCCAGAGTTCCGGCACATACGGTAGCCATGGAAGAAGAACCGTTTGATTCGAGGATATCGGATACCACGCGTACTACATACGGATAGTTTGCAGGAATCTGACCCTTCAATGCACGCCATGCCAGATGGCCGTGGCCGATTTCACGACGGCCTACACCGCGCTGTGCCTTGGCTTCGCCCGTAGAGAACGGAGGGAAGTTGTAGTGCAGAAGGAAACGTTCTTTTCCGTGTTCCAATACGTCGTCGATAATCTTCTCGTCCAACTTGGTGCCTAAAGTCACAGTAGACAAAGACTGTGTTTCGCCACGTGTAAAGATAGCGGAACCGTGAGGGCCGGGCAGGTAGCTGGTCTCACACCAGATAGGACGGATTTCGGTCGTCTTACGTCCGTCAAGGCGCTTGCCTTCGTCCAGAATGGAACGGCGCATCGCCTCTTTTTCCACATCGTGATAGTAACGGTCGATGAGGGCTGCCTTTTCTTCCAGTTCTTCTTCGGAGAACTGTGCCTTGAATTCTTCGCGGATGGCATCGAAAGCATCCATGCGTTCGTGCTTGTTCTTGTTTCCGGAAGCGGCAATGGCATAAGCCTTGTCGTAGCAAGCGTCGTGAACGGCCTTACGGAGTTCTTCGTCGTTCACTTCGTGGCAATATTCGCGTTTCACGGTAGAGCCTACTTCTTCTGCCAGTTCCATCTGTGCCTTGCACTGAATCTTAATGGCTTCGTGTGCGGCCTTCATCGCTTCCAGCAAGTCCTGCTCGGAAACCTCGTCCATTTCGCCTTCCACCATCATGATGTTTTCATAAGTGGCGCCCACCATCAAGTCCATATCGGCTTGTTCTAGTTGTTCGAAGGTAGGGTTGATGACGAATTGTCCGTTGATGCGTGCTACGCGTACTTCGGAAATAGGTCCGTTGAAGGGGATATCTGAAACTGCAAGTGCGGCAGAAGCTGCGAGTCCGGCCAGAGCGTCGGGCATATCTACGCCGTCTGCTGAGAAAAGAATGATGTTTACGTATACCTCTGCATGGAAATTATCAGGGAATAAGGGGCGGAGAGCACGGTCAACGAGGCGGCAAGTGAGGATTTCGTAGTCAGAAGCGCGTCCTTCGCGCTTTGTGAAACCGCCGGGGAAACGTCCGAATGCGGAGAATTTTTCTTTGTACTCTACCTGTAATGGCATGAAATCTGTTCCGGGAACTGCGTCCTTGGCGGCACAAACAGTAGCTAAAAGCATGGTGTTACCCATACGAAGCATTACAGAACCGTCTGCCTGTTTTGCCAGCTTTCCCGTTTCGAGCGTGATGGTTCTGCCATCAGGAAGCTCGATCGTCTTAACAATTGGGTTAATCATAAAAAATGTTTTATATCTAATTTTCTTTCAAAATTCGTGCAAAGATACATAATTTATTCATGTAAAATGGTGGGAATGAGATAAAAAGTTTGTATTTAGTTGTTTTTTGCAGTTTTCTATATGGAAGAACGAGGGAAAATGCTTTGACTGAACTTGAAAAGAAGTATATTTGCAGGCACGTTTGCAAAACAAAACTGAAGATACGATATGAAGAAAATCTTTTTTATGGCACTTGCTGCAATAGCATTGGGTGCATGTAATTCCGAACCGAAATTCAAAGTAGAGGGTGAAGTGTCTGGTGCCGACGGCAAGATGCTTTATTTGGAAGCCTCGGCATTGGAAGGTATTGTTCCTTTGGATTCTGTAAAACTGGAAGGGGATGGCTCTTTCCACTTCAAGCAGGTACGTCCGGTGTCTCCGGAATTTTACCGTCTGCGGGTAGACGACAAGGTTATTAATTTCTCGGTAGATTCGACGGAAACGGTTTTGGTAAAGGCACCTTATACCGATTTCGCCACTGCCTATACAGTGGAAGGTTCTCCGAATAGCTCGAAGATAAAGGACTTGACGCTGAAGCAGATGAAGCTTCAGGATAATGTGAATGCATTGCTGCAGTCGGTGCAGGCACATAAGATAGGTGCCGATGTTTTTGAGGACAGTCTTGCCTCTTTATTGAAGAACTATAAGGATGAAGTGAAAATCAGCTATATTTTTGCCGCTCCCAATACGGCTGCTGCCTATTTCGCCTTGTTCCAGAAGTTGAATAATTATTTGATTTTCGACCCTCTGAACAATAAGGAAGACATTAAGTGTTTTGCAGCCGTGGCAACCAGCCTGAACAATTATTATCCGGATGCCGACCGCTCCAAGAACCTCTACAATATTGTGATAAAGGGAATGAAGAATACCCGTACTCCGCAGCAGAAGGTGGTGGAAATCCCCGAAGAGGCAATTTCCGAAACCGGCATCATCGACATTAACCTGCGTGACATGAAGGGCAATACACGTAAGTTGAGCGAACTGAAGGGCAAGGCTGTTATTGTGGACTTCACTGTTTATCAGAGTGCCGTTTCTGCTACACATAATTATATGTTGCGCGACTTGTACGACAAGTATGCCGCCCAGGGATTGGAAATCTATCAGGTTTCTCTGGATGCAGACGAGCACTATTGGAAAACAACTGCCGACAATCTGCCTTGGATTTGTGTGCGCGACGGCAATGGAATTTATTCGTCTATAGCGGCTTCTTATAATGTGAAGAATGTGCCTTCTGTGTTCCTGGTCAACAAGAACAATGAGTTGAGTGCCCGTGGAGAGAGCATTAAAGACCTGGAGGCGGCAGTGAAAGCATTGCTGTAACATGTTATAAATAAGAAGTTTTCGTTTAAATATGTTACAAAGCAGCCTTTTATGCTTGACACGCATTGTATAAAAGGCTATCTTTGCAAAGGAAAATCGGAAAGAGGGTTCCAGCATGCTGACCATGTTGGAATTCTTTTTTGTTTATAGTACCATTAAAAACTAACATAACATTTAAGGAGGAAAAAGTATGGCTTATATGTCAGAAGACGGCTACAAGAAATTGATGGCCGAATTGAAACACCTGGAGACGGTGGAACGTCCCAAAATATCGGCTGCCATTGCCGAAGCGCGTGACAAAGGTGATTTGTCGGAAAATGCAGAGTATGACGCTGCCAAGGAAGCTCAAGGTATGCTTGAGATGAAAATTAACAACTTGAAGCTGACCATTGCCGACGCTAAGATTATTGATGAGTCGAAGTTGAAAACCGATTCTGTACAGATTCTCAATAAGGTAGAGCTTAAGAACGTGAAGAATGGCATGAAGATGGTTTATACTATCGTTTCCGAAAGTGAAGCCAATCTGAAGGAAGGAAAGATTTCCGTCAATACTCCGATTGCACAAGGTCTGCTTGGCAAGAAAGTAGGTGACATCGCAGAAATTAAAGTTCCGCAGGGCATGATTAACCTGGAAGTAGTGAACATATCCTTTTAAAGGAAGGCAGGTCCGCATACGGGCTTGCCTTATTTTATAATTTATAGCTATGGCAACAATATTCAGTAGAATTATCGCAGGTGAAATACCTTGCTACAAGGTGGCGGAGGATGACAGATTCTTTGCGTTCCTTGACATCAATCCGTTGGTAAAAGGTCATACATTGGTCATTCCCAAGCAGGAAGTGGATTATATCTTCGATTTGAACGATGAGGATTTGGCGGCGATGCATGTTTTCGCCAAGAGAGTGGCACTTGCCATCGGCAAGGCCTTTCCGTGTAGAAAGGTAGGAGAAGCGGTATTGGGGCTGGAAGTGCCTCATGCGCACATACATTTGATTCCTATGCAGAACGAAAAAGATATGCTTTTCTCCAATCCCAAACTGAAACTGACGGACGAAGAATTCAAGGCTGTGGCAGAAGCTATCCGTGCAGTGCTTTAATCGGTTTATTTTCCTCCCCTAAATAAACGGAAGCGGGAGTTGGACTTCATCCAGCTCCCGCTATTTTTTTGCCTTCGGCACCTATCCTTTAATTTTTAATTTAAATGTATTCCTCTCCCAGTTTTATCTGGGCATCATTCACATATTTGCGGATGGTATGTTCTTCATCTTTCTTGCAAATCAGTAATACATTGTCCGACTCGGCTATGAGATAACCTTCCAAACCGTCGATAACTGCAAGTTTGTTGTCGGGCAGCACCACGATATTGTCTTTGCTATTATAGATGAGGGATTTACATTTTAAGGCTACATTGCCTGCTTCATCTTTGGGAGACAAATCATACAAAGACCCCCAGGTTCCTAAATCAGACCAGCCGAAATCGCCTAATGACACATATACATTGTCTGCCTTTTCCTATGATGCCGAAGTCTATGGAGACATTGGGGCAAGCAGGGAAGTTCTCATCAATGAATTGTTTCTCTTGGACTGTTCCATACACATCTTTGCCGGGGGCCAGTTTGGAAGTCAGCTCGGGCAGCAGGGCTTCGTTTGCCTTGATGATGGTATTTACGTTCCACATGAACAGACCAGAGTTCCAATAGAATTCTCCACTTTCTACGAATACTTTGGCAAATTCCAATTGGGGCTTTTCAATGAATGTTTTTACTTTAAAGAAATTATCACCGGCGGCTTCGGCTATTTGTATATAGCCATATCCGGTTTCCGGACGTTGGGCTTGATGTCCGAGTGTCAGCAGATTGTCCGATTGGAAACGAAGTCCAGCCCTTTTTCGATAGCTGCCAGAAACTTCGCCTTCCTTCAGGATTAAGTGGTCCGTAAGGAGCTACCAACTATATTGGCGTTCGGATTCAAGGCGCGGATATGATAGGAAGCCCACGCAATGCAGGGGG